>Ga0115006_10000443_pt1 | contig 22392 bp, 17 predicted proteins | sample ArcOceMetagenome_3_FD_88943 | JGI IMG/M metagenome (GOLD analysis project Ga0115006, IMG submission 88943) | Marine eukaryotic phytoplankton communities from Arctic Ocean - Arctic Ocean- Svalbard ARC20M Metagenome | ecosystem: Environmental > Aquatic > Marine > Oceanic | place: Arctic Ocean...
TATAATTGATATTAAACAAAATAATAATATAAATTCAAATAATGGTATAATTGATATTAAACAAAATAATAATATAAATTCAAATAATGGTATAATTGATATTAAACAAAATAATAATATAAAAAGTTTAAAAAATATAATAAGTAGTATTAATCGTGAGAAAAAAGACATTAAAAGTCAAAAAAAAGAAATTCAAAGTTTAAAAAATATTAATAATATTGAAAAATATAAAATATTAAAAGCAAAAAAACTTCTTTTTAAAAAAAATGATTATTTAGAAAACTTATATAATAAAATTCAATTATGTACAATCAGAAATGATGAAACTTTAAAAAAAATTAATAGTCGAGAAAAAAATAAAAATATTGAAGAATATATTGAAGATGAAAAAACTAATATTAAAATTAAGAATAATATTAATACCAATTTTAATTTGTTAACTATTATAATAAAGAAAAATAAAAATAAATCGAATATTAAAAGTATTTATGATAATATATTGCTTCTAGATAGAGAAGAATTATTATATTTACTAGAATTGAGAAATATTAAATTAAATAAAAATATACCGATTAAAATGATTAGAGATATATATTTAAATACACATATTGGTTGCATTAATTATATTAAAAAATAAAATATATATAAAAATAAAATATTATTGTAAATTTAAATATTGTTATTATTAAAATTAAATGAATAAAAATAAAAATAAAATTCTGAATCCATTTATTTTGGCATCATGTGGAGCGATATCTGGTATATTAACTAAAACAATAGTTGTGCCTCTCGAAAGAGTAAAGTTATTATATCAAGTTCAAGGATATTATGGTACCATGAAATATCTGTCTATCAGTCAATCTATAATTAAAATATTAAAGGATGATGGCATAAAAGGATTATATTATGGTAATTATGCGAAAATAATAAGAATATTACCTGCATATAGTTTAAAATTTATGTTTAATGATATTTATAAATATCTTTTTATAAAAGACCAGCAAAAAGTTAATATATCTTTCAAGCATCTTTTTTTTACAGGAATGCTTTCGGGATTAAGTCAACCTACTATAACTTACCCATTAGAAACTATTCGGACACGAATGTCTTTGGATAAGATTATGGGAAGAAATAATAGTATTTCTAAATGTATCAAAAATACTTTGAAAAAAAATGGAATAAAAGGATTTTACCAAGGATATATTATAACATTTTTTTCAACCCCTTTATATGTTGGGGTTATAAATGTCTTTATATGAAATTTTTAAAAAGGAGTTGAATAATTCAAATAATGTTAATGATAATTCATATATAAATAAAATTCACCAATATTATCAATGTTTGCTGGTGCAAGTGCAGGACTTATTGCACAAACATCTGCTTATTGTGGGGATACAATAAAAAAGCATATGCAACCAAATGGTATTAATGGTGAAAAAAATCTGTAAATTGTTTTGATTGTATTAAACAAATAAAAAATCAAATTGTAATTTTTTTGTAAAATTAGATAATAGTATTGATTAATAATGTCACTATTACCAGTTATTAAATGGATACTTTTTAATAAATAAGTAATTATAAAGATCCTTGCATAAAAAGATATGATATATATTTATAAATTTTTAATATATTTAACCATATATAAATGTATATTAGATATATTATCTATTTTTTTGTCAATATTATTCATCTGTTGGGTTCTTAATTAATTATTAATACTTATTTATATTAATGTCACTTATGGTAGTAATATAAAGAATAAAATATAGTATTACTATTAATGGATTCAGATAGAACAATTCTACATGATTATTTGGATTATCAAAAATTATATAGTGATAAATATGGCGAATATACAATAGTTCTTATGGAAGTGGGTTCTTTTTTTGAAATATATGGCATTGAAACAGACGAATTACTATTAGGTAAAGTAAGTGAAATATCAGATTTGCTTAATATTCAAAAAACAAGAAAAAATAAATCAAATCCAATTGAAGACTATTCAAACCCACGTATGGCGGGCATACCTAGTTTTTCACTTCCAAAATATTTAAATGTATTATTAAATAATAATTACACTGTTGTATTAATTGAGCAAGTTACTCCACCACCAAAACCCAAAAGAGAAGTAACTAAAATTATGAGTCCAGGTACAAATATATATGAAAATAATGTAGAAAGTAACAATTTGATGTCAATTTATATAGAATATGTAAAACAATACAATAATACAGAACTACCCAGTATTGGTATTAGTATAATTGATTCTTCGGTAGGTTCAAATATTATATTCGAAACTGTATCACCTATAGATGATACAGATTTCGCAATTGAAGAAATATTTCGTATGATACAAGTATATAATCCCAAAGAAATATTAATAAATTGTAAAAATTGTAATAAAGATAAGGACGAAATTATATCATTTTTTGAATTAAATAATAAAATAGTTCATGTAAATATTGATAATTTAAAAACAGATATTTTTATTAATAATTATCAGAATGCATTATTGGGTAAAATTTTTAAAGATACTGGAATGTTGACACCTATAGAATATTTAGATTTAGAAAAAACCATATATGGTTTATATTCTTATATATTTTTATTAGAATTCGCATACGAACATGACGAACGAATTTTAGAAAAAATTACAAAACCTAAAATTGAGGAATCTAATAAATTATTACTTCTTGCCAATAATAGTATTCAACAATTAAATATAGTTTCTTGCAATAATACTAATACCCGCAATAATTCATTAATTGGGCTAATTAACAAAACTACCACTCCGATGGGCAAACGATTATTTAAAGAAAGATTATTAAATCCGGTAATTGATAGTAATATTCTTAATAAAAGATATTCGAATATTGAAAATTTTATTGAAAACAAAAAATATGATAATTATGAAAAAATATTAAATAGAATCCACGATATTGCGAGATTACATAGGCGTATGGAGCTGGGTGAACTACATCCTTCGGAATTTTCGACACTAGATTTATCATATATTTCTATAAATGAAATTATTTATTTAATTAAGATTCATTTTAAAAATAATTACAACGATATACATTTATATGATTCAGATATTGAACATTTTAATGAATATATAACCGAATATACAAGAATATTTGATATTAATAACTTAAATAAGTATAATCTTAATGAAATAACCGGGAGTATATTTAATAAAGATATATATCCGGAAGTAGATTCAATTATAGAGAAAATAGAGGAATATAATGAATTTTATATAGAATTATCAAAAAATTTATCAAAATATATAGATGATAATAAAAATAAAAAAAAAAATAGTATATTGGTTAAAATCGAGTCCAATGATAGGGATGGTAAATATATATCATTAACTAAGAAAAGATATGAATCTTTAATAAATAATTTAAAATTTAAAAAAATAGAAAATATTAAGATAAAACTTAAAAATAAAAATTTAATAGTTTCCGTAGATGAAATAAAATCATTAGTAAAACACGAAAAATCTAATTCAAAAATATTTTCAAATGATATTAAAAATATTTCTAAAGAATTGGTGATATTATCTGAACAATGTAAAAGTATTTCAAATAAATATTATATCAAAGTTCTAAGTATTTTATCAAATAAATTTATTATAAATCTTCGAAATATTACTAAATTTATAAGTGAAGTAGATGTTGTGAAAAGTTGTGCAAAAACTGCGATTCAGTTTAATTACTGTAAACCAAATATTACAAATATGTTTGAAGATAGTTATTTAATTGCAAGCGAAATAAGGCACCCTATAATCGAAAGAATTAATACCAAAACAGAATATGTACCAAATGATGTAACATTAGGTACAGATGATGTAAAAGGTATACTATTGTATAGCGTAAACGCTGCCGGAAAAAGTAGTCTTATGAAATCAATTGGAATAAATATAATAATGGCACAAGCCGGAATGTATACTTCTGCCAAAAAATTTGAGTTTAAACCATATAAATATATTTTTACTAGAATAAGTAATAATGATAATATATTTAAAGGTCAATCTTCATATGCTGTTGAAATCGGAGAATTGCGAGGAATAATTAAAAGAGCAAATAACACTTGTCTAGTATTGGGGGACGAGTTGTGTTCTGGAACTGAAACACATTCTGCGGTATCGGTAGTTGCCGCAGGTATTGAACGATTGTCAACTAATAATGCTTCATTTATATTCGCAACACATTTACATCAATTATCAAAGTTGGATATAGTAAATAATTTAAAAAATGTAAAACACTTTCATTTGAAAGTAATTATTGAACCAGAAACTATGAATCTAACATATGATAGAAAATTATCTGAAGGAAGCGGATCATCAATATATGGATTAGAAGTGTGTAAAGCGATGGGGTTAGATGACGATTTTTTAAAAACCGCAAATAAAATTAGAAAAAGTCTTTTAAATATCGATAATTCCATATTAAATAATAAAAAATCCAAATATAATAGTAATATTTATATAGATAAATGTAAAATATGTAATGCTCCTGGAAAAGATATACATCATATTAAATTTCAATGTACTGCGGATGAAAATAATATGATTGGTAATTATCATATGAATACTGATAATAATTTGGTATGTTTATGTAAATCTTGTCATAACAAAGTACATAACAAAAATTTAGAAATATTCGGTTATAAACAAACGAGTAACGGCATAGAGTTGGATTATGCTTTTATATCTGATGAGAAATTAGAAAATAAAAAAAAAAATAGAAAGAAATATTCGCCTGAGCAAATAGAAATTATAAAGGAGTTTCAGAAAACTAAATATAAGAAATCCCAAGTAAAAAATCATCTCAAAATATATAACAATATAGATATTTCGGTAAATACTATAACAAAGATATGGAATGATAATTATTAAAAAATGTAATATGATTATTATTTTACATATCAGTGTCAATTATTTTTTATTCGTCTAACATATTATTTTCTATATTCGAATTATCATCAATAGTTGTGTTTATAGTAGAAACATTTCTTAGGTCTATTCTACATATAGGACAAGTAATATTATTCTCAAACCATTTTTCCATACAATTTATATGATAAACATGGTTGCAATTTAATATTTTTCTACAAATACTGTTGTTTTCGATTGACTCCTGACATATAGTACATTTCATATTTTCATTTTCATTATAAATTATAGGTTGGGTAGTTTTAGTGAATAAACTTATACCTGGGTTTATATTTACTGGTTCTAGATCTTCTTGAATTAAATCACTTTGAATATCTTGTGTAATCAATACTCGTATATTGTCATTGTTTGTATTAAAAAGTGAAGTAATATTATTTAATAATTCATTACTAGTTTCTTCAGAAATATTTTGGGTAAAAACCTGACTATTTCTAAATAAATTATTAGTAGGATTTTGATTATTATTAGGATTTTGATTATTATTAGGATTTTGATTATTAGTAGAATTTTGATTATTAGTAGAATTTTGATTATTATTAGGATTTTGATTATTTCCGATATTATTAGAATATATACTATTATTTCTATTAATAATAGATGATAGGTTAGTATTAGTTGATAGTGGAATTAAATTAAGATTATTTGATAATTGATTAAAAATAATATTATTTACAATATTATTATTTATAATATTCAAATATAGTAGGTTTAATATAGTTTGGTTTTCAAAATTATTATATTCAGAACTTTGATTAAAAATACTTTGATGTCCATTATTCAAATTATTATTAATTCTATTCTGACTATTTATATCATTTGGATTATAGTTATTTGGATTATAGTTATTCGTATCATAGTTATTCAGATGATTCATAGTAATACCCGAGTGATTATTCTGGACATTATTGGGAATATGTGTTGATGTATTAGGAATATGTGTTGATGTATTAGGAATATGTGTTGATGTATTAGGAATATGTGTTGATGTATTGGGAATATGTGTTGATGTATTAGGAATATGTGTTGATGTATTAGGAATATGTGTTGATGTATTAGGAATATGTGTTGATGTATTAGGAATAGGTGTAGATGTATTAGGAATAGGTGTAGATGTATTAGGAATAGGTGTTGATGTATTAGGAATATGTGTTGATGTATTAGGAATATGTGTTGATGTATTAGGAATATGTGTTGATGTATTGATAATATTATCGAAAATACCCGCAATATTGGAAATATTCTCCGTATTATTGGGATATCTTATTCTATGTACCGAAGAAGCATTACTATCATTAACTAAATTAGTAATAGTATTTAATAAATTAACAAAAGGCGCTCTATCGTTATTCATTATTTTAGATAATTTAATATGTATTCTTTATATCTTTTTTAATACAAAATATAATATATTTATTCTATTATATTTTTTATTACAAAATGTGATGTATTATTATTCATTATTTTAGATAATTTAATATGTATTATTTTTATTCTTTATATATTTGTATTGTATAAAATATTTAATACAATAAACTATTTTTATTATATAGTAATTAATTAAATATTTAAATAGTTGTAAGTTAAAGATAGTTTTGATTATTTAAAAAGATAATTATACTAATTATTAATAATTATAATGTCAAAAAAATCTTTATTTTATAATAATGTTGACATAACAGAATATAATGACAAAGGATTAAGTGGTTTAGTAAATTTAGGAAATACTTGTTATATGAATACTTGTATTCAGTGTATAAGTAATATTCCAGTATTAACTGATTATTTTTTATCAAAAAGATATAATGAAGATTTAAATAAAAATTGTATACAACATCATGTAGTAGAACAATGGGTACGCTTGTTACACGGGCTGTGGGACGAGAATTGTACTGTTGCTCCACATAGTTTTTATAAAACAATTACTTTATTTTTAAGAAAAAATGGATTATCGATGGGTAATGGAGAACAACACGATTTATCCGAGTTTTTATCATTTTTTATAGATACTATGCATACATCTTTAAAACACGAGGTAGATATAACTATAAATGGTAATATTAAAAACGAATTAGATAAAATGGCGGTTGATGCTATGAATATTTGGAAGAATTATTTTAAAAACGATTATTCTATATTTGTTGAGTTATTTTATGGACAATATATTAATAAACTAACATGTCCAAATTGCGAATATTGTAGCAATATATATGATCCCTTTTGTTATGTGTTACTTCCAGTAGAATGTGAAAGTAATAATTTAAATGACGAAATAGACCTTATTGAATGTTTTGACAATTTTACAAATACACAGGTATTAGATAGCGATAATCAATGGAAATGTGAAAATTGTAATACAAAACAAAATGCTTATAATAAATATAATTTTTGGAAATTACCTAATATATTAATTATTTCATTAAAAAAATTTAATAAAAATAATAAAATTAATAAAAAAGTAAATTATCCAATTAATGATTTAAATTTAAGAAAATATACATATAAATATGAAAATAATGTAAATTATTATTTATATGGAGTTGGTTGTCATATTGGTACATCTAATTTTGGGCATTATTACGCATATATTTTGAATACTAATAAAAAATGGTATAAATATGACGATAATATAATAACAGAAATTGAAAATGTGAATGAAATAATAAGTTCAAATGCTTATTGTCTATTTTATATAAAAAAATAGTACTATTTATTAAATAATTTTTTAAATATCTTATTATTTTAATTATTTTAATATATATATATTATATAAATGTCAGATATTACAAATACAATAAAAGAAAATTATATAGTAGTAACTTTAATACTCATTGGTTTATTAGTCCTTTTATATTATATATATAAGTTTATAAATCGTGCAAATTTTAGTTTTGATACTTCTGAATATAATAGGAATAAAATATTAGACGAAAATATTAATACAGAAAATATTAATACAGAAAATAAAAAAACGACATATAATGATATTTCTCCATTAGAATGTAAAGACGATACATGTAAACTTAGTGACAACATGGAAGAACCAGTTGAACCGGAAAATATCGTTCGCGAAAAAGAAGTTTTTAATATAAGTGATAATGCTTATACATATAATGATGCAAAAGTAATATGCAAAGCTTTAGATTCCGAATTAGCAACTTTTGAACAAATGAGAAATGCTTATAATAATGGTGCGGACTGGTGTAACTATGGTTGGAGTGAAGACCAAATGGCTTTATATCCAACACAAAAAACAACTTGGAAAAAATTACAGAAGGCACCGAAAGAATATAGGAATGAGTGTGGGCATCCTGGCATAAATGGTGGATATTTTAGTAATGAACATTTAAAATTTGGCGCAAATTGTTATGGATATAAACCAGATATTCAGGAGCAAGACAAGAGATTACTTAATTATAGTCCTTCTCCGAGATTATCATTGGAAGAAAAACGTAATATAGAAAAAATAAAAGAATTTAGAAGTAAACGGGAACAAGGTAAAATAACTATTTTACCATTTAAAAAGGATAATTGGAATAATGGTGGTGGTTTTAATAGAGATTTAGATGTACTAAATATTAACGATTATTCTGAAAATCCAGAATCACTCCTTAAAAAATCAAATAATGAAAATATTAATATAAATTTAGCAACTATTCCCCAAAAATATAGTGAGGGGTTGGACAAAATTATTAAAAACGCATATGGTTCAAATCAAAAATTAATGAATAATGTTAGCGATGCTTTAATTGATGCAAATGATGATATGTCAAGTGATGTAAAAGAGTTTAGTAATGATTTAGAGAATAATTTGGCTCCAGATTTAACTAAAAATCTTAGTGGAGAAATGGAAAATACATTAGGGAAAAATATAATGAGTACAACAAATACTGTTGGCAATCAAGTAGGTTCTAAATTTTACGAAATTCCTGAAAGGATTGGTGATAAACTAAAGGGGTTTTTAAATAATTTATTTTAAATAAAATATTGTAAATTAATATATGAATATAAAGAAATTAAAAAAACAAAAAGGAGGATTAAATTCAATTAAATTTAAAAATACGCAAACTGATTCAATTAGTACGAATACAGAAAACTATTCCGGCGAAATCTGTACAAATAAATCCCAATTTATACACAAAAAAAAAAATGATTTATATGAAGGTTCTTGTGGTAATTTGTATAAATTAAATGGCGGTATTGCAATAGATAATTATAAATCGAATAATACCTGTTCACATAAAACTACTTATAAAATGCCCACTGTAAGTAATACAGTTGTCAGTAATTATGATAAAATTCTAGATACAATAGATAAAGATATTTATTGTAATATAGATACAGATATTTATAATGAAATAGATCAAATAGATATGTACGGTGGTAATAATTTAACTAATAAGTATCTGATTGATACGAAAAGAAGTATGAATAAGAAAAGAAGTATGAATAAGAAAAGAAGTATGAATAAGAAAAGAAGTATGAATAAGAAAAGAAGTATGAATAAGAAAAGAAGTGTGAATAAGAAAAGAAGTATGAATAAGAAAAGAAGTATGAATAAGAAAAGAAGTATGAGACAAATATAAAATATATTATACGATAATTAATAATTTATAATTTAATAATTTATAATTTAATAAATAGTAAATTAATTTTATCTATATAAATTATAATATGGAAGAGTTTACTAATTTTTTTATAATTTGTATTGTAATATATATAGTATTTATTTATTTAAAATCAAAACAACATGAAGTAATGTATGTTGAATCAAATAATGAATCTTCTTATTTAGTAAGAAATTTACCAGATAAACAAGAAGCAGCAGATCTTTTAAATAAAATAGTTAAAAGATTAACCAAACTTAGAGATAATCTAGAAATTAATTATCCTGATGATAAAAGAATTGAAAGATATATTAAAAAATTTAACCCAGATAATATAAGCGAAGGTACCCCAGATAGTAAATATACTTCATATTCGGTTAATAAAGGTGAAAAAATAGTATTTTGTATAAGATCTAGAGATGAAAAGGAAAAATTGGAAAATATAAACACTATGATGTTTGTTGCTTTGCACGAAGTAGCTCATATTATTACTATATCTGTAGGACATACTGAAGAATTTTGGACAAATTTTAAATTTTTATTAAGAGAATCAATTGCATTGGGTATATATAAAAAGGTTAATTATAATAAAAAACCTGTAGATTATTGTGGTATGAAAATTACAGATAGTCCATTGAGATGATTATTTTTTTTTATTTCTAGGCAATTTTACTCCTAACTTTTTTTCGAGTTTTGCAATAGTTAAATTATCCGGTACTTTTTTTCCAGATTCATATTCATTAATAACACTTTGTTTAATATTTAAAGATTTTGCTAAATCTGCTTGAGAAAATTTTTTAACTATACGTGCCTTTTGAAACTCTTTTTTGAATTCAATACTTGGTTTCGGTGGGGTATAACTATCATCATTAATAGCCTTTTCCATTTTGCTAATTTGAGAAGGTTGGAATTTTTTTCTTTCAATAGTATTATTATTAGATTGTTTTCCATGAATAACTACTGGTTCCCAATCTTGATATTCGTTTTCGGACATTATATATTAATCTAATATTTTTTTTAATTATTTCGTAATTAAAAAATTATATTTCAATTTTATTAATTATTAACTAAATTACATATTATTTTTATATTTAAGATATTCGTTAAAATTATTAAAATAACCATTATTTGTTATAATTTGCAAATTGTTTAATAATTTGCTTTTTTTATATTCATCGTAATTATAATCTTTATATTTGAGTAACACTCCTTTATTGTCTTTTATGAAAAAAACATCATTTATTTTTTTTGATATATCTAACCAATGAGATTCACTTATCGTTTCAATATATCGAGATTCTGATTTAAAAGTTTCAATATCTTTTTTCATATTAACTAAAATAGTTAATTCGGATATATATTTATCGTTGTTTGAATCATTATACGAAAATAAATTTTTACCACCCATATATCCATGATTATAACAATAAATACTTACAAGATTAAAATTTTCAAAAACACTTAATATAATATTACCATAATAAAAATTATAATTTCCGTCTGCTGTAGTTCCCAAAACATCTTTATTAAATTTTTTTGCATCATCTCCAGAATAGGATATTTTAGTTTCTATACCATTATTTAAAATAGCTATAGGGTGTGTTTCAGGTATATTATTAATATAATATGTACCATTCGACAATTGATATATTGTATATTGATCATAATCTGATTCGTTGTTAAAAACAATCTTATTACCTTTTGAGTTAATTATTTTAATTTGTGAATTAAGATTTAAATCGTTATATTCCAATTTCTTTTCTTCTTCAATTAAATTATTTATCTTTTTTATGGTTTCAGTATATTCATAATCTTTTTTGGTAACAAATTTTTTACTATGTTTTTTTATCCATTCTTCCTCGCTGACAATTAATAAATTATGATATTTATTATTTAAATTATAGTGTATTTTTTTTGATTTAACTATTAACGAATTTTTTAAATAATCATCAAAAGAGTTAAAATTATTCATAGTATTTTTATTAATTATAAATATTATTAATAAAAATCGTTTATTTAAAATTTAGTGGAAGTTGTAATTCAGCATCTATAACTCATATCATAATATTTAGGAATATTATTTATTGAACCGATTATTTGACCATTTTCAAATATTGTGATATCTTGTCCAGCAGTCATAGGTATTCCTTGAATAAAAAACATCTCTCCACTTGGTACAAACGTTCCGGGGTTACATTGAGGTATATCCACAATTGGTGAATTATATGATTGATTTGGCGATAATACTTGATTACAATGAGGTTCACTGTACAAATCACTTCCACTTGATAAATTTTTGTTTTCGAATATACTTGGAGAAACAATTTTGGGTCTACCTAAACTTTGAAAGCGGTTGCGCCGGTGTAGCGAGTCAGTGCAACAACTTGCAGATTTGTCCTTAGACACATGCTGTGAAGCTTTATATTTCCAGGACATAGGCACATCTATACTAACCTTTGTATTTTTTTTTAAAGAATTTTTTGGGTGGGTTTTTTTTTTCGAAGTCCTAGGCATTTTTATATTTAATACAAAGAAATTAATATTTTATTATTTAAAATATTAATTTATAATTTAATTGCTAAATATTAAATTATAAATTATAAATTATAAATTATAAATTTGAAATTAATTATTATTTAAAATTATAAACAATACACTACTATAATAATGGATAATATATCACTTCGAAGTAACAACCGGTTGAAAATTAAAAAGAAAGAATACGATATAGTAGTTCAACTTATTGATTGGTATAGTGAAGATATTGAAATTAAAAATTCTGACTCCGATTCCGAATCAGATGAAAACGATTTTAATAAAAAATTTAAATACTATATTCATTTATTTGGAAATGATATAAATGGCAATTCGATATATATTAGAGTTGCAGATTTTCGCCCATATTTTTATCTGAGATTACCAAATAAATGGACATCGAAAGACGCAGATAAATTAATGGACTCCGTAAAGAAAAAACTTAATAATGTAGTAAAAGATTCTATTATTAATTATTCTTTTGAGAAAAAAAAAGAATTCTTTGAATTTACTGGTGGAGAATTATTCAATTTTCTTAAAATCGTTTTTACAAGTAAACGCGCATTATATAGTTTCCGATGTAAATTCAAAAACGAATTCCTTTGTCCAATAAGAAAAAAAAAAGTAAAATTCCCTTTATATGAAGATAAGATAGACCCCATGTTACGGTTTATACATAGCAAGAATATTAAACCTGCTAGTTGGATTAAAATCAATAGAAACCAATATAATATTTTAAATAAACTAAATAAAATAACATATTGTCAATTAGATATTGAAACGAATTGGAATAATGTCGAATGTTACGATTCCAATGAAGTTACACCGTTTATTATAGGTGGGTTTGATATTGAATGTGATAGTAGTCATGGAGATTTCCCTATTGCTGTAAAAGATTATAAAAAATTATCAGAAAATATAATTGACGAACTAAAAGCTATGAATAAAAGACAGAAAATCGCTCGTTCAAATAGAGATTTCGATAAAGCCGATGAATTAAATATAATATTGGACGATGATGACAATTTAAAAAAAAAAATAAAAGAATTTATTTTTATAGCATTCTCTGGTAAAAAAGAAAAGGATGATTACACCAAGATCGAATTAGTATATACGAAAAATAATATAAAACCAACAACTAGACAGATAGACAGTGTAATTGAAGAGTTTTATGATTATATTCATATCCAAGAAGTAAATAAAACCAAGGAGGATATTAAAAAGGAAAATAAAATGAGAGTGATTCGAATAACTAATATAATGAATAATATATTCCCCGAAATAGAAGGCGATAAAGTAATACAGATTGGTACTACATTGCAATATAATGGACAACCAGATTGTTTTCTGAAACACATAATTACTTTGGGAGATTGTGATCCAATTGAAGGAGCAGTTGTAGAATCATATGACAATGAAGTAGATGTATTATTGGCTTGGAAAAAATTATTACGAGATGTTGATCCAGATTTATTACTTGGATATAATATATGGGGGTTTGATTTAAGATATCTTCATGACCGATCTCATGAAATTGGATGTTATGAAAAATTTAAATATTTGGGAAGAATGAAGAATTATGCGTCAAAACTCGTTGAAAAAGATCAATGTTCAGCAGGAATGGGGGATAATAAACTATATTTATTAGATATGCCAGGAAGAGTGATATTTGATTTAATGAAATATGTTCAACGAAATTTTAATTTAGATTCATATAAATTAGATCATGTTGCACATCATTTTACTAAAGAGAATAAGAATGATGTATCTCCTCAAGATATATTTGATTTACAAAAAGGTTCTTCTGCTGATAGGTGCACTGTGGCAAAATATTGTATTCAAGATTGCTTTTTATGTAATAGATTATGCAAGAAATTAGAATGTATAAATAATAATATTGGTATGGCAAATGTATGCTTGGTTCCATTATCATATATTTTTAGTAGAGGACAAGGCATTAAAATTTTTAGTTTAGTTTCAAAAGAAACACGCAAAGATAATTACTTAATTAAAACATTAAAAGATATAGATACAGAAAATATTGAGAATTTGGAAGGGTACGAAGGCGCTGTTGTTTTAAATCCAAAACCAGGCATATATACAAAAGAACCTATAGGTGTAGTTGACTATACTAGTCTTTATCCATCAGCAATGATTGCTGAAAATTTATCACACGATTCTTATGTTAAAAATAAGAAATATTTAGGAGATGAAGGAGCTGAACTTTTAAAAGATATGGGTTATGGACACGTGGATATAACTTATGATAATTATAAATATGTTAAAGTGGGCAAGGGTGAAAGAATTGATAAAATAATAGATAAAAATACTCCAACTAAAACTTCTAGATTTGTACAATTTCCCGACGGTCCAGATGGCAAAGAAACGAAAGGGTTGATACCTAGAATTCTTATGAATTTGTTGGAAGCAAGAAAGAATACTCGTAATAAAATAAAAACAGAACCAGACCCATTTAAACAATCTATATTGGATGGTTTACAATTGGCTTACAAAGTTACAGCAAATAGTTTATATGGTCAAATTGGTGCGAAAACTAGCCAAATATACTTGAAAGATATTGCCGCTAGTACGACAAGCAGTGGTAGAAGTATGTTAGTTTTTGCAAAAGAATTTGTTGAAAAAAATTTCGAAAGTGCCGAAATAGTATATGGAGATACTGATTCTATATTTATTAATTTTAAACCAAAAGATGATAAAGGTAATACAATTACAGGGAGGGATGCTTTAATAAAAACAATTGAATTAGGTCAACAAGTAGAAGAAATGATACAACCTTATTTAAAAAAACCACACCGTCTGGAATACGAGAAAACGTTTTGGCCATTTATGCTAATTACTAAAAAAAGATATTGTGGAAGAAAATTTGAGTTTGATCCGAATAAATCATATATAAATGCCATGGGTATTGCTCTAAAAAGAAGGGATAACGCCGGAATAGTAAAGCATATTTATGGAGGTATAATGGATAGAATTATGAATGACCTAGATATTGAAAATTCAAAAGTATTTTTAAAAGAAGAATTAATGAAATTCGCTAAAGGTGAATTTCCATTAACCGATTTAATTATTACAAAATCACTAAGGAGTCATTATAAAGACCCGGATCGTATTGCTCATAAAGTACTGGCGGATAGAATGGCTGAAAGAGACCCAGGTAATAAACCTTGCGCTAATGACAGAATACCATATATATATATTAATATTAAGAAAAAATCAAAAAAAGAACATATTTTACAAGGCGATATGATTGAAAGTCCAGAATTTATAATAAAAAATAATTTGATTCCAAATTATGGATATTATATAGAAAAACAATTAATGAAACCAATTTCGCAAATATATGATTTAATTATGAATGATTCTCATAAATTATTTGAAGAATCATTAAGATATGTAAATAACAAGAAAGATAATGTTAAACCTTTAACCGATTGGTTTAACAATAAATAGTGAGGTATTATTATTATTTGCGTTTATTTTTTAAATTTTTTTTATAATTAAATTAATTTAAAAATATTTTGTTTATAATAATGATAAATTTATTTGATTTTATTGATATTTGTGAAATTATTATATATAACTTAAATTTACAAGAAATTTATAATATATCAATTTCTTCAAAAAAATATTTTAAAAATATATTTAATTGTATAAAATATTTAGATTTATCATTTATTGACAATGTGAATACATCTATTTTTGAAAAGATTCATAATTTAACATCTTTGAAAATAGAATCATCAAATATAACTATATTGGATAAATTAAACTCAAATAAGTTAGTTAAATTAATTTTAAATAATAGTAAAATTACAAAAATTGATATGTTAGTTAATATGAAGAATTTAAATGAAATTAATTTATGGTGTACACCTATTTTTAATCTGGATTTTTTAGAATATACAAATAATGTTAAAAAATTATATTTATATAACACCGGTATTAATGATATATCTAACTTAAAATATTTAAATTCACTTAAAATATTAGATATAGGTTGTACAAAAATTGAGGATTTAACTCCTATCGAGAATTGTCCAAATTTAATAGAATTCTACGCATATAAATGTATACATATTGATAATTTTGATATTTTGAAAAACTGTTTGAAATTGAATACATTAGTTTTAACTGATTCCAAGTTATATAATGTTGATTTTCTTAATTATTGTTTAGAAATTGAATATTTGTATTTAGATAATACATATATCAATAATATATTGTCTTTAATCAAATCGTATAAACTAAAAATATTAAGTATAAAAAACACTAGAGTACGCGATTTAACACCCATTAAAAAATGTAAAAATTTACAAGAAATGTCATTGGTATCTACATTAGTAAGTAATATAGATGTTATTAAATATTGTAAGAACTTAACTAATATTAATCTAAACTATACAAATATTAATGATATTGTTCCTATAGCTTGGTGTAAAAATATTAAAGAAATCGAATTATCCCAAATACCTATTAATAATATTAATCCACTAAATAATTGCCACAATATAACAGCAATAAACTTAAGCAACACATATATTGAGGATATTTCACCTTTAAAAAATTGTAAAAATATTGAAACTATTTACTTAAATAATGTACCAATTAGAGATATTTCTGTGTTAAAAGATTGCTATAATTTAAAAAAATTATATTTAAATAATACATATGTTCAAGATATATCGGGTTTAAATCATTTAAATAATTTGAATATTATTGGTCATAATCCAGTATCAACTTAGTTTGTGTATGCAACACCCCCCATTCCGGATTGAATTCGTAATACATTAAAATTAAGAGCATAAATTCGTATACTAACATAATTAAATTTATCTTCACATATAGTATCTATATCTGCCCCTAAGAAACATATATCATTTATTTTTATATTAAATGTTGCGTTATCTACTCTACTAAAATTGCAGGTTCCACTAGGACTATTATTGAATGGTTTTAATCCAAACGAATAAACATAAATATTGCCATTTTCTGGTATAGACTCATGGAACATATATGGCTGTATAGTATCAAAAAATTTATTATATGTGCGGGTAAAACGATCCATACCATTTAATTGTAATACACAACTTGCAAGAGGTGGACAAGTAATATCACTTAATTCATATTGATTATTTTTTTGTTGACAATTTACCAATATATTTTTTTTTATAGCACTTAATGTTGGTTGCAATGAGTTATATGTATAATTATTTATACTTTTCAAGAATAAATAATTTTTTGTAATATTTGGTGTATCTGAACAATTATAATCAGAATCGTTACATTTTATCATATTATCTAATTTTAATTCATTGTCTACTGTCAATATTAGTGGTTCTGCCGCAGAATAATTAAACCAATCATTATTATTCTGAATAGATTGTTTTTGACAAACCCACACTATTTCTTTTAATGGATGGTTAAAACCCAAATCTATAGTAGTATCAACTATATTGCAACTCATTGAAACTGGGTCATTAAACTGAACTTGATCAATTAAATATTCGTGTGAAGATTGAGCAAATTTTTTTCGTTCATCTGTATCTAAGTATATATAGTTACATAAAATATGTGCATTAAGAATATTAAAATTTTTGGTTGGATATCTTTTATTTGGAGAATACTTCGAATAAGTTGATTTATTCATATGAGCATTATACCAGCAATTATTAAAACTGTTAAATTTTATATTAAATTTAACTTCATGGTATTGGAGTGCTACTAGTGGAAGTGCTAAACCCATATTCCTACAAAACCAAAATTGTAATGGTATATATAAGTTTAATGCTCCCGCATTATTATAAATACCTTTACTATACCAATCGTCTCTAGAATATTTACCTAACATTCTATTATTATATGCTGGTTGTTTATTTTTGTTATTATTTAATTCATCCCAAATTTCTAACCATTCTCCATATTGTCTATCGATTTCTTGACCACCTATTTCAATTGATATATAATCAATTAATACATGTCCAATTGAATTTACCCAAGAGATTATTTTATGCTGACTTACATAATCTGGGTTTAATCTATTAGTCTCAAAGTTAGTTTTCTTCCCTAATTTATATTGAATACCATTTTCATACGGTTGGTTAGCAATATTTGTATCATTATTCGTATAATTATTATCAATAAATTTGCTAGTTAATTCTGGCAATTGAACCCATAAGAAACATTTTGAAAGTAAATCACCATTTCTAGTTATTGTACAAGATAATTTTTTATCAAAATTTGGGTCACTATCAAATTCTAATTGCTGAGTTTCAATAGCAAAATTTGTATGTCTTCTGTATACCATTTTAAAATAAGTAAATTGTGGATTACCTGTTAAATATAAATCTTGTGCCCCATATGCTACTATTTGTAATAATGCTCCTCCCATTTAATTTAGTTATAAATAAATATTATATATTTTTAATTTTTTAAATGAATTTTTTAAATGAATTTTTTAAATGAATTTTTTAAATGAATAATTAACTAAATAATAATCCGAATAATATCGATACATATAATTTTAATTTAATTCATATAAGTTTAGATTTTTAATCAACAAAAACCGTATAATGAATATATCAATACATAAAGCATCTTTCCGAAATGATATAAATATATTCACGCGATTTTTAAAAGTATTAGATGTATTTTAAATAATTATTCTAAAGATAAAAGTTATATTAAACTTATAATAATAATTTATAATTTAAAGGTTTTTTTAAATTATATAATTATATAATGTTTATAAATCCCGAATATAATTATTTTTTATTAACATTTTCTATCATTTCCCTGGGTATAATTATAAAACCATTATTCGGAACTATGTATAATAATTTGAATAATATTATAAAAAAAGACAATGACAATAATCACAATAATAATGACAATAATCACAATAACAATAATAATGACAATAACAATAATGACAATAACAATAATGACAATAACAATAATGACAATAATCGCAATAACAATAATAATGACAATAATGACAATAACAATAATGATAATAACAATAATGACAATAATCACAATAACAATAATAATGACAATGACAATAATGACAATAACAATAATGACAATAACAATAATGACAATAACAATAATGACAATAAAATAAATAAAATATTATTTATAAAAACTATTACTACAGGAGAAAACCCATATTATCATAAAATTAAAGAATTATTTATTAATTACAATAATAAATTTAATGATTCCACGATCTGTAATAATGATACGACAATCGTTAATAAGAATTTGAATATAGTTGATAATAATATATCATTTCATATTAAACTACTGAGTGATAGTACCGAGTATTTAGAAGATAAGAAAAAAGATTTTAATGATTTTTTGAATAATTATTTATCCAATGATATAGTTTTATTTATAAGCGGTTTTAATAATGATATATATTTTATAAAAAATTATCTATATAAATATTCTGGAATTAATTCAAATAAAATTTATAATATTAAATTCTTAAATTTAAAAAAATTCGCTCAAAAAACTATTGAACCTCCAAAGTTTAACAATATGAGTACCGGTTGGTGGACAATATCTAATGAAAATGATTCTACATTATATTATAAGTTCAGTGAATTAATAGAATATCTTAATTTAAATAAATATAAAAATGCGGATTTATTAGAAAAAATTTTTGAAAAATTGTGTGAATTAAATAAAAGTAAACTATGTATTAATAACCTAACAAATATAAAATTATTTATATCGGATAAAGAGGTATTTATTCATCATTAACTTGCTCATTATTTGTCATTATCATATATATCATTATCACAATACCAATCTCCAATATAATATATAATATCATTGTTTTTTTTTAATAAGTTCGGAAAGTTCAATTTGATATAATGTTATCGCGAATACTTATCATTTTTTATCGTTAAATCTATATTTTTAAATTTGATATGTATTTAACTCTTCAATTAATTTATCATTGTTTATTCCCCCTTACAATATATATATAATGGGTTTCGGACCCAAAAAAGTTTTAAACTATTTTTAATGTATTTACAAAATTTCTTGAAAATCAAACTTTAAAAATATTACTTTTAAAAATATCAGATGATATTATTGTGATAAACTATAATTTAATTTACGTTTTTTTAATAATTTTATAATGCTGAATTATCAATTTTCTATTTGAATCATCATAACCATTATATGTAATAATTCTCTCCATTTTATAATTTAATTCTTTTAAAATTTGTCTAAACATATTAATAGCTATAAATTTTTGTTTTTTATAACTGTTTTTGTGTAAACATGTAAGTTTATCTGATTTTAATGATTTTACTTTTTTAACTTTTGGAATTAATTCGTAACATTTTTTAACTAATTTCTTGTCAAGAAATGTATCTCTTAATATAATCAGGTTATTTATCTCTTTAATATTTTTAATATTTATATTAATTAATTTAAATAAATTTTTTAATAATTTTTCCATAGTTTTATTATTATTCTAGAAAATAAATCTATATTTAATTTTTATTATATTATGGTTAATAAATATGTCGTGTACTAATTGTGAAAATAATAATAAATATTGTAATTCTACAAATAATATCTATGCTTGGCATTTCTGTCAAAAGTATATTAATAATCTACAAGATTGTGGATACTATATTGATAATAAAAAAATTAATTTATTTGAGAATCAACTAAAAAAACAGTGTAATAACACAGTTGATAGCGAACGAGACGATATTAAAAATAGTAACCGTTTTTATTTTTCTTCTCATAATGATTATATAAAGTATAATAAAGGTGTCTCAAATAGTTATTATAATTAATATATAGTATATTTGTATAAAAATATAAAATTTTAATTTTAAAATTTAATTAAATGAAGTTATAGTAATTAAATTTATTTAAATTTTATTATATTTTTTTGGTTATTAATAAATTTAAAATATATATATATAAATAAATAATAAAAATAAATAAAATTTCAAAAAAAAAAAACAAATCAAAAAAAACCCAAAATAACAATAATAGTATAGGGGGTAACAAAAGAAGCGGGAAAAGTGCTAAAAAGAAAAATAAAGGGAAAAAATCAAGAAAACCATTTAAAACTGATTCTGTTTTTGATCCAGACGGAGAAGGTGTATTAAGTATGTCACCCGACCATAAAACATTACAAATATTAAAAAATTGCTTTATATTTCCATTAAATTTATATACATGTACGGGTTTGAAACAAGTAGTTGAATCAGTTGTAGATAATTATGAAAATAGTGTTATGGGATTTTTAAAAACTATCAAAAATTCTGAAACTTATGTAAGTTTAATTGTACCCGCACATAATATGTCTATGTTATATTTATATGTTAGACAAACAAACAATATAAGTAGTGCTATTTTTTCTCCGTTTTTTGATTTATTTCATTTAATTGGAAAACTAAATGCATCTTTTTTTACAAGATATACCGAATATATAGTATATACTGATACTTTCAATAAACCACCATATAAAAAAAAGGGAGGAGGTCCAGGAGAAGGTGATGAAAATATAATGAAAATGTCAACTATTCAATACCAAAGTCATTGGTTATCTAAAATTAATATAATATTGGATGAAAATTTAAATATTATTACAGAAATTAATAATCAATTGACTAAAAAAAAAAATATTCAAAACGGAGGAGGTGTATTAAGTTTTTTGAACTTACCATCATTGGATTCTGTAATAGATAAGGTTATTTATACTAAAGAATTAAATGAATTTATTGATGACATGAAATTGATGGAGGATGAATTCGAAGTAAACGAAATAAAAGACGATAGATGTAAAAAATATGGTAGAGTTAAAAGAGCTTGTTTAGAAAAAAGATTTTGTATGTTAATTGATATAATATTTAATCCAATCAGACATATAAGAGATTTAGAAAGTTTATATTTAAAATTAGAATTAATATGTGAAAATAATAGCACCATCATGGAAAGCTATATAAAGTCAATTGAAAAAGCAAATAATAAGTTAAAAGACACTTATTCAAAAATAATTAAGTATCTTGAACAACTTGAAAAAATATACAAATTTATAGAAAAATATTATAATTTTATTAAAAATTTAGAAAATAATAATTCCAGTCCAAATGAATCTAATGCAACCAGCAGCCAGCAGCAGCAACCAGCAGCAACCAGCAGCAACCAGCAGTTACCAGCAGCAACCAGCAGCAACCAGCAGCAACCAGCAGCAACCAGCAGCAACCAGCAGCAACCAGCAGCAACCAGCAGCAA
>Ga0115006_10000445_pt1 | contig 22345 bp, 4 predicted proteins | sample ArcOceMetagenome_3_FD_88943 | JGI IMG/M metagenome (GOLD analysis project Ga0115006, IMG submission 88943) | Marine eukaryotic phytoplankton communities from Arctic Ocean - Arctic Ocean- Svalbard ARC20M Metagenome | ecosystem: Environmental > Aquatic > Marine > Oceanic | place: Arctic Ocean...
CCTAGGTCATCTATCTCACTATCTAAGCATGAGATGAATGCTACTGTGCCCGGACACTCTCCCTCTCTATCAAGCCTCAAGGGCCCCCCTCTGCTGCCGTGGGGGTAGTGGGGGTAGGGAATGGGCGACTTCTCACGCGGCGTGCAGCCATGGCATGCTCCGGTGTACGAGTCGGTTCGGTTCGGTTCGGTTCGTCGGGAGCCGCTTCGGGCGTACGCTACCTGGTTGTGCTCGCGCCGTCGCCCGAAGCGGCTCCCGAGCACAGCTGAAAACTGATTGAGCAAACTGGTCGAGCTGTGCTCGCGCCGTCGCGGCGGTCAGCGCTGGGGTGGTGAGCGGCGAGCTTCGCTCGGTGAGAGTCACCAGCGGCTCGTTGGACTGCCGCGCTGCTTGGGCTGTGCCCCTGGCCTGGGCACCCCACACCGGAGCCGAAATTCCTATGGTGGCCGCACTCCTGGCCGCGGTGTATGCGCTCGCGCCGATCGCCGGTCCAGCGCAGGGAGGCTCGATTGTCACGCTGCCGCTGCCCGCTGGTTGTGCCGCCACCGCCTGTCACTTCGGTACGGCGGGCAGCGCGCCTGCTACCGTTGTTCGCGGGAACGTGGTTTGCACAGCACCACCGGCGCTGCAAACTGGCGCTGCGACTTCCTTGCTGGAAGGCGTCGCACTGAATACTTCCGTGTTCTACGGCAGCGCCCAACTTCACGGCGACCTGGTACATCTCACCCGCCCGGGCGCGCAAGATGTGGGGACACCTGGTTCAGCGAGCTTCGAGAACATTGGCACACTGGTTGTACCGCCGCCTCTGACCAATTCCTTGGCAAGCGCGGCCCTGCGCCTGAGCTTTGAGCTGCTTGTCGGTCGTGGCACTGGCGGCGAGGGGTTCTCTGTCAGCTTCGCTGCTGTGCCGCGAGGAATGCAAGTCGATGAGAGAGGCGTGGCTGACTCTCTGGCGATTTCCTTTGCGAGGTGAGGACATCCCTGGACCTCCTCCCCCCCCACACCTCCACCCCCACCCGATTGAGCCCTTTTGCTCCCCTCACACCCGCTGCCCTCATCTCCTGTGAGTCTTTGATCGAGCACTCCTCCCTCCACTGAGCCTGCCCTTACCACAGTGCTGCAGCTCTCACCTCCGCCGAGCGCGCCCATACCCGCAGTACTGTGGCGCGCCTGACGGTGTGGTGGAGAGGCGCCCGACTCCTCACGTTGCGGCTCGATGCGCAGCACCCTACCAGCTGCAACTCGCACAACTGCCGCAACTGCGAGACTCGCGTCGCGTGCAGCCTCGCTACAGGCTGCTCCTACCGTGAGGGCGCCTGGGGCGGCGTGTGCGGCGTCAACAAGGTGCCAGACACCGGCCGATCTCTGCGCACTCTCCACGTCTTTCGCACGCACCACTTTGTGCCGGTGACGATCGAGGTCGCCGAGGAGCGCCTGAGCGTGCTCCACGACGGTCATACCTACGTCGGTGGTGCTTGCTCACGCGCCCTCTTACCCGCGCTCGCCCACTCCCCGCGCTCGCCCACTTGCCCGCTCTCCTTGCCGCACGCCATCGTCTCTCATTGGTCCATTCAGGTTTGCTCGTGCCCGGCTGGGAGGCTGCCGCCAGTTCGCAAAGATGGTCGGTCGTCTTTGGTGCGCGCACCTCTCTGTCTGCCTCCGACGAGCACAGCGTAAGGAATTTGCATCTAGAGCAGGGCGCAAGCGTGCGCGAGAACCCGTCGACGGTCGAGTTGTGGGCCGCGGGCGAGGCGTGTGGTGGCGGCGTCGTTGCGGAGTTCACCTACTATGCACAACCCGTGCTCTCTCGCGTCGCACCCGCACAGGGCCCCACGATGGGCGGGACCGTCGTGCAGGTCCTCGGTTCTGGCCTTCACCGCGGTACTGCGCCGTATTGCCGCTTCGGCGGCGTGGTGGTGGCGGCCACAGCGAGTGGGGACGCGGCCGCCTCCGCCCTCACGTGCAACGCGCCGCCAGTGGCGGGTGCGCCCAGTGACGACACAATCGATGTCGAGGTGTCGCTCAACGGGCTGGACTTCACTTCGACGCCCACTGGCCTGAGCAGCTACAAGCACACGACGCCGGGCGGCCTGTCCATATCGCCCGACAACACGGCGGTGGCCGGCGGAGGGACGATGGTAGTAGTGACCGGCATCGGACTGAGCGGGGGCGAGAACTACCTGTGCAACTTTGGGAGTGCGGGCACGGTGAGCGCGTACATGGACGCGGGGCGAGGCGCAGTTTTCTGCCTCGCTCCCCCCGTCGAGACCACCGCCTCCGTGGTGCTATCCCTCGAGCTCTCGCTCAACGCCGGGTACGACTACACCACATCCGGCGCCACCTTCACCTACCATCCGCCACCGGTACTGCTCTCCTTCTCGCCGAGCCTCGGGCCCAGCCACGGCGGCACCTCTGTGGCCATCGGCGGCACGTTCGCCGTGGCGGACGCGTGGCACTGCCGCTTTGGCAAGGCCCGCGTGCCTGCCAGCCGCAGCTCCGACGGTGGGACGCTCACGTGTGTCGCGCCCGACGCGCCGATGGCGGGTACGCTGGGAAACGCCACGTGGACAGTGGCCAGCCTCATCTTCAACGCCGAGGAGCACCCCGACTGGGTGACCGACAGCGGCGGCGTGAAGGTGGCCAAGTACGAGCTGCGCGGCGACGCCAGCGTGGCAGCCGGCGTGCTGCACCTCACGCTCGACGCGCCGCGCCAGGCGGGCAGCTGTGTGCTGCTCGGTGTCCGCCCGCCGGACGGGCGCAACGCAAGCGCCTTCAGCGCAGTGTTCGACGCGCAGCTTGGCGGTGCTTGCGGCGTGCGTGGTGAGAGCGTCCACTGCGGCGCCGATGGGCTCAGCTTCGTCTTCAGCGACATAGGCGCCGACCTGGTGCCGTTTGGCGAGGCCGGTGCAGGCAACGGGCTGCGCGTGCTCTTCCACACGCATCCACGCCGGCGGTTCGTCGTCATGTACGCGGGGGTCCAGGTCGCCGCTGGCGACATGAACGAAAACCTACGCGCGCACCACCCGCAGCAGGTGGCCGTTCACTACGGTACCGACGGGCTATGGCTGCGCTTTGGAGGCACGCAGCTGGTCTCGGCGCTCGTGGTGCCAGGCTGGGCCCCGCAGGGCAATTGGCGCTTCGGGTTTGGCGCGCGTACTGGCTCGCTCCATGACTCGCATTGGGTGGACAACGTGTACATCGTTGCGGGCGAGCTCGGTTCGGACCGCGGCAGGCTGCCGCTCGAGGTGAGCACCAATGGCCAGCAGTTCTCGCAGGCGGGCCTCTTCTATAGGTACGAGCCACTCGCCTCGCTTGCCAGCGTCAGCCCCAACTCTGGGCCCCGCGCCGGCGGCACGGTGGTCACCGTCGCGGGCGAATTCCTCGCGCACGGAGTGGACCATCGCTGCTCCTTTGGCGCACACGTCGTTCCTGCCGCCCCAACGGACCGCGCCTCCGCATTGGTCTGCACCACGCCAGGCGGCGTGTGGATCGGCGGCGGCGGTGCGCACGGCATTGTCTTGGTCAATGTGAGCACTAACGGACAGGATTTCTCGACGCAAGTCATCAACTTCTTCGTGTTCGGCGTGCCAGAGGTCACCTCCATTTTTCCACTGGGTGGCCCGATCAAGGGCGGTAGCCTGATCAAAGTGTCGGGGCGCGACTTTGCTCCCGGCTCGCTGCCGCGCTGCCGCTTTGGCACCATCCTGGCTGCCGCCACAGTGCACGGTTCCGACAGCCTTGCGTGCGAGAGCCCCGCAGCGGTCGAGGGCTCGGTGTCGCTGCAAATCTCACTCAACGGTCAGCAGTTCACCGCCGACCCGGACCTGTTCACAGTGCACGGCAAGCCTGCCGTGGCCTCTCTGAGCCCCAGCAGAGGGCCGGTTGCGGGCGGCACCCTCGTGCGTGTGTCCAGCGCCGCCCTCGCCAGCGTGGGCGTGTACCGCTGCCGCTTTGGCGAGGCTGAGGCGCTGGCGACCTACAACGCGGCGGAACAGATGCTGAGTTGCTTCTCTGCAGCAGCCGTCGCACGAGAGTACTGCCTCGAGATCTCCCTCAACGATCAGGACTTCACCAACGACTGTGTCAAGTTCACTTTTGCCGAGACGGCCGCAACAGCGACTGCTAGCCCCACTTCAGGCCCGCAGCTTGGCGGCACACTCGTGACCATCCACGGCACGCATTTAGCGGGCGGCGTCGACTACCGGTGCCACTTTGCTAGCAGCGAGCTACTGAGCGCCGCGAGCGTCGCCGCCTCGTACGAGCCAACCGACGGCAGCGTATCATGCACCTCACCACCGCTGATCGCTGCGGCACAAGATCTGCGCGTCACGCTCAACGGGCAGCAGTACACCCTGGGCGTGCACTACGAGTCGTACCTCGAGCCGGTCGCGGTCGTCGTGTCGCCCAGCACGGGCCCGATCGAGGGCGGCACCCTCGTCACGGTCCTGGGCACCAGGTTAGCTCTTGGCTCTGACTATCGTTGCCGCTTCGGTGCTTCGGAGGTCGCAGCCAGCCCGGTATCGTCCTCGGAGGCCAATTGCGTCTCTCCTAACGTGAGCGCAACGGGCTGCTTCCACTTTCGAGTGTCACTCAACGGGCAGCAGTTCACAGCGATCAACCACACCTTCGGGTACTATGGCGCAGCGCAACTCGGCCAATCGTCGCTCAGCCCGAGCTCGGGCCCGAGCTCGGGCCAGACCCGTGTCGTGGTCAGCGTGGCGCACCTCTTGGGTGGCTCCGAGTACAACTGCAGCTTCGGCGCCGCGGGCACGGTGCCCGCTTCCTTCATCGCCGCCAGGCGCCAGGTTCTCTGCCTCTCCCCTCCTCGGGCAGCACCTCGCGGCCCGCAGCCATTCACGGTGGCACTCAACGGGCAGCAGCACGCGCATAGCACAGGCACCTTCTTCTTTGAGGGCACCCCGACCATTGAGCTGCCCTCGCCGCGCTCCGGCCCGCACGACGGTGGCACGCTGCTTACCCTGGCCGGAACGGACCTCGCCAACGGCTCTGACTACAGCTGCCGCTGTGAGCCTGGAGACTCTAACGACGGCACCAACGTCACAGCGGCACTTGTGCACACCGCCGCGGGCCCCGCTGTGCAATGCACCATGCCGCCTAGTAATCGCAACTGCGACAGCTACGGCCGCTGCCTCGCACGCAGGGGAGAGATGACCTGCTCTGTCTCGCTCAATGGGCAGCAGTACAGCAACACCGCACCGTTCGGCTACCATGATGTCGCGCGCGTTTCGACCAGTCTGCCTGCATGCGGACCTGTGCAAGGTGGCGCGCTCGTCACAGTTCACGGCAGCGGCTTCCTAAACGGGACCGACTATCGCTGCAAATTTGGCGGGGCGCTCGTTGTCACCGCCGAGCTGGTCGTGTATGGCAAGGGGTTGCACACGCGCCCGTTCGCGAAGCTCCAGGCCGCGATAAATTGCACCCTGCCAGCAGCGCCACTTGACGGCTGGACCAACCGGAGTGGAGTCCTCAGCATTGCGCTCAACGGCCAGCAATTCACGGGTGAGGCGCTGGAGTTCGCCGTCTACGCAGAGCCCAGCATCTCCGCCTCCAGCCCCACCTCGGGTCCGATTTTGGGAGGGACAAGCGTCCACGTGACCGGCAACGGCTTGCGGGGCGGCTGCGACTACACGTGCGCCTTTGACGGGGAGAGCGTTCCTGCTACCTTCAACGCCAGCTTCGGCGTCGATGGCGCGATCTTGTGCAGGCTGCCGCCCATGCCGCACAACGGCACGACGCAGCTGCGCGTCTCGCTCAATGGGCAGCAATTCTCGCTGCCGCTCCTATTCGAGCTGCACGCGCCCGTCTACGTCTTCTCGCTCAGCCCAAGCGCGGGACCGGCCGACGGCGCGACGCGCGTCAGGCTCAACGGGTTGCACTTCCGCAACTTCACCGACGCACGTTGCGCTTTCGGCACGGCTCACGTACGGCCTGTCTTTGGGAGCTTCACTGAGATAATGTGCGAAGCCCCACCGTCGTCGGCCGCCGCAGGCGACCTGCCTGTCTGGTTATTGGGTGCGGATACCGCAGCCACAACCGACACCGGTTGCTTCACGGACAGCCGCGGCGCCGACTACCGTGGCTTGATCAGACATACCGAGTCTGGTCACGCCTGCCAGCGTTGGTCATCACAGCAGCCACACACGCACCGGTACTCGGCGTACGCCTACCCAGCCGCCGGCATTGGCGAGCACGCGTACTGTCGCAACCCCGCCAGCCACAGCAATGGGGTGTGGTGCTTCACGACAGACCCGCTCAATCGGTGGGACTGGTGCGATGTTGGCGAGCGCCAGCCGAGCTGCGATACGCACGAGATGCGAGTCTTTGGCAGCGCGTCCTTGCGTGGCGCGGGGCTTGAGCTCGCCACTCACCAGTTTGGATATGGCAGCACGCGCCTTGTCCCGCCTGAGACGGCGCCCCAACCTACCACCGCATTCCACTTGGACTTCGGCCTCTTAATGGGTCACAGCCTCCACCGCAGCAGTGATGTCGTGGTCTACTATGGTCCGCCGCTGCCGGGCGACTTGACGAGTGTCGACGAGCTGGCCGGGGACCTCGCGTTGCTTGTGCGTTTCTCCAAGCTGCAAGAGATGGGCGACGAGTGGCGGCCGCACCTTAGCGTCTCTCTCGGTGGCCAGCAGGTGTGGGACGTCGCCTTCGAGTCGTTTCGGTACAACGTGCTCGTGTCTGTCCGCATCACGCTCGACTCGCGCGCCCTGTCCGTTACGTACAATGGCGCGCCGTTGCTCCACGGACTCACGCTGCCCAGTCTGCAGCCGGCCGCTGGTTGGGAGATGGCCTTCGCGGGCTCGACGTTCAGCGTGGCTGACGTGCGCGTCTCCTATCTGCACGTCAACCGCGGCGCACTGGTTCCGGTCGAGGTGACTCTTAACCTGCAGGACTACACCGACGTTTGGCTGCCCTACCTCTTCTACGACTCGCCCATGCTGAGCGCGGTGTGCCCGGCGAGCGGGCCCACTGCGGGTGGCACACGTGTGGTGGTGCACGGCGCCGCTTTCCTAATGGGCCCCGATCTGCGATGCCGTTTTGGTGAACAGTCCGTGGCCGCCAGCTTGGACGTGGCCGCAGGGGCGATGGTGTGCGTTTCGCCAACCAACATGAGCGCCGGGGGGCCTACGCTGCTGCGGATCTCGCTCAACGGGCAAGATTACACGCCCTCCACCTTGCCCTTTGCGCCGCACGCGCCGCTGAGCGTCGATGCGCTTTCGATCGACCATGGCCCGACGGTGGGCGGCACGTCGCTCTTCGTGCAAAGCCCTAGGCTGCACGCTGGGGACGGTTTCCGGTGCCGATTCGGAAGTACAGCGCACTCTGTGCACGGCACGCATGTCATTGCGGCCGGTGCCAGGCGTGCTGTGCGATGCGTCACACCCGTGCTCGAGTATGATCCGCTTGTCACGGGAGAGACGCTTCGCACTGTGGCACTCGAGATCAGCCTAAACGCGCAGCAATACACCAACAAGTCGGTGGGCTACACATACTATGCACCGGGCGTTGTCTCACTGCTCACGCCCGACAGCGGCTGGTCGCAGGGCGCTGTCGCAGTTGTGCTGTTGGGTTCCGACCTCGCGAGCCCTGCCGGGCACACGCATTGCCGCTTCGGCGCGGCAGTAGTGGCAGCGAGTTTCATGTCGCCCATGACACAGGTGCTCTGCCTCTCACCGCCGGCGGTTGAAGCTAGCACGCAGAGCGTATTGATGCTGGACTTCGCCGAGGCGAGCGCTGCGGCGGCGGCCGAGGCTGAGGCCGCGAACTATCAGCTCCTAGGCTCGGCGCAGCTAGGGACGGGCGAGGTCTCGCTCACTTCCGAAGACTACCACCAGACGGGCTCGCTCCGGCTGAGCTCGCGACGGCTGCTCCTCGACGACTTCCGCCTTTCCTTCGACGCCTTCGTTGGCGACGGCACAGGTGGCGAGGGCTTCAGCGTGTGCTACGGCGAGCTGCCGATGACGGCCTTCGGGCGCTCCGGAATCGGCAGCGGGCTGTGCGTACGCTTCGCCACGCTCGACGAGCGCACCGCCGTCGAGTACGACATCAACAACGTGAAGCGGCGCGAGCGCAAGGGCGCCGTGCAGCAGGTGATTGAGTTGGTTTACGGTGGCAAGCTGCTGCAGAAGTTTGGCGCCGTTGACTTGCTGCGCCCGCTCGAGTGGTCGCCCGTTGAGGTGGCGTGCGCCGGTGGTCGAGTTAGCGTGTCGTACAACGGGCGCAGCTTCTTCGACGCCGTGCACGTCGACGGATACGCGCCTACTGATGCGTGGGAGATTGGCATCGGCGCGAGCACGGGCACGTGGACAGACACGCACAAGCTCGCCCGCGTACGGTTACAACTGGGCGCATTGGTCGATCGGAGCGACGTGGTGGTCGAGCTGAGTTCCAACGGCCAGCAGTTTGTCAGCTCGAGGCTGCGCTTTGCATACTTCCCCACTCCAGCCATTTCGTTCATCCGGCCCGAAAATGGACCTCTCTCCGGCCACACCGTCGTCACTCTGGCTGGCTCTGGCCTTGCCCATGGTCATTCGTATCGTTGCGCCTTTAACGGCACCGTTGTCCCCGCAACCCTTGTCGAAGAATCAGCGACGGCCGTGGTGGGCACTGTCGAGCTGTCAGGCTACACCGTGCGTTGCCGCTCGCCACCGCAGCCGCTCGCCGCGAAGCTCGGGCTGAGCGTCTCGCTCAACGCGCAAGATTATTCCACCTCCGGCCCTGCGGACGTCTTCACCGCCCAACTGGCACCGCGCGTGCAGTCACTGCTGCCGTCGAGCGGACCAACTCTGGGCGGCAGCAGGGTGTTTCTCGTAGGCGAGGGCTTCCTCGGCGGCGACGATGGCACTCGACTGTGCAGGTTCGGAGGCTGGGGCGGAGTCGAAGCGCACGTCATCAACGACACCCGCGCTGCCTGCGTGGCGCCCGCTGCAGCTGCCGAAGGAGCCGTGCCAGTGCAGATAAGTTCAAACGCGCAGGACTTCTCTACTCATGGGGCCAACTTCGCCTACTTCGAGCCGGCCGTGCTGTCGCAACTGGCGCCGTCTACCGGTCCCGCGCAGGGAGATACACGCATTACGCTTTACGGGAACTTCTCGGCGCTCGGCTCGGTGTACGCCTGCCAGTTTGACGAGGACGAGCCCGTGGTGCCGGCTACGCGCGAGTCGGCGAGCGAATTGGTCTGTGTCGCGCGTCCGCTATTAGCCAGCACGTCCTACCACATCAGCGTGACCCTCAATGGCGACGGTGCCGCAACGCCTCAAACGTGGGCGTGCGTGCATGCTTATGGTGTGCGCGAGGAGTTGTTTGTGCCTGGTCTAACCTCTGGGTGTGTCTGGCAGACTATGCACAGCTGGCGGTGCCCTTTGCTGCGTACGCTCTGCCCATCGTGGATGGGCTCAGCCCCACGTCGGGCCCCGTCAACGGCGTCACCACTGTCGCTTTCACGGGTAAGGGTCTGGCGAGAGGGTCCCGGCGGCAGTGCGCGTTTAACCGCACGCTGGTCAACGCATCAAGCGTGGACGATGAGCGGCTGCTGTGCCTCGTGCCACCGTCGCTCCTTGGCGCAGGCCCACTCTCGGTGTCCATTAGCTTGAACGGCCAGCAGTTCTCCCGCCTCGCGCTGCGCTTTGAGCAATACGAGGAGCCGCGTGTGCTCTCGCTCAGCCCGGCCGTCGGCCATGCCGCCGGCAGCACGACGGTGCAGCTGCACGGCGACCACCTGCTCGGCGGCACCGACCGGTTCTGCCGCTTCGGTGCACTCTCCCCGGTGACCGCGGTGCCCGTGCCCGGCTCTCCCAGTGCAACGTGCTTAATGCCACCATCGGCCGACACCGGCTTTGCGCCGCTGCAGCTCTCGCTCAATGGCCAGCAGTACACAGCAGCGGCGCCTGTCGCCCGGTACGAGTACCTGACCACCATAACGCAGCTGGTTGTGAGCCCCGCCAGTGGGCCAGTAGACGGCGACACCCTTCTGCGCATCGGTAGCTCTGAGTTTGCGGCGGGCGTGCACTTCCTGTGCCGCTTTCGGCAACCGGCAGCAAGCTCCGTCTTCTCGACCACGCTCGTCATCGTCGATGCAGTTCTGAGCGCGAGCAACTCCTCCGAGCTCAAGTGCACGCCGCCGGCAATGCCTGCAGGCACCACTTCTCTCGAGGTGTCACTAAACGGGCAGCAATTTTCCAACTCATCCCTTCTATACATCATGCACACGGTGCTGCAGCTGCACAGCCTCAGCCCCTCGAGCGGACCATTTTTGGGGGGGACTGCAGTGACGCTTTCCGCCACGGGGCTTACCTCTGGCGTGCATTACTTGTGCCGCTTCGTACCGCCATTGGCTATGGCACCTGTCGTGATGCCGGCAATAACAACAGGATCGGAGTCGCTCGTGTGCATCACGCCCGCCACCTCAGCCGCTTGGGCTACAACGCAAGTGCAAGCAACCCTCAACGGGCAGCAGTTCAGCCAGATGGGACTTAACCTCTCCTATTACCCGCCCCTCTCCGTCTCGCTCTTCAGCCCGACATCCGGGCCTGTGGGTGGTGCCACGCGCGTGGTGCTCGCGGGTAGCGGATTCATCGACACGTGGGAGCTGCAGTGCCGGTTCAATCGCGCCGTTGTCAATGCCACCTTCCTGTCGGGCTCACAACTCGTGTGCATCTCGCCGCCCGACAGCACGGCCGGCTTGCGCAGCAAGTTCAGCGCCAACTTCAGCGCCGCCACCGCCGCAGGCCGCCTCTTTGGTGCCGCTGCGGCGGAGAGCGCCAGCATGCTCGTGCTAACCGACCCGTCCTTTTACGCGGCGGGCTCCCTTGTGCTCGACCTCGACCTCGAGCCACCGCTCGCCGGGCACGCCGTGCGCTCCTTCGAGGCGCGCTTCCTGCTTGCGCTCGCAGCGCGCGCCGACGACCAACCTCCTTGCGTCGGTTGCGACCTGGCCGAGGCGGAGGCGCGCCTGGTAGGCGACGGCGTGAGCTTCAGCTTCGGCGACATACCGCTTGGCCTCGTCTCAGAATGCGGCGCTGGCCAGGGCCTCCGCATCCTCTTCCGCACGTTCACGCACAGCCGGCTTGAGGTCTTCCTGGCGGGGCAGTTGCTGAGCAACACCAGCCTCACCGCGCCGCGTAATGCCACGGCTGCCGTGGTTATTCTCGTCACCAACTCACAACTCACGGTGAGCCTGGACTCGCAACCACTGCTCGCGCTACTAACGTTGCACCCGTGGCAGCCTGAGTCGCACTGGCGACTCGCGCTCGGGGCGCGCAACGGTGCCTCCGCGGTGATACAGCAGGTGTCGGCGCTCAGCTTCACCGGCTCGCAATTTGACGACCTCGACGAGGTCGCCCTCGAGGTGAGCGCCAACACGCACGACTTCACGGCCGACGCCATGCGCTTCGCCTACCGTGCTGAGCCGCAGCTTGTCACAATTACGCCGCGCACCGGTTCGGTACTGGGCGCCACTAGCTTCTCGCTGGCCGGCAGTGCGCTGCGCGGTGGCTCCGACAGCCGCATCACGCTGAGCAATGTCACGGTGCACGCGAGTTGGGTTTACCAAGGAGGCGACGCACTTCTCGGTGTGGCGCCGCCGCTTGGCAGCAACACCACGGTGTTCGTGAGCGTGAGTGTTGGGCTCAATGCGCAGCAGTTCACCGGGGGGCTCGACTTCGGATATTTCATTGACCCGCGTGTGGACGAGGTCAGCCCCAGCACTGGCTCTGTTCTCGGTGGGACGCTGGTCACGCTGAGCGGAAGCGACTTCAGCGGTGGCTCGGTGTACCGTTGCCGTTTCGGCGACACCCTCACCGATGCGAGCGTCAGTGGCGACAATTATGACCACTTGCTGTGCCAGTTGCCGCCGCAGCTACCCGTCACACCGCGAGCCGTCGAGGTCTCGCTCAATGGGCAGGAATTCAGTTCGTCCGGCCTGCTGTTTTTCGTTTACGACACACCCTTGCTATCGAGCCTCTCACCATCGGGCGGGCCATCCGAGGGCGGCACGCTGGTTCAGATGCAGGTGCAGGGGGCGGACTTGTCCATAGGCTCGCACTACTTGTGCCGATTTGGCGGCGTCATCGTCAATGCAACCTACGCAAAGGACGACCATCGGATACACTGCTACGTGCCGCGCGCCAACGCAAGCCTCACTCCACCTGCCGTGGTCCCTGTGGACGTATCGCTCAACGGGCAGGACTACAGCAGTGCACGCGCCGTGACCTACTCGTACTACGTGCCACCCATGCCAACCTTGACCTCACCGGCCACTGGGCCGGAGCTGGGATCGACGAAGGTGCGCCTCTCAAGCGCACTCTACGGCAACGGTTCCGACTACCGGGTCCACCTGGATAGCTTCGGCTCCAACTTCAGCGTGCTCGTGCCGTCCGTGCCACGGCCCGACCACATCGAGTTTGTGACGCCCCTGGCCATCTCTGGCGTCGTCGTGCTGCGCACGAGCCTCAACGCACAGCAATACTCACCGCCCGACCTCAGATTCACGTTTTACGCACAGCCGTCGCTAAGCACCATATCGCCCTCGTGCGGCCCTCGGCACGGTCAAACCTCGGTCGCGATCATCGGCACGAACCTCGTGAGGCATGGCAGCCACAGGCTGTGCGAGTTTGGCTCGTTGGTCGATGCCAGCAGCCACGGAGAGGCATCGCTCAAGTGTATCTCGCCGTATGCGAGCGCCAGTTTTCACCCGTTTGAGGTGACGCTCAATGGCCAGCAGTACACCGTGGACGGGCTAGTGTGGGCATTCACGAGCACGCCGCGAATCTCAAATATCTGGCCGGTTATGGGGGAGACGAGCAGCAATCTGGTCGTCACCATTAGCGGCTCCGGCTTCTCCCCCGCATGCGACGCCCGCTGCAACTTCACCGAAGTGCAAGTTGTGCAAGCGTCATACGACGCGGCGAGCGGCAACCTGTGGTGCCAACCGCCGTCAGGCACCCACCTGCTCAGCACGATTGTCGAGGTCTCACTCAACGCGCAGCAGTACACGGCCGACAGCAGGGTATTTACGTACTACGACAAGCACACAGTCAGCACAGCTAACCCGAAGCAGTACCGCGTCTGCCCCGCCCCTTGCACAGAGCCCGATAGCTGGGAGACCCGCTTTGTGAACACGAGCATGATTAATGTGCAACCGAGCACGTCGCACATCTTTGGTGGCACAACCGTGACTCTGAAAGGTACTGGCTTCCTCGACTACGGGACGCTGCAGTGCAAATTTGGGGGGGGCTCCGTCGTCCGGGCACTCTTTGTCAACTCGACCGAGATCGAGTGCGTCGCGCCGGCGATCTCCGAGCTTGGGCCCAATGTTTCCAGGGTCGGACTTGAGACCTCGTTCGATACCGTATCGGACGTGCTCGTCGTCGAAGGGCTTGCGCATGTCGAGGGCGGCGTGCTCAAGCTCACCAACAACGCTCCGCCTAAGCTGCAAGAGCCGTCCATTGAAGGAAACACCAGTCCAAGTGACAGGATCTACACAGCAGAGGGCGCCGGCTGGGCGCGCACCAACTTCCAGCCGCTACAGCCAGAACTCCTAGGTTGGCAGATGCACTTTGAGATCTTCATCGGCGGCGGCTGGGGCGGCGACGGCTTCTCAGTTGTCTACGGTGCGCTTCCCGACGCGGCGCTGCTGAAGGAAGCCGGCGGGCTGACCGCGTACGGCGTCGCCACCAACGCACCCTTTAACGGCCTGCTCGTCTCGTTTGTGACGGCGGCCAACTATTTGCGTGTCGAGTACAATGGCGAGCTCATCGGGTTGTGGGAGGTGCGCGCCGATGCGCTGCGCACCGCTACCTGGACCGGCATAGACCTCAACTATTCGCCAGCCAGTGGCCTCTCCATCTACCACGCCGGCTGGAGTCGCTGGGGCAGCGACTGGGACACCGGGGGCCACGGCGGCGCAACGACCGAACACATCGCCATCCCCGGCTACGCTCCACGGCGTGGCTGGCAGTTTGCGCTGGGTGCGAGCTCGTACCGGTGGAGCGACTACCACTGGGTGGACAACCTGCGCATCTCGAGCAACTGGTCGGTCGGAGGGACGGCCGCCTACCCGCTAAGCCTCTCGCAGAACGGCCAGACCTTCCACCACGTTGGGCAGGACGTCGCCTACCACGCGCCACCAGCGGTGTCCATGATTGTCCCTGGCACCGGCCCCGTTGCCGGCGGGACGCACCTCCTCGTCTCGGGCGTCTACTTTGAACACGGTGACAATTACAAGTGCCGCCTTGGCGACGTCGTAATCAATGCGCAGCTCCTGAGCGACAGCCTGCTCGAGTGCTACACCCCACAGACGTCCACAAACCACCACGCGCACTTTGCGATCTCCCTGAACAACCAGCAGTTCACGACCGACCCCGTGTACTTTTCCTACGAGCCAGCGTATCACGTCAGCTTTATCAATCCCGACCTCGGCCCAAAGGTGGGAGGTACCATCGTCCTGATCCACGGTTCGAACTTCGGGGGCGGTGACGCCTACCGCTGCAAGTTCGGCCAGAGCAAGGTGGTTGGCTACCTTTTCGGTGACAAGATGCACGGCTACTATCTCGAGTGCACTATTCCGAGCCTCAACTTGACATCCGACACAGACACGTTTGTCCCAGTCGAGGTGTCGATCAACAACCAGCAGTACACTGGGGATGCAGTGCAGTTCAAGTATTTTGCGACTCAGCTCCTCCTCAGCATTGAGCCGAGTACCGGCCCCACGCTTGGCGCCACAGAGGTCCTCGTCGAGTTGGAGTCGCTCCAGGCCGACACCGAGACGAGCTTTTGGTGCAGCTTTGGCGGCCGCATCACCTATGGTATACTAGTCGACACGACCGTCGTGCAGTGTCCTTCGCCTGCCACCCTGCAGCCGGGCCTTCCAAGAGAACCCTTCGCAGGGCCGGTCCACCTTCGCGTGTCAACCAACGGGCAGGATTACACCAATGCGAAGACTTTCAACTACTACCGACCGCCGAGCCTGGCCGCCGTCTCGCCGAGCTCCGGTCCTGTCGAGGGAGACACGATAGCCAGCATCACAGGGGCGAATCTCATGAATGGTTCGGTCTACCGCTGCCGCTATGGATACACCGAGAGCCAAACCGTGCTCTACACAGAGGCCTTCTACCAGCCCAGCTTGGATTTGGTCACGTGTAAGAGTGCCGACGGCCAAGTCACTTTTGGCAGCTCCGCGGTGTCGCTGCAAGTCAGTCTCAACGCGCAGCAGTACACGGACGACCTGCTCTTGTTCCAGTATTTCAACGTGCCGGTTGTGGCTGCGCTGAGCCCCTCGACCGGCCCTGTGAAGGGAGGGACGTGTATCACGCTGTCGGGCCAGAACTTCATCGACGGGTCCAACTACCGGTGCCGTTTCTCACACTGGGGCGTCAACCACTTGGTCGACGCGACGGCAGACCAGCTCTCTATACCGCCGGTGGTCCGTTGCTACTCGCCGCACGTCGACGGCCAAGGCGCGGCCAACTACGACTTTCAGCTGTCGCTCAACAACCAGGACTTCACGAGGCTCGTGAACAACCCGGCGCACTTCGGATACCACGGCAACTCGAGCCTCAGTGCCTTTAGCCCGTCGTCGGGCCCGATCCTCGGCGACACCAACATCACCATCGTTGGCAGGCACCTGGGAAATGGCTCCGACTACCGCTGCCGCTTCGGCTGGATGGGCTCGGTTGTGGAGCTTGTTGTTCCAGCCCAGTTTGAGACACAGTCCGGTGATGTGACCTGCCTCGCGCCGGACTCGCAGGGTCACTACGGGGGGCTCCCCATCGAGGTGACGCAGAACGGGCAGCAGTACACGGATTATGGAGTGCTCTACGTCTACTATGGCCCCGTGTCAGTCTCGAGACTTGTGCCCGTCGCTGGCCCTGCCCAACTCGACACCACCGTCTTGGTGTGGGGTGGCAACTTCGACCTTGGGAGTGATTACCGTTGTGGCTTCGGTGACCTAGGCAGCGCCCTGCGTTTCCCCGAGCTTGCGGCGGGTCATGGCGTCGCGAACATCCCGGCGACGCGCATCAACGCCTCGTTGCTCAAGTGCCGCTCGCCGCTCGCCAGCCTGAGCGGCGCCTTGCCAGTGATGGTCTCGCTCAATGGGCAGCAGTACACGGACACCAGCGCCGACTTTTTCTTCTTCACGCCGCACCACGTGCTCAGCGTCAGCCCGAGCAGCGGCTCCAGCTTAGGTGGTACGACAGTCACTGTCATGGGCACCGGGTTCATTGACTTTACGCACCCGCACCCCATTGAGTGTCACTTCGGCGCGAGCCCGGCGCACACGCAACTTCTTGACAACCAGACGCTGCTGTGCATCTCTCCGTCCGCGACCGCGGCGGGGTACACGCGCGAGGTCCGCTTCGACTTTGAGCACGAGAGTAGCTGCGAGTCCTGGGGTCAAGGCGAGGTCGCAGCTGGGACGCACATTGGCGGCGTGTGGGGCGTGCGCGCCGATGGCACTTCGTACAAAGAGAGTAGCATACTGGCAGGACACGCGTGCGCACGCGCCGGCCTCTTGCAGCTGACGGGCGCGCACTACTTTCAGACGGGCAGCTTCGTGTGGGACCTTGGTCCGCGCGACTTCGACATCCATTGGTTCGCGCTTTCGGCCGACATTTACATCGGCGGCGGCTCAGCCATCACACTCGGTGAGCGCAGCAGCGGCGGGATGGGGCTCAGCCTCTGTTTCGGCAAGCTTCCGGACGCGCCCTTTGGTGAGTTTGGCGCCGGGGACGGGCTGCGACTCAGCTTCCTGACGTCGAACTCCTCGCTCCTGGTCTCGCTTGCGAGCCAGCCGCTGCGCCAGGTGCACATCGGTACGGCGGTGCGCGGTGCGCGTAAATTTGTGCTGCTCGAGATCGTATGGCTGCAGTCAGGCCTCTCGGTCCTGCTCGATGGGCAGTCCGTGGTGAAAGAGATGCCGATCGAGCTAAACGGAAACACCGACTGGTCGTTCGGCGTCGGCGCGCGAACCGGCTTGCCTTTCGACGCGCACCTTGTGGACAACATCATGGTGCGTACCGGCTCGTACCTGTCATCAGCGGAAGCCGCTCTCGAGGTGACGATGAACTCCGATTCGTTCTCGAGCAACGCGGTGGGCTTCAAATACCTACCTCAGCCAGCCGTCTCGCACCTCAGCGTCGATCGCGGCCCCGTGCTGGGTGAGACGCTCGTGACCGTCTATGGCTCCAACTTCGCGGGTAGTTCACATAGGTGGTGCCGCTTCTCGCAAAGCTCTGTTTACGCGCAGCACCACATGCTGAACGACTGGGCGGTCGTGCCGAGCACGTTAGACAACGTGACGGGCACTTCTATGCGGTGCTACTCGCCGCCCATGAACGCCTCAAAGGTGGCGCTCGAGGTGACCATCAACGGAAAGGACTACACGCGCAGCCACGTCCCGTTCCTCTTCTACGAGGTGGGACTCTTCGCCGTAAACCCCAGCCACGGTTCGCGTACTGGCGGCAGCCTCACCACTGTGCGCGGTCAGGGCTTTGCTGCCGGCGCGAGTTACGGCCGGTACTACTGCCGCTTCACCGAGGCGTCGACGCACCAAGCTGTCCACGCGAGTTTTGACGGGGCGAGCGACACACTGCTCTGCACGGCGCCCTGCCATAACGCTGCGGGCACCTCGCTGCTCTCGGTCTCGCTCAACGGCCAGCAGTTTTCACGCGATGCTATCCCTCTGCACCTGTACGATCTCTCGATCGCCGCCGTTGCGCCCCCCTATTCCATCCACCACGGCAATCAGATTGTCCAGGTGACGGTGCATGGTCTCCGATCCACCACCCGCAAGACCTGCAAGCTCCAATACACGCACCTTGCCACCGCGTCCGAGTTCAACGCCTCCCACGGCATGGACGTCTGGTACGGCACGTCGATCGTCGAGGGTACCACCGTCGCGCCCGAGGTGCTCACGTGCTCCACGCCATCCGCGCGCGATGCGGGCATCTCGCGTCGCCTTGTCTTCGACTTTAACCAGGGAGTGAACCTGACCTCTTGGCTCGATGTGTCCCCCGACTCGCCCAGACCCAGCTCGCTGCCTGCCTCCAATTCGTCGGTTGAGAGTGAATTGCAGGGTGACGCACGCATTGACGACGGGAGGTGCGCCTCCCGTCAGTAGTAGTGGTATGCATGCATGCACACTCGCTACCCGCCCCTTCGCAGGCTAAAGCTTACAGGCCTGATGCACTTTGAGCACGGTGCATTTTTGCTGCCTCTAGCTGGGTTGCGTCCCTGGCATCGCTTTGAGTTGCGCACGCTTGTGTACGTCGGCGACTCCGAGGTCTTTTGCAGTTATGATACGGCCCGAGGTGGCAAGGTCTACGACGGGCACGGCTTCAGCTTGCTTTACGGCGACCTCAGGCGGCGCGGGCTTGGCCAGCTGAGCAAAAGCGCCGGACTACGCATGCAGTTTGGCACATCAGAGCAGGAGGAGCCGCTGCCGACGCTCTCTATCCTGTACGACAACTTGCTGGTAATGAGGCTGCCGCTGCAGCCGCGCTGGCGTAGGTATACTTGGGTGGCGCTGCGCATCGGCTACAAGACCGCCGACTCGCCCTCCGGGCTGGTCGTCGAGCGCGACGCAATCGTCGACTGCCGCGACGTTGCGGTGGATGGGTTTGCGCCGCGCGCCTCATGGCGGTTCGCATTCGCAGCCAGCAACGGGCTGGCGACTGACAACCACTGGCTGGACGACCTGACGCTGACAAGCGAGGCGCTGCTCGAGTCCACCGATGTGGCGGTCGAGGTGAGCCTCAACGGGCAGCAGTACACGTTGGATGGCGTGAGCTTCACGTACGACGCCCCGGTCTATGTCTCGAGCTTCTCTCCCACGACCGGCCCCGCTTCTGGCAACACGGGTGTCGCCGTGTCTGGCGCCATGCTCCAGCACGGTCTCATGTACACATGTCGTTTTGGTGCTGTGGAGACGCCATCTATTTACAACGCCACAACGGGCGAGGTCGTTTGCACGCAGTCACCGCAACAGCTATCCATCGAACTGCCGCTTGGCGTTTCGCTCGACCGCACCAACGTGGCAGACGCGCAGCGTGCCGACTTTGGCCGCTACCAGTATTACAACGGCTTGGTTTCGGAAATCTTCCCGACTGGCGGTCCAGTTGCCGGCGGCACGGCGTTACTTGTACACGGCGTGGAGCTCGAGCTCGGTTCGCACTATAAGTGCCGGTATGGCAATGTCATCACCGCAGCGGAGCTCACAGGCCACGCCCGCTTTCGAGAGCGCGAACCATGGTGCGCTCACCTTGACGTGAGCTGCCGGTACAATCGAAGTGTTGAGTGGGGCAACGTCACTCGGCAGCAAGCTGATTTTCTGGACCCGACTAACGTGGCCTGCATCACGCCACCGATGATGACGGCACAGACGCTCAATTTTACCGTCTCTCTCAACGCTCAACAGTACGCGGGACACGCACCATACCTGTACTACAGGCAACCAGCTATCGCGACTCTATGCCCTAATTCGGGGCCTTCACTTGGCGGCACTCGCGTCACGGTCACTGGCACCGACTTCATTGAGTTCGCCGGCCAAATCTGCCAGTGGGGCCCCGATGTTCGCAATCTATCTAGCTCAGCTACGCGTTCTGCCACGGTGCCAGCAAGTCTGATCGATGCCAGCACGATGCGGTGCGTGGCCCCCGCCTCAGGAGACGCAGTGCTGGCCGAGCGACTGGTCATGGCCGCGCAGAACGCCTCGCATGCGAGTCTTAGAGGCGACGCCGCCTTCTGCACTGAGGCGTGGTGCGACGCTGCCCCCCTTCGCGTCGCTGGTTCCGCAGTCGTGTTGCTGACTGCGATGGAGTCACAGTCGAGCGGCGCGGTCGTCCTCCCACTGTTGGGCCGGGGGAATGTCGACCACACGCACTTCCGCGTCAGTTTCTCCTTCGACGTGCACCATACGTGTAGCGGTGAGGTTTTCAGCTTTGGCTTTGGCCCACCTGACCACCTCGTGCGTGGTGCGGAAGGAAGCACAGGTGGCCTTTCCATACTCTTTGTGGGCAAGCCCGACCAACCTTCGGAGCTGCGGCTGTTCCTAGACGGTGCAGCACACTTGTGGCTCGAGACGTCTGGTTGGCTTTTGCACGGCGCCGCGGCGATCGAGGTCACGCACGACGAGATGGGGCTCAGTGTGTGGCACAATGGGCGGCTGGTGCTGCGCGAGTTTGTGCTCGACGGCTGGGCGCCAGCTGCTGACTGGACCATCATGCTCGGCGCGTCGAACGGGCGGTACTGCCGCTGCCGCTGCTTTGCCGCCAGTTTGGAGGTCTCCTTCGGCGCCCTCACAGTCCCGACTGTCGCGGCGGTCGAGCTGGCTGTCAATGCCCAGCAGTTTACAGCTAACAACGTCACTTTCGTTTACTATGCCCCGCCTGTCGTCTCGGCAGTGGCCCCTTCACACGGCCCGACGGCAGGTGACTCGGTCGTTGTAGTGACGGGGCTGAACCTCGCCTTAGGCTCGCACTACATCTGCTCGTTTGGTGGTTCGCGCGTGCCCGCCTCACAAGAGGGCACTCGTAGCGACCAGACGATATTCTGTCTGGCACCGCCGATGCCACAGGGGTTTGCGAGTGTTGAGGTGAGCCTCAATGGCCAGCAATTCTCCTCATCCACAGTCGACTACAGCTTCCAAGTGCTGCCCGTTGTGCGTCGGATCACGCCACCCCGTGGGCCACCGAGTGGTCAGACCCTCATCTCAGTATACGCTGACCACCTCGAGCGCCACTCGCAAAGGCACTTGCATAACAGCACTGGATACTTCTGCCGTTTCAGCACCAACTCGTCCGTTGTCCCCGCCACGTACAACCACGATATAGCACGTCTTGAGTGCATAACGCCGCGGTTGCGTGGTGGGCGGAGCGTCCCTGTGGAGGTCACAACCAATGGGCAGGACTTCTCAACCACTGGGCGCGCGTACTGGGTCGCGGCTTCGCCACTCATTGTCAGCACTGTCCAGCCTGAGACAGGAATCTTTGCCGGAGGCAGCCCCATGACCCTTCACGGGACTGGCTTCGAGTTTGGATTCACAATCACGTGCAAGTTTGGCACATCGTCGCTGAGGTCTCACGCCAACTTCAACTGGTCGGACAGCGCAATGCCGCCTGCTGCGTACTTGAGCGACAGAGCCGCTCTATGCAGCGTGCCCTCTTCGCTCACTGCAGGCCATGCGCAGGTGTTCTCCGATAACATGTCCGCTGCCACCGATCGCACCCTCTATGGTGATGCCTTGGTGACAAATGAAATGCTGCAGCTGACGGCCTTTGGCAGCCCCGGCGCCTACCTCCTACCAAGGTTGCAGCGGAACGAATCAATCTGCCACTTTTCGCTGCGTTTCTGGCTGAGCATGCCTCGGCCGAGCAGCTGTCACGACGACCCTTTCATTTGCAAAGGCCAAGGCGTCCACCTCTCGTTTGGACCAGTGGTTCTCGCGGCCGGCCCCAACATCAATAGCGGGGAAGGGCTACACGTATCTTTGGTATCAACCTCTATGCGACTGCTGCTCGTTACACTTGACGGCGAACCCGTGGGACGACCGATCCGCAGCCACTACCACGACCTGCAGCCACCAGTGGAAGTGGAAGTGGCGGTCATCAATGCCAGGCTGAGCGTGCTCGTAGGTGGTGACGCGGCCGTCGCGAATACCTCACTGCGCGCGTGGCACTGGCAGCCAAACGTCGACTGGGACTTTGTGCTGAGTGTAACGCACGGTTTCTCTGCCGGCAAGCACGCTATCGGCGCCGTGCAGCTGTTGACGGGGGCGTGGGTCCACGAACAAGCCACAGCATTCACACTTACGCAGAATGCACAGCAGTTCGCTACGAGCGACGTCAAATTCGTGTACCACCCGACACCAGCCATCTCGAGCTTCAGCCCCATGAGCGGGCCGACGATCGGCGACACCAAAGTGCGCATACTTGGTGTCAACTTCGAGGGGGGGCTGAACTACACATGCCGGTTCAACTCGACGATTGTGCGCGCGACTCTGGACGAGACGCACGACGAATCAACGCTTCGCTGCGAATCTCCACTGCACGTAGCAGGAACGTTCCCGTTGGAGATCAGCGTGGACAATGTCCTCTACACGAAGAGCCGGCTGGGTTTCTCCGCATACCATGACCTTATCGGGTATGATCTCAAGCCCGTAGGCGGGCCCGTGAGTAAAGGCACAGCGGTGACAGTCGAAGGCCCCTCCTTCGCCGGCGGCTCGGACTACCGCTGCAAGTTTGGCGCGCTGCCGGTGCGCGCGACGCCCCTCTCGGCCGGCCAGCTGACGTGCACGTCTCCGGACCAGCCCGAGGGCGCGGGC
>Ga0115006_10000450_pt1 | contig 22244 bp, 11 predicted proteins | sample ArcOceMetagenome_3_FD_88943 | JGI IMG/M metagenome (GOLD analysis project Ga0115006, IMG submission 88943) | Marine eukaryotic phytoplankton communities from Arctic Ocean - Arctic Ocean- Svalbard ARC20M Metagenome | ecosystem: Environmental > Aquatic > Marine > Oceanic | place: Arctic Ocean...
CTGGGACAGCACTTCAGAGTGGCCATCGGCATCGCATCGGCATCGGCATCGGCATCGGCATCGGCATTGGCATCGGCATCGGCATCGGCATCGGCATCGATTGGGCTCATGTACTCTGTGCGAGGGCTTGTTTCATGAGACTCAACATTTCACGACGACGGTGATACTTCGAGTACTAAATGGTATCGGGAAGATCAGCCGCTATCAGGGACAGGCAACCGAAGTGGCGCCGGCATCTCCTTGGGTGGTGGTTCACGGCTGCCGTGTATATGTTTGGCATGGAGGACTGTTCCTTGAGATTGCGGCAGTACATTGGAGGCACATTGTACTCAGTAGAAAGGGAATGGCGGAAGTCCCAACGCCTCAACGCCTGCCGTCATCATTGGAACGTGCCAATGATGAGCACTCATATCTGTTTTCCGCCGCGGCCATATCATATCTGTGATGCCCCATCGTCAGAGGATCCCAGGTTCCGATGAGACACTCTAATCGAGACACGGGGCGGGGCGGACATGCCAGACATTCGCCACGGCTTTAGAAATACACTCCGCTTGTTTTGGTTGAAACGACAAGGACTCCATTGACCTGCAGAGGTGGGATGGTGAACCGGGACATCAAGAAGTAGGGACCTACATGTACCTAGGTAGGAGGGTGGAGGAACACTGAGCCTTGAGCAGGCACCCTTCCAATCGTAGTATCGCCCAAAACAATTTCTTAGGAGGTAAGTCAGGCCAGCTGGCATCAGCATTTTATACTGCAGGCGCTGTACACGGACCGAAAGCTACATGTATGTGCACTATCTAGCTACGTAGATACATGTAGACGACGTTTTCGTAACAATAGCATAGACGAGAATTGCTGCTCTGTTTTTGCTAATCTGTAACGAAAACATATCGTATGGGGTCTATTCCTTTCGCACGCAGCTTATCATATATCTGTCATGCGGCACCTCAGAGCAATTGACATGGACTGTAGCTCCTGGAAGAGAAGCTTACAAGCATATGGAAGGCGAATATCAGCAACCTTTTCCCCAGATCGACAGTACTGGCACCAATTCTGATACTGTAATAGGCCACAGGTGAGACACACGTTTGCGCTGAATGCATCCGATGAATGCATGAGGCGCTCCATAATTAAGTTGCTAGCACCGTAAGCAATGAGACAATCTCGCTCCATCTCTCCGAGACGCAGACCTCCGTCACGAGATCGTCCCTCGGTAGGCTGCCTCGTGAGAACAGCTCGAGGTCCTCGAGCTCGAGCATGCATCTTATCTAGCACCATGTGCTTCAACTTCTGATAGAACACTGGACCGGAGAAAATGTACGCATCCAAAGGCTCTCCACTTGTTCCACTGTACAAGACATCCTTCCCAGTATAATTTATTCCATGCCGGATCAGGGTTTCCGAAGCCAAACTGGGCAAGTCTGCTGATCCAAACTCTTCTCCAAATGCAGATGCATAGGCCTGACGTCCTTCATAGACTCCCGCCTTTCCAACAAGTAGCTCAATCAATTTTCCTACCGTCATTCTGGAAGGAAAGCCGTGTGGGTTCATAATCAAATCGGGAGGGTTGCCGTCTTCGTTAAAGGGTAGGTCCGTCTGAGGGACGATGAGCCCACAAACACCCTTTTGCCCGTGGCGAGAGGCAAATTTGTCGCCTATCTCTGGCCTGCGAACCTGTCTTAGCATTACTTTGATCAAAAATTGCTCATTCTCGTTGGATGTGATCAGGACCTTCTCCACGTGGGACGGCGCTCCATTCCTATAGGACAGGCCAGAGTATTTATAATTAATGGCACTCAGGTTCACCCCGTTTCCGTGCAGACCATAATCAACACCACCGACAGAGGCTGAGGTATCAGTGGGTGACTCTTTGTTTACCATCACCGAGCCACCGCAGACCTTTTCTCCGACAAGACAAATACCATCCTCATCAACAGGCTTGAACTTGGCGAATCGTTTATCCTTTTCACCATCGGGAAAGGCACTGGCGGCAGGGGGACCGCACGTCCTGTCTTGACTTCCATTGGCGTATCGTCGGACACTTGTCTGGTGCTTCCGCAAGACTGCACAGCGACCCAATCCGCGATCTAGTGAAGCCTTGTTCAGAATTACAGCGTCTTCAATATCATATCCACTGTACGACATGACGGCAATACAGGCATTCTGGCCGCCGGGTATATTATCGAAGTTGATGAGATCAAGGGTTCGAGTCTTCACCATTGGTTTCATTGGATATATCATGGTGTAAATCAACCCGTCCATCCTTGCGTACTGATTCATGGATATCGCACCAATTGCCTGCTTTCCCATCGCCGACTGGTAGGTGTTTCTCGGCGATTGATTATGGTGGGGGTATGGAATGAGACCTGCAACTACACCGAGTAGAGTCAGCGGATCGATCTCAAGATGGGTGTACCTCATCTTTTTGCAGGCAACAGCGGCACGGGCAGAGATCGAATCAAGAGGAATTGAATCCAAATCTTTCTCTGTCACCGCAATGAAACAATTGTTTTCCTCATTGACATCAATATACTCTACAATTCCTTGCCTGAGTAGGTCACGAACATTGATCGCGCCTGAAACGAGTCCCTCAAGATGAAATTGTCTCAGTTTTGGTCGCCCCGTCTGGTCGTCAACGATTATCAAAGGACGACAAACTCGGCCACCATCAGTGGCTATGTGAACAGCCTTCTGGCCTTTGTGCAAATAGACAGACACAAATTCACCTGCATGACCCTGCCGCCGCATTGTACGAAGCATCCTTACCAGAAAGTGAGGCTTGGTATGAGCTCCAATTATGAGACCATTCAAAAGAACTAAGAATGTACCATCAGAGTTAATCTCGTTGCCGGATAGCATGCTCACATCTTCGACCCCGAGGTCCCGACAGAGCCGCTCTATAGGCCCTGTATCCTCATCGGTAGTAATATGTGCAAGGAGGGCTAGATTCTTCACAAGACCACAAGCCTCGCCTTCGGGAGTGTCTGCCGGACAAAGCATACCCCACTGACTTGGCTGGAGGGACCTTGGTCCTGACACCTTGCGCGTCTTCTCAAACTGACTATTGACTCTCGTCATCATACCCAAGGCCGATACATATGACAACCTGGACAACACCTGAGTTACTCCAGCTCGATCCATTCGAAACCGCTTCAGCACCCAATTTCCAGTGGATATTGCCGTGACCATCCCGTTGGTAATGGTATCAGGTCGAATGGTTTTGACAACGTCGAACGCCTGAGCTCGATTCGGCTTGGACAGGACCATATCTGCTTGACGTTTCAGGTCCTTGTTGAAGAGCTTGAAGAGGTCTTCAAAGAGCAAGGAGAGGAGGCTTCCGGCAAGCTCTAACCGCTTATTGCCGTAGTAGTCTTTGTCGTCCAGTGGCGCCTTTCCAAGATGGGCCAGAATCACTCTGCGGATAATGTGACCGATGTAAACACATTTTGCTCGAAAATTGAAGTTGACGACAGGAACATGACTTAGCACGACATTGGCCAGTACGTCTCGCGCTTCATCTTCGATAGACGATGGCTTGCGGAACCAGCCGCCGCCGCCCCCCTTGCCACCTGCTGCTTGGCCTCCGAGACTTGTCCTTCCGCGAATCTTTGTGCCAATGAATCGTAAGGCTTGCATTTGAGTAGAGATGCCTAGGCGAAAAGGCTCCTCCATAGAGAGAGCCAAAGCATCGACGATCTCAGGTTCTGACCCCACGAGGTGAACTACTTCCAGATCGGACTCAACTCCCATCGCCTTTAGAACGATTGCTATGGGTATATCTTCACCAAGAGTGTTGCTCCTCATGTATACCTTGCCCCCTTTGACTAGGATGTATGCCTTTGACTTCCGCTCGTGCGTGGAAGAGGTGATGGATGCAACGACGCAGCCCTTGCCGTCCTCCTCGAGAATTACTCGGTTCTTGGATAGTTGCTCTTGGATCAAAATAACCTTTTCAACTCCCTTGATGATAAAGTATCCACCTGGATCGTACGGGCACTCGCCCATCGCTGCAAGCTGCCGTTCCGTCTTTCCCGATAAAAGGCACTTCGATGACCCAAGCATCAGAGGTATTCTACCAACGGGAACCTTCTTCTTCATGACAATCTGTCTCCCACGTGTGTATCGGATGTTGACGTAAATTGGAGCAGAGTAAGTGCAGTCTCTCAGACGGCACTGCGACGGGGTCGCCTGAGTTGACGCATAGGAATCCTCGTCAACTGAAGGCTCGCCGACCCAGCAATCTGTATAACGAAGATAAAATTTAGGATCGTGCTCACTGCGAATTTCACATGCTGATGGAGACTGGAGAGATGCGACGAGCATGACATGTTCATTGGAGAAAAGGTGACGCGAGGTAATATCAGCCGACATAACCAGGTGAGCGAGCATATACCTAGGTACATGAGCGAGACATACAACCAGAAGGACATATTCAAGTTTCCCGATCCACTCGCAGTGCAGATGCCACCATTAACATGCCTATGTCCAGCGTTCCATTCACTTTACGGATATTTGCCATCATACGAGCCAACCTTACCTGGACAATTTGTTTCATTTCCACATTGACAAAGTAGTCAAAACTATCAATATGCTGCTTCATCAGGCCTCTCAATTTGAGGAAGTGAGGCAAAAGCCTCCACTTATCCTTTAGCGATCCCACCGGTATATCGAGAGGCGGACTGGTTCCGTGAAGCCCCTCTTCCGGCACTACACCGTTTTTGGGTGAGTCTGTTGTACTAGCACCATTAGAAGCACCGATAGGAGGATTCATGCCCTCGTCGTTTGAAGGTGACGATGATGCGCCCTTCGCCTCGACACTGCGAACACCCGCTGGACGACAAGACTTCATTGCGCCACGGCTGCTCTTTCTGCAGAACACTTTGTCGGTGACACAGATTCTCATGTTTTCGCCCAACTGATCGACACCTTCAATGAGGGCCGATCCGTGTATCTGGCCGAAGCCTTCAGTCGGAAATGAAGACATTCGAAAAGGCGCGATGAAGTTCGCTCAAAAAGTACCAGCTATGAAGAGGAAATCGACGCAAGTACGCAGCTAGAGAAGGGGGGCGAATACTCTACTCGCTCCTTGCTATGACATGTACGATGGTACATGTAGTATTGATTGATAGCTATGTCATGTACGACTATTGATTGGCTGCGCTGACGGACACCGGAGTGGCCAGTAGGCTACCGATACCTACTCCGTAGGTACTCTAGTAGGTACCGGTACGTCGTACCGGTAGTAGTAGGTACGCAATGTGCCGTACCGTACTTACAAGTACCTACTAGATGTAGGTACATGTAGCTACGATACATTATTAGAATTCATCTGTGTACCGGCCAAGTTGCCAAGTTGCGTAGGCTAGTGCGTGCTTAGGTTGGTTGTTGTGTACTGGCAGAGAGGAGAAGAAGCGACCCTTTGGTGAGAGCATCAACGATTGTAGGATGAGCGGCGCGTCGACCATGACTTCTGTTGGAGGGATGTTCGGTCAGAAATCGTTGACCGACATTGTCAAGGGCATTCGGGCGACGAAGCGCGATACCGCTCTTTTCATATCGGCATGCATTGCTGAGATAAAGACAGAGATCAGCTCGACGGACCCGCAGGTGAAAGCTACTGCCCTGCAGAAGCTGACGTTCCTCCAAATGATGGGATACGATATGTCCTTCGCATCCTTCGCGACAATCGAGGTAATGTCGAATTTACGCTTCGCGCGTAAAAGGGTCGGATACCTTGCTGCGAGCCAGGGCTTCAACCAGAACACCGAGGTGATTCTCCTTACGACAAATCTTTTGAAGAAGGAGCTCCGGGGCGCCGTCGGTGGAGGGATGCAGGGCGTTTACGAAGCCGGCCTGGCCGTCAACTGCCTCTCCAACATCGTCACGGAAGATCTTGCGCGGGAGCTTCTCCCCGACCTCACAAGTCTCCTGTCCCATCCGCAGCCGTACATCCGTAAGAAGGCAGTCCTGTGCATGTTTAAGCTCTTCGTCAAGTACCCCCAAGGGTTGCGATTGACTTTCTCTCGTATCCAGCAGTGTTTGGAGGATCCCAACCCATCTGTCGTTTCATGCGCTGTCAATGTCATTACTGAGCTTTCTGACAAGAACCCGAAGAACTACCTTCCCCTCGCCCCCTCCTTCTTCAACTTGTTGACTTCGTCGAGCAATAACTGGATGTTGATTAAAGTGGTGAAGCTTCTGGGATCGTTGGTTGCCGAGGAACCTCGTCTTGCGCGAAAACTTTTAGACCCGTTAGCAGAGATCGTAAAGACCACGCAAGCTAAATCCCTCCTATACGAGGCCGTCTATACCATCACGTTGTGCCTGCCTTACTGTCGAAAAGCCGATTGTTCCATGCCCTCGTCAGTGCCAGCAATTGTGGATTTGTGCGCTATAACTCTTCGTTCTTTCGTGGAGGATACAGACCAAAACCTTAAGTATCTGGGCTTGGTAGGATTTGCCAGTTTAATGTCGTCTCACCCGAGAGTCTTGTCTACACCTGACTATCGGCCATTGATCCTTGCGTGCCTTTCTGACGACGACATTACAATTCGCTGTCGATCTCTTGACCTACTTGATGGTATGGCAACCCGAAAGAATTTGATTGAACTCGTCAACCAATTGCTCAAGCACGTGGATCAGGCTGTTGGGTCATACAAAGCCGACCTTGTTGAGAAGATTATCAAAATATGTGCGGCAGAGAAATACGCACAACTGCAAGACTTCGCTTGGTACCTTGATGTTTTGGTTCGTTTTGGACACACCATGGGGATCGAGCGTAGTGGCGGAGCTGTTGCAGGGCAAATTGTTAATGTTGCGTTGAGGGTGTTACCCGTGAGGATGCATGCTGTGCTGAGAATGATGGAAGTTCTTGAGGGAGCTGTCAGGTACCAGAATCGTCGTGTCAGAAGAGACGTTGATCTTTCTTCGGGAGCTTTCGTTGAAGATGTTGAACGTCACAAGGGCGCTAGTTTTGTCGTCGCAGATGTTCTACCTGCAGCAGCTTGGATTGTCGGAGAGTACTCGTCCTTAATTCCTGCGGCGGCTGTGGCGTCGGGCACAAACGTTGGTAATATGAGAAATGTCCAATCAGGCCCATATCATAAGGCGATTGTTTGCTTGACGTGCCCGTTTCATTCGTCTCATGCCCCCGCCGCAACTCAGATGGTCTATGTTCAAGCAGCGACAAAGGTGTTTACCTCAGCTTGCAACGACACAGAATGTGAAGAGACCGAGATTGATGCGTGCGTATCAACTCTCGAGACCAATCTTCCTGTTTACATCGAGAGCCCAAACCCCGAGGTCCAGGAACGTGCACTGACTCTCCATTCCCTTCTTGCTCGCCTCGGACTTATCGGCGAAAGCTCAACTTGTGCACCGTTAGATCAAAAGGCTACATCGGTAACGCTCAAGGACGCAGAGAGCGGGGTGGTTGGAGATCTATTACGTCTATCTTCGGGGGATGCCAGGAATCGTATGAACACTCATATGACTGAGGAAACGATACCTACATTGTTAGAGAAGAGCGAAGTGAGCCTTGGAATCCAAACGAGTTCTAGTGCTCGCTCCACGGCCAGTATAGCATTGAGATACATGCTGGCTTCTGAGCCGATGAAACCAGTCAGTGCCAAGGCCCAAAAAAAGAAGAGCCAGAATCCACCAACGACTCTAAAGGCCAACATTGACGACGCGATAGATTTCGCTCCCTTCGAAGCTATCTTCGGAGGGATCTGGATGAGTGAGTCTGGTACTCGCTCCATAGAATCAGTAGCTTTTACTCAACAAAACTTTGTACGGGCGCCCCCCAGAGAATCCAAAATGTTCTCTGTTATCAATGACCCGAACTCAAAGTCTTCGACTGATTGCATTGCGATCCCCGCCTCGTTGACACTGCTCCAGGGAGAAGCAGAACTAATTTTTGAAGACGACAGCCCGCTGAAAGATGCCGAGGCCAAGTCGCGTGCTCAGAAGCCGAGTGATCCCTTTTATCTTGACGTGGATGGTGATGAACTCGTGGGTGGGTCTACTGGCTCAACTGTGGCTCAACAACCAGGGAAGTTCGGATCCATTCAGCTCACAGATAGCAATGAAGAAATTGGAATGGTCAGTGGGAAAAGAAAAAGGAAAGACAAGAAGAGAAGAGAAAAGAAAGGAAAAGTACCTACACTTCCTACTGAAGAGTGTTTGCGCGCTTCTCCGGGATTTGATTGGGGAAACAAGTTTACCGTTTACAGGAGCGATGACGACGATGACGAAGTGGGGGAGGCTTCAGAATTGCATCGTAATGTACCAGGCGACAAGGAATTCGAGGGTTTGAGTAAAATTGACCTTGGTGCTGCCCCGGTCAAAGAGGAAGAAAGAGCAATGCCACTTCTGCAAGGATATCCAGGAGGAAATGATTTTTCGCAAGTCCAAACGTCAACAAAAAAAGGAAGAGCCAACAGAGAACATTCGAAGAAGAAGAAGAAATCGAAGAAGAAGAAATCGAAGCATCAAAAAGTCAAGTCTGGTGATGATACGGTTGACTTACTGGACCTCGGAGGTCCATAAAAGCAGTACGTAGCTGCACAGTGCTTCGATGCTTGTAAATTTAGTAAGATTTGCATGGCTTCAAATAAAAGACTCTGTGATACAATTCAATTCTAAGCCATGTGGTTTGAAAGATCTTGCAAATACTCTAGCTAGAGCTAAACATAACAAGAAATTTTTATATAATCATATTATGCTGATAGCAGGGGCCAAAGCTACCTTGGCGGCATGGTGTCTGGCTGAGTGAAAGAAAAGCCTTGAGCGTTTGTGGGCCCAGTCTGATTTTGCGAGGAAGTTCTCTGATATGAATCTGTGTTGGGATTGCTTGTCCCGCCATCTCCAAGGGCCATCTCGCCCCAAACGTCAAGACCAGACATGCTTTGCGCGCGAGGGACTGCTATTCCACCGTCACTGACACCAACAGTAGGCGTGACAACGGAGTTGGGCTGAATAATCATTTCGTCTCCAGCGTTCGAACTAACAAGATCCGCAATAGCATCGGTGCTGCTGGATGTACCGCCTTGACCAGGAGTGAGGCCAACGCGAGAGAGAACCAGCTCTTGCTTTTGGACCAATTTCTTCAGCTCGGCAACTTGTTCAATAAGATCTTCGTTGGCTTCAGTGTGACCACCGGCTTCTTGTGTCCTGCGGGCATACCTCAGGATGTCGCTAACAACGACATCGCTAGACAGTGCGTTGTGGTACAAGAGCCACGTTTGTACGTAGTGAGGTATCTGTAACGCGGCGAGGACGAAAAGCGGAATGAAAATGATGTTGCCGCAAACCACATCATGCACAAAGTAAAAGTTCTTGACGAACTTAAACCCAAAGCAGAGACCAACCAGGCAGAATGCTCCAACACCATAGTAAGCTGCAAGTGCATATCGAATGCAGTTGGTATCCTCGATGAAAACGGTAATAATGCCGGCGATCAAACCAACAAAAAGGACAATACCAACAGTACGTCGAATAGGATATGCCATCGAGCGCTCAGTTAGGGCGTAAACGCGTACTAGAACCAGAAGGAGGGCAATGAAAATGAGCACCCTCCCGACGCTGATGAGCGGTTTGTTGAGAGTGGTATCAGACTGGAACAGGTCAGACCTTCTGATGCCTTCGGCAATTAGAAGGTAAAGGAGGGACTTTATCAAGTTGGGGATCTTTGACGTGAATGGCATCGTCTTGTAGTATGCATTTTCCTCGGTCCACCACATAGACCAACTCTTGAGTGATCCACCTGTCGAACCATGCATCCACGACAACCACTTCTCATAGTCGGAATACACAACGTTCCACTCGAAAGTAAGCGGGTTGAACCAAAATGGACTCGCCAAGAAGGATAAGGATGCGAGCCAAAGCGACCAGGTGCGACCGAAGTACTGCCCAGCATCTGTGTAGATACCCATTAAGATCAGAGCAGCAGAAACTTCAACGCCAAGATAAAGGTGGCTGCTCGCAAAAAAGCGGAATTGTTCGTCCATTGGGGTATGCTGTGTAACAAAGCCACGACCTGTGGCGCGATACTTAGCTCCGCCTACGAGAATCGTCTGTGCCATATAGTAGGCCTTCGTCTGGATGTGGAACATAAAATGCAACGGACCACCAGTGATAAAGACGTGTATGATCTCGCGGAGACTTGGCCACCATCCTCTTTCTACACCTAAAGTGGCAAAGAGAGGGATTGTCTGGAGCAGACCCAATCCTCCCAGGAGCATCTGGATGGTGCCCATAGGCGTAATGACTCGATCACCAATTTTCTCCAAGTCAAAGAGTGCCAGAACTGCCATCAAGTAGACGACGACATATATCGTTAGAACGGTAAGGACATTCGAGAAGTAGTGACCGATTCCGCCGTAGTAGAGGGACAAAAGACGGAAGAAGTCAAGCCGATGGCAAATGCGATAGATATCCCTCGAAAGACTCTGTTCTCCGGCGCCTTGGCTCAGCTTCGCCTCAAACTTGTAGATTTGGCTCATGCCCACATCTCGACCCTTGCCGACCTGCACGTATTCCTTGAAAGCGACAGTCCCACCTCTGATGACGCAGTTGTACCCGGCAAAAATGTCTTCCGAGAGGTTGATTCCCTTGGAACTCTTGCTAATACCTCCCCTCGTAATGAAAAAGAGCTTGTCGAAGACATCGGGATGACCGTAGTGGAGACGAATGCGGAGAGGTCTCGCGAGGACTCGTTGTCCGAGAGTAACGAAGGAGGTCTCTTGCAGAGCCATGTAGTTAGCCAAGGAACTGACACTGCCAGTGAAGATGTGCTCTCGTAAACCGAGGATCGTTGTCGGAAGAGGACCATCTCTCTTTGCGAACTCTTGCAGTGCATTCCTCATCTTCAAAGCCTCTTCGAAGTATCCTTCCTGATTCATGTCAATAGTCTGCACAAACTCTCCACGGGTGAAGATCATGGCATGATTCTGGTTCTCGGGCTTGCCTTCGCCGATTACGGGATTACCTGGGAGACGAACGCGGTAGACCTCTTGAATGTTACCTCGCCCATCGCTTTTCACTAACACGGAGTAGAAAAGTGATGCGCCAGATCTATTGAGACGAATGGTGTCGATGTAGGCAACACGCATGTGAGGGAAGCGGTGCATTAGCTGTTCAATATCGTCTGCCTTGGGATCCTGATTCTTCTTCATGTTGCCGTAAACCTGACAAGAGACGATGTAGCCAAATTTTTCTCCCATCAAGTCATTGGTCGTGTCCTCGTCCAGCCGCTCAAGGTTTGCAAGAAGACGGAGAGCCTTCTCAAAGTACATCATGCCGCTCACTGTGCGTGTCAAGGTCTGGGCGCGAAGGCTCGCCCAAACCCGTGTCTCGTCGATAAACTTTTTAGAATAGATGGCCTCCTCATCCTTGATGCCATTCCTTTCGAGGAAATTGTCCCAGTCAGCTCTGAATAGAGTCTGTAGGTAGAGAATTGTAGACACGCCGAGTGCATCGGTTCTCTTCTCGAGATCAGCCTTGGTGTAAGTAACATCTTCAGAATAGTACGGGGTCATGACATTCCACGAGAACATGTCATGGATCGACGGGGCGTCAGGCATATCCATGAACAGTGAGTTGACAAAAAAGGTCAATCTGCGGCGAACTTCCTTGGATTTGGGCTCGGCATCGTCTGGATGGCAAGCGACCAAACCATGAACCTTTGTAAGCACCTCTTTAAAGGCAAGGTTCTTGGCGCATTCGTCAAGTTGATCCGACGCATAGGCATCGTCCCAAAGGAAGCCATTTTCCATGCTCAGGAGGAAGGTGATGCGATCCAAAACATCTCTCGTCTCCGGGTCCTCGTTCGCACTCTTTAAAATTCCCTTGAGGGCATGTGCAAAGGATCTGAACTTATCACGCGCCTGGTCACGGAGGGCATCAATAATAACGACCTTTTCAGAAACGGTCTTCTTGCTCCCTTTCTGGATGATAAGATCGGAATTATCATTGTCCAAACTGCTCAGGGATGCGGCACTGACGGCACGGCGAATTCCAGTACCAGAAACCTTAGATTGCGCGTCACTTTTCACTTTCACAACGCGAGACTTTGGCGCAGGTTTCCTCCTTCCGATGCTCTTCTCGAGGACCTGGACAAGGGCGACAAAGTGCTTCATAATGCTAGAAATATTCTCCATCTTGATGTGCTGGATCAGAGTTCCGTTCTCGGACCATTTTAGAATCAAATTCATGACGGCAACAATATCATTATTGTGAACTGTGCCCAGCATGCGCAGAAAAATGAAGCTTCCGAGCTCCCACACCTCAGAGACGGCCGTCCTCATAGTAATGTGATTAACTATAGGCTTGAACATATCTTCGTCCGTTGCCGGCCGTCCACGAGGGGCGTACTCCTCCTGTGGTCGCTCCAGCTCCGATATCACATCATCAATGACGCCTGCGGTCTGGAAGACGGGTAGGTATATAGCTTGGCTGAAACCCTCAAATCGACTGAATTTCAGGTAGTCCCTTTCCCTGTCCGAGACGATATCCTCTTGGCGGAAATGATCAACAATCTCGTTCCATGCGGCACTGAACATTACCCACTTTTGGATGCGCACATCCAACAAACGGTTGACATAGCTCTGAAGCTTATGGGGGTCATTGCCCAGCAGCGACGTTCCCTCTTGGTTTGGATTAGCAATGTTGCTCTGAGAATTGCCGAGGAAACTGGCCGAGGATCCGCGGCGGCTTCCAGCATCAGGCGAAAGCATCTTTCTACAGAAGTGTTCTGGCGCGCGCCCAAAATTTTCACGAATATCGTTCATGTCTCTAATATCTCCAAGATTGTCCGAGAAGCCAACCGACGTTCCTGCAAAAGCCTGCCACACGGCATACCAAATGCTCATGTCGATGAGGTACACAATAAATTGTGGAGTCCACCTCATTACGAGCAAGAGGCTCATCTTGGCAAAGCTCTGGTCAGGGAAGTTCATGTAGTCATCTGCAAGCTGCAAGGTAGGCAAGACCATGGCATATACCTCGAAAATGTAAGAAAAGAAGAGCTTCCATGCTATCATTGTCACCCAGAAGAAAGTGTAAACTGCTGTGTGACTGCAAGACTCGGTAACTTCCTTCCCAACGTAGAGACGGCTGAGGGGGAAAAGTATGTTCAAGAAGGACTGCACAAAGTTGCTTCTGCTCGTATAGATTTTTGTCTGGAGGGCTGGATAAAATTGAAGACAAGCGTCGAAGAACCACGGGATCATACAAAGTATGGAAAGCCAGATGTACTGCCACCACCAAAAATCAGAATTTGCCTTGATCCCAAGGTAGGTTCCATCTTCAGGACCAAACGTCCAGATCAGGTAGAGGGTTTGGTATACCAGAATAAGAAATCTCGCAAGGAGCGTAAAGACAGAACCGCAAACTGCAGTTCCAGATAGATGGATACCAGGATAGACCGACCAAGCTTCTAAAAGTCCGAGCGAAAGATGAAGAAAGTTGAATATCCAGAACACTCCACTGCCAACCTCGACAGTGTACACAACACCCCAGACTAGTTCTCTTGAGAAGGCGACGACAGCCAGTAGGTAGAAGGTAATGATATGCCATTCGAGGATTCGGAACATGGCTAGGATGCCGCGCAACCAGGACCGCTTTTCAAGGAAGGTCTTTGGTGAGTCAATCAGCCCAGAGGTGATGGGAGGGAGGATGGTGCTGTGTGTGGAGGATCTTTCGTCTAGAGATTCCATGTCTGACGAATACCGATAATTGAGGCAGTTTCGCGACCAGAAGAACTCATTAAAATCGTCATAATTTTGTTTCTCGGGATGGTCCGCCTTTGATTTCATGCTCTGGACACACAAACAAATTCCAAGATATGAAAAATTTACATTTTAGGGAGAACAAGATGAGAAAAGGTCAGGTACAAACGAATAACGGAATTTTGGCACGCGAAGAAAATTGATTCGGCAAGGGTGCGAGCGACATACCTTGCTGACGATCTCGAAAATTGGAGCGACGACATTGTCGACAAAATGGCCGGCATACAAGCTCCGGGTCTGGGTGAACCCCTCTGAAAGCGTGTATTCCTCCATCATCTTATGATATAGGAACCACATACATTCGGGCATATGCCGGATATTAGCACCCTCTCCCCACACGCAAAAAAAGAGGACAAGATCTACGACCCGGCTGGCAACTGCTGGCGGCGCAGACATGGTTGTATTCATCTTGGAGAAGCTAGGAGGAACTCCCATGGTCCTACACCACTTCATGTAGTTTGAAAATACCTTGGCGTGGAGCGCATGAATAGGACTCGGGGGTTGAACAGACGGCGGAAGAATGTGACTGCTCATATAGCGTCGATTGTTGCTAAGCAATATGAGAAGGTGCTCCGCTTGATTCCTTACAGAGGAATCCTGGAAGCCGAAGAAGTTGCCAATGTCCTCGCAGGCAGAGTATACCATGTTAGCGTATTCGGCGAGACGAGGTGGGAGGTCGGCAGGATCGAACATGTTGTAAGCGTCGGGTGACACGGGCGGAGGCGCCTGATATGATAACGGAGAGACCTTCCGCTTCTCTTCTCCAGTGTCAGCGGTGGATAAGGAGGTGTAAACCTCTTCCTGACCAGAGTACAATAGTTTGATGGTATCTCCACTTCGATAAGCGAGAGCCACAACAACTAATGCACTAGCGAGGAGCCAGGAGAACGCGCTGATGAAGTTGCTCTCATCAAGCTCTCCCCGCATTACGCCAACAACATGGGGAAAGAAGGAAGGAAAGATAAGAGACACAGCCGTGCAACCCCCGACAAGCGTAATGGCAACCGGAAGGAGTGAAAGTCGAGTGTACCTGAAGAAAATCAATTGGAGATGAAAATATGCAAAGGATGAGTCACTCAAGAAAGACGGCGTCCTTTTGGGAAGTCTCAGTAAATCGTCAAATCGAAGGAACTCACTTGACAGAGACGCCGGCACCGATGCAAGCCAAGGCGGGTGCAACAATGGCAAAGAAGAGAGACGATGATGACAAAAACGACGCAACGAATGCAGTCAACGTAACGCCAGCACAAGCCCCAGGGAATAGCGTTGGAAGGAAGACACCGAGGGAAAGGCCCACTAAGGAGCCAGCAACCACGAGTATGTAGAGCGCCACCATTGCCAATTCGATACCAACAATTGAGAACAGCGGCTCGAGAAAAGTGAAAACCAGCGCGCCACTGACGACGGCAGCAGTAGCACCAGAAAATAGCCTCTCGTTGCTGGTTGTTGTACACGAGAGAAACAGAAAGTTGCGAGGCAGGTCAAAGAACACCGATGGAAAGGATTGGATTTTCAAAACGTGAGAGTTCATGTTTTACAAGAAGGTATTATTTATTACCAGATGCAGAGTGCTTGTTGCCACCACCTCACCTTTTCATCCCTGCGCAGTACCAGACCACTAAGAGCGACGATACAACGCGGAGCGCTGGTTCAATCCAAGACTCGGCTAGCCCCTCCATCGTCGCAGTGGACACCATCGTGCCAGATCCCACACCCCAATCAATAGCCGCAGATCTCGGCGTAACAAAGAAATGAGAGCGTGCGTTCTTCGTCCACGATAGCCGGGTGTTTGCTTTAGAAGCAGCCACGGCCAGGCCAGGAGCTGACTTCCTTTATCACCCGGTGAAACAATGGATCGAACTGAAAAGAATGAATAAATAAAATTGAATGAATCGAATCAACACATGAATCGAAAGATAGGCTGTCCGGATCCTTGCATCATGTTCCTCGATGACGTGTGTGAATTTGGATCTGCAGATCGTCATAATAATAAAGATACACAATATTTACGGAACGCTGTACAGTATCTGGGTGATGGGTCTGGTCTCGTAATTCCTACGTGCTACCGTACCTACTACGTAGAACCGTAGCTAGATCTAGATCTACTTTTTAGCACACGCACATGCATGCCGTGCAATACGTCTCGTCTCGGTTCGTAGCCCCTCAAAGTGGGAAGATGTCACTGAATAGGTGGACAGGAAAGGGATCGAGTCCCCCGGCTCGATACCAACTGGCTAACTCAAAGCGGTCGGCTAACACAGGGCTTGGATTGGCTCAAAATCAACACCACCCAGGCGTACGAGGTGAAAAGGAATGGTGGAGACAACGAGGGTCTTACCGGTATTGTCCCTGGGTGCATGACTGCGGCGATCCTAACCATAGCATAAGGATAAGGATAAGGATGTACCTACTTTTTAGATGTACCGCGTGGTCGACCGTACCAACCAAGGGCCGAATGATTCGGCCCTTCCTTGACCGTACTAGATCTACGGTAGATCTAGATTCTAGCCTACATGTAGAGAGTATCATCGTATCCAGTAGATCTACTTTTAGTGGTCTACGTGTAGAGTCTACGTAGCTAGAGTAGCAATACCGGTACCTAGGTACGGTAATATACCGGGTAGAGTTTAACTTTTATCTCTAGCAACAAGAAAAGGATTACCGGTAAAACAGTACATGTAAAAAAGGGTCAGATGTGGAGGAAGGAAGGAAAGATGATGTATGATGCTACGGTAGCTCTATCGGTACAGCTGCACAGCCTCCTTATTAGTACCGGTACGTGTCGACTATATACATATACATTTATTAATATTTATTATATGTACCGGCTAGCTAGACTCTAGGTAGGTACCGGTAGAAGGCGTATCTCGATATTAATACATAGATCTACGCCGTAAGATGGAATGAATTGGTTGATAATTTTTTTATGCAGTACGATTCGAAGCTACTAGATCTACCGGTACATGTAGCTACGGTGCTATATGCAGTACAAGTAAGGAACACCTTCGTTCTTTTAATCAGCACAACGAGAGGTCTGCTCAGCGCCAAGCTCCCCACCAACTGGTAGGAAGCAAAGAGCTCCGTCAGGCGCCGAGGCAGAGACTCGCAGTGTGTCTTCAACAAGAGCCTCCTTCTTCACAGCTGGGTTGTTCACCTCGGAGGGAGGATAGACTTGCCAAAACTTGCCAACTTCATTCTTCCAGTTGTTCAGGATGTCTTCAGCCTTTTCACTACCGGTCTTTTCAAAGTGTCTTTCGATTATGTGCTTCAGCTGACCCTCTCCGATAGCGGACTCCACTCGCTGCATCTTGACAATCTCCTTGTTGAGTCGTTCCTCGAGGCTGTTATCAGGGTCGTAGAAGTAGCCAATACCACCGGTCATACCAGCGCCAACGTTCCTTCCAACCGAGCCAAGGACAACAACGACACCGCCAGTCATGTACTCGCAGCAATGGTCTCCGGTACCCTCGGCGACGGCGTAAGCCCCGCTATTGCGAACGCATAATCGCTCACCCGCACGACCGTTGGCATGGAAATCACCACCGGTGGCTCCATAGAGGCAGGCGTTTCCAACGATGCTGGAGTCGGCGGCAACGAAGCCAGCATCGGCGTGCGGGACGACAACAATCTCGCCGCCATGCATGCCCTTGCCAACGTAGTCATTTGCCTCTCCCGTAAGCCGAACGTGCAAGCCTGGCAAAACAAAAGCTCCAAAGGATTGCCCGGCGCTTCCGTGGAAATTAACATTGATCTTGCCCTTGAACCCAGAGTTGCCATGGGCTCGGGCGATGTCCCCAGCGAGCATAGCACAGGTACTTCTGTCCGTATTCTTGATGTCGAAGTTGGCGGTGGTCTCTCCACCGTTGTCACTAATCACCGTCTTAATGTCTGCCGACTCGCATACCTCGCGGTCCAGGTCAGAGCTGAATCTGTTTATGTGAATGATAGAGTCCTTGGGGACCAGTTTCCCATCAACGTCGGCACGAAGGAAGGAACGATCTTTCTCGCTGTTGGGAATACCGCCAAAGAACTTGTCAACGGTGACCCCATCACTCTTGGCAACGCGTTCAACTTGCTCGGCACTCTGCTTCAGGAGATCGGCACGCCCGATGAGATCCTCGAAATTCGAGTAACCTAGGTGGGCCATCAGTTGCCGAACTTCCTCGGCAACAAACTCAAAGAAATTGACGACGTGCTCGGGAGTACCAGGGAATTTCTTCCGAAGCTCCTCTTTTTGACTGGTTACTCCGACGGGGCACGTATTCAGATGGCAGACGCGGGCCATGACACAGCCCTCGGCAATCATGGCAATCGTTCCAAAACCAAATTCTTCGGCTCCCATCATGGCAGCGATGGCAATGTCCCGCCCAGTACGGATACCTCCATCAACGCGAATGGTGACGCGGTCACGGAGACCGTTGTTGAGAAGGGCAGAATGGGCCTCGGAAAGACCAAGCTCCCACGGGCAGCCTGCATTCTTGATGGAAGATAGTGGCGACGCACCGGTACCCCCATCTCCGCCAGAAATCTGGATTACGTCGGCGTCTGCCTTCGCAACACCGCAAGCAACAGTACCAATTCCAATGGACGAAACCAGCTTGACGGACACTCCCGCTTTCTCATTGACAGCGTGAAGATCGTGGATGAGTTGGGCAAGATCCTGTTGGGTAGAGACATTCAAATGAATTTCGAAAAGGATATGTTAATGATGATGATTCATGCACCGAAGCCGGCTGGACAAAGGAGCAGATAAACGAGAGCAGGAGAAGAAGTCAAGTCCTCAACGTAGTGACACTGGTACATACCTCAATGCTATAAATGTCATGATGAGGAGGAGGGGAGATGAGGGTTACTCCCTGTTTGCTCGCTCTTAGTCCAGCGATGTACTCAGAGACCTTGGGACCGGGGAGCTGACCACCCTCGCCAGGCTTGGCACCCTGTGCGATCTTGATCTCAAGCTGCTTTGCTGTGACAAGAAATTCGGGAGTCACTCCGAAACGTCCGCTGGCAACCTGATGGATGTAGGAATTGGCAGAGTCGCCATTCTTAAGACCAGCAAGGTGGGGGAACGTGGGGGAACGTCCCTTCTCGTCTACGTCTGCAATTGGCTTGCCACGGATGACATCCTCTCCGCCCTCGCCAGAGTTGGACTTGCCACCGACTCTGTTCACAGCAATGGCAAGAGTTTCGTGGGCCTCGCGACTAAGCGCGCCAAGGGACATTGCTCCCGTACAAAATCGCTCCATGATCTCAGCTGCGGGCTCAACCTCATCGATTGAGATGCTCTTACGATCAGACTCAAAGTCAAGAAGATCCCGGATGTTTGCAAGTGGAGCAGACTCGAGACTCTTCTTAAAAATCTCGTAATCGGCAACGCTGGCAGGTTTGACCCCGTCATTCTCTGATTCGTCCCGGTTCGTTGCAGCGCTAACGGTCTTGTCAAGGCCGATGGCATTGTGAAGGAGCTTGGCCAAGTCAGAGGAGTTAATGTGATACTCACCCATTTTTGGGACAGGCTTGTAGTAGCCGTAATTGACGAGCTTCATTTTGGCTTTAGCCGCCTCGGGACGCATCATGATGATCTCGCTGGAAATCTCTTCAAGAGACATGCCTCCGATGCGGCTGGTGGTGCCCTTAAAGCTGGTGTCAATGACCTCTTCACTTAGACCGATGGCCTCGAAGATCTGAGCCCCCGAGTAGGATGTGAGGAGCGAGATGCCCATCTTGGATAGAATCTTGAGTAGGCCAGCTTCGACAGCCGAGCGGTAGTTTTCCTGAGCCTCAGCAACGGTGGCCTTCGAAAGCTTACCAGCATCCATCTGCTTCTGAGTCTTGGCATTTCCGTGCCACTGACGAACTGTCTCGAGGGCAAGGTAGGGGTGGACTGCGTTGGCGCCGTACCCGACCAGGCAAGCAAAGTGGTGAGTGGACCAGGCAGCACCAGTCTCAACAACAATGCCAGCGTCCATGCGAAGTCCTTCTTCAATAAGACGATGGTGCACTGCACCAACCGCGAGAAGAGGCGGAACATAAGTGGTGGTATCAAGAGACGCCTGATCTTGCACAAAATCACTAAGGACGACGATCTCGGCGCCGCCACGGACATCGTCCACTGCCCTGTTACACACGACATCGAGAGCATCCTTTATTCCAGCCGGACCGTCGGCAATGTCGTATCTGGTACTTATGGTAGACTGCCTGAAGCCGCCATTCTCTTCGCTTCCAAGGGACTCGATCTCCTTCATCTCCGCCCCATTCAGAACCGGAGATTCGAGGTGAATGAGACGGGCTCCCTTCTCAGACACCTTGTAAATGCTTTCCTTCCTACCAAGCGTCATGGCAAGAGACATGACAACGCCCTCCCGAAGAGGATCAATGGGAGGGTTGGTGACCTGAGCAAAGCGCTGCTTGAAGTAGCTGTAGAGGACATGGGGGCGCTCAGATAAAACAGAGATGGGGGCGTCGTCGCCCATAGAGTAGGTGGTCTCCTTACCGGAACCAGCCATATCGGCAATTTGCATGCCGATGTCCTCGAGGCCCCATCCAAAGGTGGATTGAGCGAAGGTAGCGGTTTCGTCGGAGTAGATGCGATCGGCAGGAGAGGAACCTTTTTTGACATCCTTGCGTTGATTCTCCATCCACTCGCCGTATGGGTGGCCTGCAAGAAGAAAAGAGGACAATTTTAGAAGGCAGGTTGGCAATCAGGAGGCGCCTCATGCAAGTCTCACAACATGCAAGTGTCACAACACAATCAAAGCCGAAACTTACGCGAAGCAATCTCGCTTTTGATGGCAATGTTGTCCTTGAAATCTCCGGTGGCAAGATCAACGTTGATCATTTGTCCTGGACCGAGACGACCTTTCTCCACAATATTGGACTCTTCTAGATCTGGAATAACTCCGGTTTCACTCATCATATACACAGTGCCATCCTCTGCAATGGAATAGCGAGCAGGACGGAGACCATTGCGATCAAGAGAAGCGCCAATTGACTTTCCATCAGAGTATACAAGCAGTGCAGGACCATCCCAGGCTTCAAGCAGACCTCCATGAAACTTGTAGAAATCAACAATCTCCGGGTTGTCCTTGAGCGCCGGCTCATTCTCGTACGCGGTTGGAACTAAGGCCATTAGAGCACAGGGCGCACGGTGACGAGACCGGCACATGAGCTCAAAAACAGCATCCAGGTTGGCAGAATCGGAGCGTCCAAGGTCGATCAAGGGTTCAAGCTTGGATGGGATGTCTTGGGTGTTGCAGCTGGTGATGATGTTCTCGGTAGAATCGTAATCGACGAGATCATCGACTTCATCGGCGGAATGGGTCTCATCTTTTTGCGCCTCGCGAGCCTTAATCCAGTTCACATTTCCAAGGAGTGTGTTGATTTCTCCATTGTGACCGACAACTCGCATTGGCTGGGCCAAAGGCCATCGTGGGTTGGTGTTCGTGGAGAAGCGGCGGTGATAAATGACAAACTTGGTGGTGTAATCGGGATTCTCGAGATCCTTGTAAAACTTCGGAAGAACACAAGACTGGACCATACCCTTGTAAACAATAGTTCGTGACGAAAAGGAGGCAACATACACGTCACTGTCATCGTCGTCCCAAACAAGTCCGCGATTGCGACGCTCTACATCGAAGCGACGTCTAACGAGGTACAGAGTACGCTCGAAGCCATCACGCTCATCGTCATCGTCTTCCAGGCGGCGGGGTGCCTTGACAAAAAACTGCAACATGGAGGGCACAACATCCCGTGCCATGGGACCGAGTACTGAGGGATCAACAGGAACCTCGCGCCAACCAATGAAGTCCAGCTCATTGGTAGTGCACACCTCCTCTATCATAGTCTTTACCGCATTTCGACGTCCTTCATCTTGGGGAAGAAAAATCATGCCGACCCCAGGCTGCTGACAAGAATCAGATCTGTACTCATCGAACAGCTTCCAGGGTATCTGGGTCATGATTCCGGCTCCATCACCGGATACACCGTCCCCACCACAGGCACCACGGTGCTCCATACAATCAAGGGCAGACAGACCTTGCTGAAGAACCTTGTGAGTGCCAAACTCTTCTGCAGCATCCAAATAAAAAGGAACGATGCGCGATGAGAAGGGTGCATTGGAAATGAAAAGTAAGTTTACACCTGGAAATAAATAATTGGCGGCGACATTTTCGAGGATTGATGGCGCTTGTAGCTAAACGCGGACTGCACTTACCGCCGCTTTTGGTGTTAGCAATGAAGCCAACACCACAAGCGTCCCTTTCCTTTGTCAGGGGAAGTGGCCCGTCGAACATGTTAGACGTTTCACCGTCTTTGAGGTCGAAGGCCATAGATAGGGCAGAAAATGAGGGCGGTGCATGGTCAGCGGCGAAGGGCGCATTGACGAAGGTAGTAAATTTGACATCGCTTGATGCTTTCTGCGCAGAAAAGGGCGAACTTTTCTGTACAAAGGCC
>Ga0115006_10000452_pt1 | contig 22210 bp, 10 predicted proteins | sample ArcOceMetagenome_3_FD_88943 | JGI IMG/M metagenome (GOLD analysis project Ga0115006, IMG submission 88943) | Marine eukaryotic phytoplankton communities from Arctic Ocean - Arctic Ocean- Svalbard ARC20M Metagenome | ecosystem: Environmental > Aquatic > Marine > Oceanic | place: Arctic Ocean...
CGTAAATAATGAATGAATCATCCCAACTACTCTTGTTAATGAAAAATGAAATCGAATACGATGATGTTGATTTAAATACCATGTATTCCTGGTTCGGTACTAAAACTATTGACACGTTTGACATTTGCAATGCATTTTTATTCACTGAACCATTTGACGCCACTATTGGTGAAACATTGGTATCGATTAACTCTACTAATATGTGGTTATTATTTCCACTCGTATCGTATCCGACGTATTGTGTGCTCACTGTGTCTTCAGAAACTCTTTCAGAAAAGGTGGAAAGGATGTTGGCGAATGACACACTTTCCAAACCTAACTCGTAGAACTGGTTCTCGAATCCTACATCGATGGATGCAAAGTAAGATTCCACGAACACTTTATTGAAATTCTGATTCGTACTTAAATCAACAGAATAAACATATAGATAATAGGTCGTATTATATTCAATTAGTGATGCAGGATCCCAAGATGATCCATTCCATTTTCTGACATGTGTCAGCGTACCATCCAATGAGACGAAATCGCTCCGATTGGGAACATCCAACATACTTATCATAGCATTTCCAGCGTTTATAATATCATTTTCCGTAACAGTGTTTGTATTTGAATCAAATAACGCAGCGTATGTAGAAAAGTTGCTTAAAACGTCATACGATTTTACATTCGAGATGGTTATATGGTCATCACCTGCGATATGGTCCATGATCACACTTGCATTAGATACGATTGGTTTATCAATTTCTCCATTTAGAATTTGATTGATATTATTATTGACTTGAAAGGTATTCACTGTCGGTGCAATTGTATTTGTTCTGCTTGGAATATTAATATCGAATATTGTTGCAGATATATTCCATATCGTTTCTACCGGTGTTAAGGTATCAATTGTATGAATCGAACCAATTGCGAAGTCTGTCGCACTCACGCTCAACGTTACGTGCGCACCGTCGGATGCTGAAAACGTAAGTGATAGCAAACCATCGTATGCCGTATTGAAATAATCATATAGGTCGTCTGAAATCGAAGTTAATTTGATATACACCGCTGTAGATGTAACATCGTTTATTTCATATGTGGCAGTAGGCACTGTTCTAGAGATGAAAATATTGTTTTCTGGGAGAATGAGTTCTGTTTCTGTACCGTTAAAATCCACGCTATATTCAAAAGGATTTGTTGGGTATTGTTCTGTTACAAGCAATTGATATGTATATTCTATACTTTCATACACATTATTATTATCATTATTCGTAACATTGATGGGCTTCGCACTCATAAAATTCATCTCCAAACCACCCACAAATGCCTTTACATTCGCGGGTGAGACTAAACGGGGACTATGGAATTTGAGTTCAACCGTGTCACCAATTTCACAATACACATAATTTGCATTTTTCGTTGTGTCCGTATTTAAAACAGACACCGTAGAGGGATATTCAGAAGAACCAGGTAAAAAACTCGGATCCAGTACCTTATTTATATACACATTAACTTCTTTTACCGACATGTAAGATATGTCGAACACAGATTCCCAACCAGGTATTAAGGTTGTGTAACTCGTGCCCAAAAACAAATATGGGGTCGAAATGTTCGTAATTATATCCGTAGTAGCTATGAGATTGACTAATTGATTATTCATATCAAGTTGTCCGTCAGAACGTCTTCGATACAGTCGTAGTCTGTAAGACGAACCCAATGCTAAATGATTATGTGTTAGGGTATATACGTACTCGACTCCTTGTTCGCTATCCGTACTACCAAACGTTATTGATGATTGTGATGCAAAAGAAGATCCATGTATCATTCCTAATGTCACGCGACCAGATGTGTTTCTGTATACACATAGACAATCATTGATACCATTTTGGTGGTGTTTTCCTAGTGCCATATATACACTATTTTTGGAAGAGTCTGAACTTTGTGATTCCGTAATAGTAAAATCGATAGAATACGATTTATTTGTATTTAGAACCCCGGTCAAATCAGCGTAACTTAAGTCGCTATGGTTGTTTATAATAAATCGTTCATTTGATATGTTCATGTCGTCTAACGAATAATCAGAATTTATTGTTTTGAACTTTATTTCCGAATTTATACTTGAAACGCCAGGGTTTGTGTTCGTAAATGTAAATCTATTCGTATCAGTCATTTTAATTTATTATAGATAGAAAAAGAAAAAGATTAAATTTTAATATGAATTTTCGAGTTTTATATAATAATACAAACCTATATTTGTGCATATTTCGCCATGGTTTCCTCTGTAAATACAACTTTGGTTCGACTGATAGCAGTTGATGTTGCGGATATATTGATCACATCATCAATAAACGTAATGTTTGATGAATCCAATGCGTTGTAATCATTATCTAACATCGTGTTTTCAACATCGGTTAGAGTATGATACGAATCTCCATGTTTGATATACGCGTAGGTCAATTTGAACAGTTGAAGAATCCAATCAACGTTTGTTCCGTTAATATCCGGAATCTGGGTAAATCTTGAGAAAACATCTTCAATCGAATCCCATCCATCGCTTTTATCTAATGAACTGTCGATTATCTGAGAATCATTGAATGTATTCTTCCAATCTACAATGGATATCTTTGGATACAATTGATATTTGGTACCAGGGGTCTGTATTAAAATGTAGGAGGTTGTCGACGTATTTGGATCTGTATTTAGCTCGTAATGCGTATGTAACCTGGCACTCGGTGACCCTGGAACTAAATACTGGAATAAAACTGCGTCATCCAAAAATACTGCATCAACTAGTGGAAGATATAAAACTACAATACATTCGACAGTAGTATCCAATGCATCCACATTCGTCGGTGTATTATCATTTGTATTGATGTATTCTTCCGAATAAACTCTTTCAATAAACGTAAAATCTGTTATAAATTTATTTTTGAATGCAGAACTATTTTTCACGTACGAATACAATTGTGTTGCGTGTTCAATATTACTGTTATCCGGTCCAGACAACAATACATTATTTGTGTAAAAATGATTTCCTTTTCCTAAAATATTAAGACTATTTATGTTTGTAGAATTACCTTCCACATGTCGATAACTTGGAGTTGCTTCAAATCCAGAACCATCTGATTTCATTGGAATATTTTTCGTTTGATAATCATATAAGTTGTATGTTGATCGAAATGTTGAGTCTGATGGTTCGTAATATTGGGAGTATGTGTAGTTGCCAGTAAGCAGAGTTTTACCAGCTTTATAAGAAATGGATAGGTTCGTGAAATCACCAAAGGGTAGCGCAGTATTTAAACTTACCGCAGTAATAGCTTGGTTCGCGACATCCTGCATGGAACCCAATTTGGATCCGTCCGCAAATTTCAAACCTCCTTCAGGTTTGATTGACGCCCCAAGAATATTCATCGAAGTGTTACCATTTTCGTCTGTAGTTGCTGATAAGGTTGTTTCTTGCCCAAGATACATCGAATTTGACCCTAGAAACAGGGAATGAAATGGACGATCATATGAACCCAAATAATGTTCGTTGGACGTCGTTGGAATGATGCTTCCAGTAAGGTGGATAACATCAGGAAGTGTTTTGTCCTCATCGGGATCGGAACTGGATTTGAATTGAAAGGAAGTAGGCCTACTAGTATCCCCTGATAAGTTTTTTGTATATATCGTTCCATGTGATTCTATCCATCCCTCATTGAAAAGATAATCTACATTCATGCGGCGTCCGGATTGGAAATCGAACGATACGGTATCGTTAAACGTAGCATTTTCAAACGTAGCATTTTCTAGAACATTCAAATTAGATGTTGTGATCAAATCTGAACTCACGTTCGGGTCACTTTGAATATTCAAATCATTCGAAAGGGCAGATAACGCAAGGTTGGATAAACCGTACAAGTTGGAAGCGTGTCCATCCCACACATGAGGGGTTTCACCACCCAAATCTTCAAATACTATCGATTGAATTTCAATCCCCCCTATAATTTCAATCGAATCAACCACTAAATTAGAATGTATGGTGACGTCTCCATGAATGATCACATTACTGTTAAACGTACCCAAATCCAGAACAGTCAAATTAGACGTTGTTATAGATTCAGAACTCATGTTCGGGTCACTTTGAAGATTCAAATCGTTCGAAAGGGCAGATAACGCAAGGTTGGATAAACCGTACAAGTTGGAAGCATGCCCGTTCCACGGATAATTATCAGCGTCTTCAAGTATGATTGATTGTATAGATATTCCTTCTAAGATTTCTATTGTATTTACGGTTAAATTACTTGCGATGATTACGTTACTGTTGAACGTAGCCACTTCTTGAACAGTCAAATCAAGAACTGTAGTAGTTCCGTTAACATATGATATATTGTCTTCAGATATTGACCAGACAGATGTACCCCCACTCGCTCCGTATGAATCACCACTCACTCCGTATGATCCACCACCTGAACCTCCATATTCGGAATATGGGTAGTTGTTGTCGGAAATAAACGAACCCTGTCCAAATGTTGCTACAAGTTGTCCGTGCTCCTGTGATTTATCATATTTAATCAGTTCAAGATTGCTGTCCGTATTCAATTGAAACATGAATCCACAATTCGCATTCGCAATGTTTATGTTTGGAGTGTAAAGCTGTCCAGTAAGATTCATGTCGTTTAATACATTGACAGTTGAACTCAAAATAATTTCAGTGCCTGATACAATTCTAAGTGTAGAACTATTGCTAGAAGTTATTACGTTTTCGGTACCGTTTTTTGTAAAGGTTAAATCATCCAACATGATTGTACGATCGGTGTCACCAGGTAACAATTGCATCACACTATTTGAGGTCGATATTTGCATATTACTGGTACCGTCTTCTACAGACAACCGAAGACTGTTTTCTTTATCATCGACGAAAAATACAATGTCACCACTAGCCCCAAGAGTTAACTCTTGAGGGGTGTCGGCAGACGTGTTTGCTAAGGCATATATCTCTGTACTAACAATCGTGGGCACTATCATCACACTACCTTCTTCTTGAGTGTAATCGATTGAAATTGAATTTAATAAAGACATTTTAATTGAAAAAATATATTATGATAAGTTCGTACATTTAATTACAAATTCGACACTTTTTAATTTTAAAAAAATTATATATATGTAATATTATTATGAATAGAATACCAGAAACACCTTTGGATATAGAACAATTATCGAACATATCATCAACATTAAAGAAAACATCGTTTGGAATAAGGCTGAATATATATTTGAAATTTGCATTCTATCTCGGAGCATTTGTGTTATGCGTTATCATATACATGATGTTGTTTCATAAGTCAAGATTACGTTGGTTTGCTCCGAGTATAATGATAAATATAAATAAATATAATTTAGAGTTTACAACGAAAGTGACTAGTTTAATCATCAACTATCAAAAACTAACAGAAAACCAATTTAAATGGAGCTCTCGCTTGAATGAAGGTGACATTTATTTGAATTTGTTGAACGATGACGTTGCAATACTATTCTCAAACATCAAAACAACTTTGGAAGAAAAAGAATACATTTTGGATTCGAAAGACGTGTACATGTCATCAAGAATATCTAAATATTTGTTGAAAAAGTTTGAGCAATTTAAAAGATACAAAAACCACGACATGGAGCGCGTTGATCTCATCTATAATAGAATAGGAAATCTGGTGGAGATGAAAAATAATTTTGTAGATTATGTGAATAGTCGATACATAATGAATTATTTAGACACAACCAATCTACACCATACGAAAGTCTTGGAGAATAAATTTTTCAACAAATATTTGATTTTCATGTCAGAAAGCCTTCGGGATAGATATTACCGAATCAAGAGATTTCATCCGACGTCAGTTGTGTCCGAATACTTCGATGAATTAATCAAAGAAACCAGTAACGAATGGTTTTTCAATTCGAAGGACTCCGATCCTGTGGCGTACTGTTCCAGGATATTCGCAGATATTCAGGATACGATAAAATCCATATTAATCGAAAATACGAAATTAACAATGAATGAATTGAACGACAAAGAGGATGAAAGCATGAAAACAGAAATGAATATTGTTGATGCCGAAGAGCATAATAATCTGTTGGAAACTGTACATACAGTTCTTGACGATGGCTCAAGATTGATATCTATTGAAGATTACGAACGATTAAAATCCACTTATTATATAGACCTGGAAAAATTTATGTATAAAACGTACGTTACAAAAGACAATATACAAACGAATGTGTTTTCTGAATTTGACACAAATACCATTCTTTCAAAATTCAGAAATATACTTGACATTTTATTATTGATTGAAAATCGTAAGACCATTGAAATGACCATGGATTTTACGATTCATTACATGCTCGACCCAGATAGTTCAAAAACTGAAAAACTAAATACATATAGTCAGTTTTATTTGCAGTTATTCGAATATATTGCATACCATGAAAACAACTATGAGAGAATACTCCGATACAATAGGAGTCGATGGCCTGTTTTGCCACAATTGCAGAAAAGTTACACAAGACAGTTTGTTTCGGCTTACAAAATATTCATAGTGGAGAATATTGCGGAACAATGGACGAAATTCGGAAAGTCTCAACCTACAACAGTCGAGCCTATATTACAAGCGATTGATAATTCAATCAATCCCCAGATCATATTAAGATCTTTATTGTAAATTATTTTGAAAAAGTATTATACTATTTTGTTCATCTAAATTAATACAAAATCTAATGAAAAAGAAATCCTCACGTGATATTAGATTCGACAATGATACGATTGAAAATTTCGGCTTTATTCCAGGTATTCCGGGTGTATCACAACTCCTTGATGTCATAATCAAAATCTTCGAGTTCGTTGGTAAGATCTTGATGATGTTAGCAATGGTATTGGTGAAGCTCTTCACGTTAATATTCAATCCATTCCAAGCAGTTGTCTTCCTATGTCAGATCATCTTTGCGATGTTTTTGATGGTTTTCTACTTATTATGGATGATTGGTGTTAAATATATCTTTCTTGTGATTCTGTTGATTATAACCAGTCTATTTGATCTTGTAATGTTTTTGATCGTATGTATTTTCATTGCGATTTTTATGTTGTTTGATGCGATCATTTTTAGAGGATGGTTTTATCCGTTATATTATCGATCATTTGGGGCTAGTGAAAATCAACCCAATGCTTGGTATGAAAATGGAAGTTACCAGAGACACAATCGAACTGATGGAAACTTTTTCAAATGTGGAGACAATTACGTTCCGGATTCGGGCAACATGTTTTTCTGTACTCGATTGAACAGGCATGAACCACGTTTTTGTCCTACACCTGCGCTGTATCGTTTATACAAAGGTCAAGGAATCAAAGATGTTCTTTTCGGGAAAGATTTTCATCCTTCCGCAAATCTAATGAAAAATAATATCAACGGTCGAAACGTTGAAATAACTAATTTCATATTAAATAAGCTATCGTACTTAGATTCATGCAACACATATTCAAATCAATACAATCCGGTGACCAAACAAATCTGCAAATCGATCGATTTAATTGTAGATAAAACGAATAGAAATCGAATGTCAAACATTTGTCATGAACAATATTGTACGAATGGTGAAAGGGAATCATTTTGTAATAAACTGGATGGTAACAATGTTGTTAAAAATATTGTACCCGAACAAGAATCATCTGAATCAAATATGAGTTCTTATGAAAAGTTATATTTCAACGCGGTATATCTGTTTATATTGATTACGATTATATCCATTATTATGAAGAGAAATTTGAAGTAATTTCAATGAATAGCAAAAACCGAGCAATAATAATAATAATATAATTTAATTAGATGGGACTTATTTCAGACTTGAAAAAAATGGGTGACACAATCAAAAAAACATTTCAAACTTTGATTTCGGCTTTGAGGATGTTCCCAAAGATAATATTCTTATTTGAAAAACTAATAAAGTTAATTACGAAACCACATTTATTTATACTCTTGTATGTACAAATTTACATTTTCGTATATTTCTGTGTACTTTGGTTACTTTGGATCATGTTTCTCAGATACTTAGCGCATTTTGTAATACTTGTCGCATTAACGGTATTAAATGGATGGGTATTCGCATTGACAATACTCTTCACGGTTTTCGTTTCCTTTTGGGATTGTATCCTATTCAAAGGCTGGTTGTATCCCCTGTTTTATCGATTCGTAGGCGCCACAGAAAACAGTCCCGACGGCTGGTTATTAAGTAATGGGTATCACCATAACAACAAAAACGAAAGTTTATTTGGTATAAGTAGAATGAAATGTCCCGAAAACTATATACCAGATGGTTCGACCAATGATTTATTTTGCAAAAGAATATCCTCCGACCAGTTTTCATATTGCCCACACGCAAACATACAAAAGCAATTCTTTTATGGCGAGACGAAAGGAAATCGTTACTTGAAACCGTTCGTACCGAACCTTGACTTCATGAACAAATCACCTGTAGAAAAACAAAAGATTATTAATTCTAAGGAGTTAAGTGATCGCTCTGAAATGAATTACTGCAACACATACACAAAAAATACGATCCCCTTAACTAAATTAATATGCAGTTCATCGGATTTAAGTTTGGGGTCCGAAAACAATACCATGCAGCAAATTTGTGCTGAAACATTTTGTAGTAACGGAAGTTGGGAATCCTTTTGTGGAAAAATGAATCCAGTAAAACAAAAAAATCAGAAGGAAATCGAAAAGATTAATCTTATTGTATCCACAACTACTTTGCAGAAAGCATATTATAATACACTCATCATTCTCATTCTTGTATTAATATCAAACATAATGTTCAACAAAATTAAAAATATTCATTGAACTTCGATTTCAACTGGTTCAATAGCTTACCGTCATTCAGATGTCTAGTTTCATTTTTATCCACAAAATGTTGAATGTGATCCAATATTTTAAATATTATACTTCGGTTCTTAATTTTCAGAGAATCGCGAATCCAGTCTTTAAGGACATCTTGGTATTCGAGGGAAGAAAAGAGCTCATTTTCTATATCCAGTGTTGGTGTAACCAACTTCGAGTTCCGGAAATACGACAAATACTTTTCATTTTCATATTCATCACTCGTTCGCAATAATATTCTTTCGAAAATTCCACTGATTGTCTGGACATGCGATTTCGTTTCATTGTCAAGTTCCGATATTAGTTTTACGATACGATCATCTTGTAGATGATATTTCTTTGAGAGAATCACTTTATAATAATGCGTTAAATTGTACGATTCAATTTCCATTGAAAAAAGTTTGTGATGTTGTTTTTCGATTAGAGACTTCATTTTGGTTTCGTAGATTGTATCGTTAATAATAATATCGATTGTGTCTTCGATAAAAGAACCCTCGTCCAAATCAATATACTTTAGAAATGTGTTTGTGAAAATTTGAAACGTCAGTGAATCCAAAGTATATTGCTTGTAGATATTTTCACAAATATTAAACTTCATATTGTATAACGTTTCGTACTCTACGAACACTTGGTGAGGCTCGACATTATTGCATCTCTTATAATAGCGCTGATATTCGTGCACCGTGATTTCTCTTTTGAACACTCTTTTGAATTCTGTAATAATTGTATCAAATTGAATACAAAAATCTGTTTCCAAATCATTCATGTAAATATCTACAAGCTTATCATAGTTAGTTACGAAAGATGAATATTCTGTTTCCTCGAATAAATTTGGTTCTCGTTTGTTTTTCGTCATGAACCTATTTCGAAACCGGTGCAGTCCTAGTAAATCGGATTTTTCTGTATCACTTTTAGCGTCATTCACTTCTGAATTAATATACTCTTGCAAGACAGTGTGAATTACTGATTTATAATCTTCACCTGTATTTTCAAGAAGTTGTTTATGAATACGATCATACATCAGTGTCAATGTGTCCTCCACGTGGTCTTCTCCCTGTACATAACCAGTAGGGTTCAATACTTGTCTGATATAATCCTTGATCACATTAGACACCAAACTTGATTCTAGTACATCTAGTTTCAATTTACCTAAACATAATTTTTTCATCGGGATCACTGAAGTAGATACAAAGTGCTTTTTGAAGGCTTCGAGTTCGTGTGGATGATCGGAGGCGTTCAAAAAAAAATTGAATGACTGTGAAATTACATTCGAAAGGTAATCTATAAATATGCTATTTTGGAGGATTAAATTAATATAATAAGTATCGGTTTGGGTTTTATGGATTGCCGAGTTATTACGTATCGATATAATTATCTGTTGTTTTGAATGGGTATCGTCGTTGAACAAGTCTTGTAGAACCCGATCTAAATTGTCCATAATTTCATTATTGACCAACACATTCATTTAAATCCGTTTATTACAAATAGATGTGCGAAAGACTTGGGTTCTTATCGATGACCGAGATGTGACTTGTGTATTTTGCTGCCATTTTGATATCAATATGAACATCGTGGTTCATGGTTTCACCGATCAAAATTTCCACATTGATGTTACTGACGATAAGCTCGATCAAGCGGCGCAAATTTCGAACACCCGATTCGTTTTGCGTTTTCGTGATAAGATAACGAATCGTTTCGTCGTCAATGGTTATATCGTGTAGTGAAAAGTCTTCTTTCACGGATTTGAACAAATGATGTTTCGATATATGTAATTTGTCCGTAATGGTATAATCTTTGGTATGAATTGAAATCATCCTGTCTTTCAATATGGGGTTGATGAGGTTCTCGTCATTGTATGTAAATATGAATAAACACTTTGACAAATCGATTGGAATCGAAGAGAAATACTTATCATAGAATTGGTCATTTTGCGACGGATCTGTGATATGAATCAACAAGCTGATGATTTCTTGTCCTCTTGTAGTGTTACTTATTTTGTCCAGTTCATCGAAATAGATAACTGGGTTCATACAATTTGCCTTCGTCAATACATCGACAATTCGCCCAGACGTCGATCCCTCGTACGTATAGGAATGGCCTTCGAGATATGAACTATCACCGGCACCTCCCAAGGGTATGAAAGCAAATGGTAGTCCGAGAGCTGTACATACACCGTCTTTAATCAAGGTAGTTTTGCCTACACCCGGGTTACCATGAATCCCGATGACATTACCCTTCGATTTTGGATTGGATACCCATTGAGCAAGAATTCGAATAATCTGATCTTTGGTTTCCAGATGTCCATATACTTTGTCGTTTAGAATACCTCTTGTGTTTGAAATGAACTTGACAATATCCGATTTTGGCGAAGCATTAGTGACCGGTAAGTCGATGTACTTGTTGAATGGAATCTTGCACAATTTGTCAATCCAGTTCTTCGCTTTCACGTACTCACCGGTTCCTTTGTCCATTCTCTGCAAAGTGATATGTTTCTTCAAGACAATCTGTTTAACATCTACAGGTAGTTTAGACTCGATGATTTTGCACAAGGTTGGTGTATTAAAATCTACACATGACTTCATAATGTTTTCGTACTCGTCTTTAAATTTTTGTTGGTTTTCGTTATTCAATGATGAAAAGTAGTTCAAATCTTCATTGCTCATGATATCCATCAACATTTTGTTTTCTTCGTTGATAGACACACCACATTCACATGGCTTTTCGTTCATCAATGATATAATCTCTTTGGAGATCATTTCGTTTAATGTGTTGAAATGTGTGGTATTCGGAGGTTCGCAATCCGATTCACTATCCTCATCTGTGGATGAGTTTTCTTTGTTGGAAGCAGGTGCTTTTTGACTATCATCGCAAGAACTATCCGTGCTCATGGTATCTGTTGTATCCCCATCTTCATCTAACAAATATGTGTCTAACACGAAGCTTGGAAACAGGTCCAGATCTTCGTTCTCGTCATAGGTATTAATATCGAAATCAGGGTCAGAATCGGAATCGGACTCCGACATTTGTTTCCGTTTTTTGGGTTTGGTAGTATTACAAACCATTCTTCAAATAAAAATGTGATAATATATTCTATAGTTATGTTTCAATTTTTAAATAATATTAAAAAAATTGAAATTGAATTAAAAGAAAAATCTTTTAGTATTCTAAACATGTCGATATATAAGGAGTTGTCCTTCGAAAATGATATTGAGTTGGTGAAAGGTGTTCAATTTTCGGTCATGAGTCCTAAAGACATCATAAATAAATCAGTTTGTGAGATTGTTTCTACAGACACCTATTCTGGAAATGATCCTATTATCGGTGGATTATTTGATAGCAGAATGGGTGTCATTGACAACGACAAGATATGTAAGACATGTCACCAAAAAAACACATTTTGTCCGGGACACTTTGGACACGTGGTATTATCGAAACCGGTATTCTACATTCACTTCTTTGACATGGTACGTAAAATAATGAAATGTGTATGTTTTCGTTGTTCAAAGTTGTTGATTAATCCTCAGGATCCAATTGTATTGAAACTTTTGAACAAAAAAACAATTGGGAATCGTCAGAAACGATTCGACTTAATTTACAAATGCTGTTCAAAAATCAAAAGATGTGGGCAAGAAAATCCTAATGGTTGTGGATGCAAGCTGCCTCATAAAATCACCAAGGAGAACATTGGAAAGATCAACATGGAATGGAAGGCAGAGGTGAATGAAGAGCAAAAAAAGCAGGTACTTAATGCTGAAGATGTGCTTATCATTTTGAAACGTATCAGCGACGAAGATTGCGACATTCTTGGATTTCAGCCGGACATAAACAAAATTGAATACAATAAGCCCGAGTTCTTAATTTGTACTGTGTTTCCAGTCCCACCACCATCGGTCCGTCCATCGGTCCGAAATGAGACTGGACAGCGATGTGAAGACGATTTAACGCACAAATTATGTGACATCATTAAAACAAATAATACTTTGAAACAAAAGATTGGAAAGGACACAAACAACGCAGAGCAAATCAACTATTGGTCTATTTTACTTCAATTCCATATTGCTACATTTGTTGATAATCAGTTGCCCGGGATTCCTCCGGCGAAACAAAGGACAGGACGCCCTTTGCGTTCTTTGACGGAACGTCTCAAATCGAAAGAAGGACGTGTTCGTGGCAATTTGATGGGAAAACGTGTTGACTTTTCTGCAAGGAGTGTAATCACGCCCGACCCAAATATTGATATTGACGAATTAGGTGTTCCTTTGAAAATGGCAACTAATTTAACATTTCCAGAAATGGTGAATCAATACAATATTAAGGAACTTACTAAAATTGTTAAAAATGGTAATGACATTTATCCCGGTGCAAAATACATTCGAAAGAATGAAGGTACTGGATACAGAACGATTCGACTTAAGAACTTGGACACCGATACTATTGTCCTAAAATATGGTGATATAGTTGATCGCCATTTGATGAATGGAGATGTCGTATTGTTTAATAGGCAGCCATCTTTGCACAAGATGTCCATGATGGCGCATCGTGTGAGAGTGATGGATTATGATACATTTCGATTGAATGTATGCTGTACTCCAAGTTATAATGCCGATTACGATGGTGATGAAATGAACATGCACGTACCACAATCGCTCCAAACTGAGAATGAACTACTATCCCTCGCTTATGTACCTACACAAATTATCTCTCCCCGTGAGTCAGCCCCAATTATTTCTGTAGTACAAGATATCGTTGTTGGATTGTATCGCATAACCAAACAGAATGTGTTCATCAACAACAAACAATATTTCAATATTTTAGCAGGCAATTCTAAATTTGACGGAAACCCACTGAAGCCATCCAAAGTGAAAAATGGAACCAACATATGGACTGGTAGGCAGTTATTGTCGAGCGTACTTCACCCTCTACTGGACTTTGCACATCGCGGAATTACTATCGAAAATGGAATTATTATCGAGAGCGAAGATAAGAATAAAAAGGTTCAACCATTTGACAAGAAGATTTATCAAGAAATGACCCATGGTTTGATTCATTCGGTATATAATGACTTTGGTCAAGACGAATGCAAAGCATTGTTTGATAATACACAACGTTTGATTTGTGACTGGTTGGTATTCAACGGATTTTCAGTTGGTATTTCAGATTTAATTGTTGAAAAGGAAACACAGTCGAAACTTAAACATGTGATCGACGATTTGAAAAAGAATGTCTATAAAACGATCAGTGCGATACATTCCAACGAGTTGGAAAACGATACGATCATGAATAATCTTGAAAACTTTGAAAATATTGTGACGCAAAAGTTAGATGCGGCAACGAAAGAAATCAATGCTATTGGTACTGAAAACATCAACGATTCTGAAAATCGGATGATGAACATGATCAATTCAAAAAGTAAGGGAAATCCAATCAACGTATCACAAATGATGGGTTCTGTTGGACAACAATCCGTAGAGGGTAAGCGGATCATGTATGGTTTCGATCATAGAACTCTACCACATTTCACGAAATACGACGACGGTCCAGAAAGTAGAGGTTTCGTCGAAAGTTCATTCATCTCTGGATTAACGGCACAAGAGTTTTTCTTCCACGCTATGGGTGGAAGAGAGGGTCTGATTGATACGGCTGTGAAAACGTCTGAAACCGGTTATATTCAGCGCAAATTAATCAAAGCAATGGAAGACGCCAAGGTCAATTTCGACATGACCGTCCGAAATGCTTCAGGAAACATTGTCCAATTTATGTATGGCGACGATTCTTTCGATCCTATTAAACTGGACAAACACCATTTGGATTATCTAAAATACGATATTACTCTGGAAAAGATGGAGGAAAACTATTTAATTACCGAAAGTGATAACTTGAAATTCGTTCTCGAGGACGCTATCATTACGGAACTCACATCGAATTCCAACTGGACAGATCGATTTGTCCTCTATTTTAAACAAATACTTGAAGATCGAGAGTATCTTTTCGAAACGGTTTTCAGAGGCAAAGCAGAGGACACCATTGTACATCCCATCGAAATGAACAGACTAATTAATAGGATTCGTAAATTATTTTGCTTGGACACAATGACTAAACCGAGCGATCTAAGTCCTTTAGCCGTTCTAGACGAAATCGAAAATCTAACTTCACATTTGACGGTATGTTCTCAAGCTGTCCCAATCAAAATGACACAAATGGTCATTCGACATTACTTTTCACCGAAGAAATTGATTCTCAAGTATAATTATACAGTAGAAGCCTTTCAATATTTAGTATCAAGTTTTAAAATGAAATATCAAGAGGCTGTTGTGAATCCATCTGAAATGGTGGGAGTGGTCGCTGCCCAGTCGATTGGAGAGCCTAGTACCCAATTGACTCTGAACACATTTCACTTGTCAGGCGTTGCTTCGGCGTCTAAAGCAGTTCGCGGAGTACCACGAATCAAGGAGTTGTTGAGTGTTAGTAAAAATATGAAAGCGCCTTCATGTACCATACATTTGAAGGACGACATCACGAGCTACTCTGGAGCCGAAATGGTGAAAAACACCATCGAAACGACTCATCTAAAAGATATTTGTAGTAAATCAGCGATTTATTTTGAAAACAGTCCTGATAAATCAGATATTCTGATTGATGACATGCTGATCAAATCGTACAAGGTTTATGACGACATCGATGATGACGATTTTTCCCTTGATTCGCCTTGGGTATTACGATTCGAAATCATTAAATCCAAGATGTTGGATCGAGGTTTAACGACAATCGATATTTACATTGCGCTAAAAAAGATGTATGATGATGCTATCAGTTGCATGTATTGTGACGACAACAGTGATTCGATTGTGTATCGCGTGTCTTTGACAGATAGCAAAACGGATGATGTGATTTCTAATCTGAAAGCATTGGAATACAACATGATGGAAAAGATAATTATTAAAGGAATTCAAAAGATTCATAAAGTAAGTATTTCTCAGAAAAAAACAAAAGTGTTGAATGACGACGTAACTTTCAAAACATTCATAGATTCCGAGAAGTATGTTTTGGAAACTGACGGAACAAATTTGAGACATGTATTAATCAATCCTTACGTCGATTCGACAAAAACAATATCCAACGATGTGATTGAAATTCTTCAGATTTTCGGAATTGAAGCTGCGCGTCAATGCCTGTATAATGAGATTGATGATATATTAAACAGTACCACAAGTGTGAATCATCGTCACATATCTCTACTCACGGATACGATGACTTCAAAAGGGTACTTGCTATCAATCGACCGTCACGGTATCAATCGATCAGATATTGGACCCCTTGCAAAATGTAGTTTTGAGGAGACTTCGGACATTTTGATTAAAGCAGGTATTTTCGGCGAACTGGACAGAATCCATGGTGTAAGCGCAAATATTATGTTGGGACAAATCGCCCAGAGCGGGACTGGTGACAGTCAAATTATTATGGACGAAAACAAACTGTTGTCTATCGACGGCGATGATTCTACGGAAACGGCCACAGACGAGATTGATTTAACAATCAATGAATGCGATCTGGATTTCGAATACACATTTTCCGAATCATCCGAAATCGTTGAAGAAAAAACGGTAAAAAAGATTGTAATAGTTTAAATGATTTACATTGTATATTCGGTGATGTTGTTCGTGATCCTGTTCTCATGGTACAAAATCGACAGCCGATACAATATATTGTATGGACTACAACGCGGATCCAAGTTCAAATATCATGTATGTAAAAACATATTAATTATATTGAATTTGACAATGTTAATTTATTTAAAATATTGTATTTATTCAATAATATATTCGCAATAAAATTAAATGGATTCTTTTGATGAAGAACTTACATTTCTTTTTTTCAAAGTATTAAAACGAACTCCAATACAAGAAGAAAAAACTACGTATCGCGCCAAGTTTTTCGACCTCCAATACACATTACCACAAATCGAGGAGTTACTTTATGAAACTGCTGAATATATTCAGGCCAATACAGAATATAGTACCGTCAATGAACGAGCTACTTATAATATGAACGTATTTTCTTTTGAGGTAAAGAACATTGATCCACTTCATTACCGTGGCGTTCAATTAACTAACGGAAAAACTGGAATCATAACTTCCCCATATGTGAATAAAGTAGCGTCATCTTTTATTACAACGAATTGTAATTTGGATCAAATCGCAAAATATAACACAAATTTGGTGGAGACATTCGACTATTCTGGACTTAACTTTTTCGAAATATCGGATCATAATGTAAGAATCGAAAATCATATACAGCATTTAGATGCCCATAGAGCGTGCTTCACAAATGAATACGACTTGATATACGTAACACCCGAAGGATTAACGTGTACCTTGAGTGTCAGACATAATATGCGTTCCCTTCGTCAATATCCATATTGTTTTTTGAATTCGTATGAGATCGTAAATACGTCAAATGATCCGGAGGGAATCAGGGTACCATTGTATCATTTGGTGCGCAAATCAGATAATTTGAGCGAAGATGTGGAACATTTTAATAATAACATGGATGACGTTTTGCTTTTCTCGAGCAGTTCCCACGATCGAAGAAAGGATCTGGATATCGTGACTTGTTCGAGTTACATATACGACAACACGAAATGTACTCATATAGGACACAATTTGAACAATGGACAAGCATATAACTTGTTTCATCTCGATATGGATGAGAATCAACAGTTCGAGTTCCACATTGTAACCGGGACAATGACGACTCACGATTTTCCGGATCCGAAAAACGAATTGAAACGAATTTTGACCACTATTGTACGGTTGAATGGTGTCGATAAATTGATTAGCACCCATAATGCTTTATGGACGAAAATATGGACCGCAGACATAGAATTTGAAGGCAAACTTACAAATAACATTGAAAAAACGGGTAAATTGGAAAACTTGCGAAAGAATGTGAAATATTCACTGTTTAATCTATTTTCGAGTATAAGAGACGACGTTAGTTCAGATTACAATCCATTGAAAATTCACGCGATAGATTCGAATGGCGATTTGTTTTGGAATAGCGACCTATTCTTGATTCCAGTTTTGATTGTATTAAAAAGTTCGTATGCAAAAACGCTCATAGACAATCGATTTCACCAATTGGAAACTGCGAAAGCATTAGCGGCATCCTACGGTTACAAGGGCGCCAAATTTCCGCATGATAAAGACGTATTCGGCTATAACGATATTTATTGGAATACGTCAGCATCCATTTATGTATTTAATACCGGTTTAGTAGTCGTAAATTCATGGAATTATTTTCGTGTATCTCAGGATAGTGATTGGTTACGGGAGAAGGGTATTAAGATATTTACGCACTCTGCAGACTTTTTCACGAGTATACTTGATTCGGACGGTAACATTCCAAACACCTTTTCTTTGAATAACGTGGAAGGAACGAACAATATAATGTCATTGTATTATGCGGCGTTGAGTATAAAAATTGCGATTGAATCCTATTATGAAGTGAATTACAAGATTAAAAAGGAATGGAAGACTGCCTATCAAAAGATTATTACAGTAATTGAATCACGGATAGAGGGTACGAACGAAGATAATAAAATTTTCATGGATGAAGAGGCGTTTTCCAGTCCCACATCTGGTGAAATATCCGAGTTACTCTTATTATTCACGAGTTACCATTCCAAATTATTATTTTCACTGATACCGTCTATTCAAGTGAATGACTATGTTCGTTCAAATATTAATTATTACGAAATTCATATGAACGACACTTTGAGCATAAACAAAGTGTTATTTGCAACAATGTATGCAAAATTAGCACAGACGTACAGTGGTACTCAGGATAATGACTTAACGGAATTTGACACAAGGCTTAAAGGATTGTTTAATGATATGGATGCCCCCTGGGGAGGGTGTGCTTCGAACGAAGGGTTGATCTTTGTTTTGCTATTTGGGTTATCTGAATTTATTGTTACGGGTTCCATAAATTTCGACCGTTTTTATACAGAGCGTTATGGGGTGAAGAGTAAAACTGGATATGTTCTACCCGACTACGTGCATAAAATGAAAGTCACTATAAACTCCACGCGTGTAGAGCAATCAACTTACAACATTAATAATATAAAATGAATATACGAAAGGTATTTAAAAAAATAGTTAGAAAACAAGTTATATAACAATGGTAGCTATCGGAATCGACTTGGGAACAACGTACAGTTGCGTAGGAGTCTTTCAAAATGGACGTGCTGAAATCATCGCAAACGACCAAGGAAACCGCACTACACCATCCTATGTATCCTTTACAGACGATGACCGTCTGATTGGTGATAGTGCTAAAAACCAATCGAATATGAATCCCAAAAATACGGTTCATGACGCGAAGCGTTTATTGGGCAGGGATTTCACGGATACGCACGTGCAAAACGACATTAAAGAATGGACATTCGATGTCGTAGATGACGGAAAAAACAAACCTAAAATTTCTGTAGAATTCAAAGGCGAAAAGAAACAATTTTATGCGGAAGAAATTTCCGCCATGGTATTGACGAAAATGAAAGAGATTGCCGAGACGTACATTGGATCAAAAGTTACCGATGCCGTAATTACGGTACCCGCATATTTTGGCGACAGTCAGAGACAGGCGACCAAAGATGCGGGTGTAATTGCTGGACTGAATGTTTTGCGTATTATCAACGAACCCACTGCTGCCGCGATAGCATATGGGCTGGACAACAAATGTGCGAAGGAAAAAAATGTTTTGATTTTTGATTGTGGTGGTGGTACGCATGATGTGTCGCTACTTTCGATTGAAGACGGTATTTTCGAGGTGAAAGCTACTGCTGGAGACAGTCATTTGGGAGGAGAAGATTTCGACAATATGTTGGTGGAACACTTCTGTCAAGAATTCAAACGCAAACACAAAAAGGATATTCGTTCCAACCCTCGTTCGATTCGACGCCTACGCACTTCTTGTGAGCGCGCGAAACGGACTCTGTCATCGAGCACACAAGCCAGTATTGAAATCGATTCATTGTATGACGGAATCGATTTCATGACGACCATTACTCGAGCTAGATTCGAGGAACTGTGTGCCGATATTTTCAAAAAGACAATGGATCCGGTCGAAAAGGTAATTCTGGATTCTAAAATCAGCAAGAACAACGTAGATGATATTATTCTGGTGGGTGGAAGTACCCGTATTCCCAAGATTCAGAAACTTCTTTCAGATTATTTCAATGGAAAGGAGCTTTGCAAATCTCTCAACCCAGACGAGGCTGTAGCAATCGGTGCAACGATTCAGGCGGCAATTCTTACCGGCAACAAGGACGAATCTATTCAAGATCTACTTCTACTTGATGTAACACCACTGTCCCTTGGGATCGAAACTGCTGGTGGAGTAATGACGAAACTCATTGAGAGAAACACTACAATCCCGACAAAGAAATCACAAGTCTTTTCTACTTACAGTGATAACCAACCTGCAGTAACGATTCAAATTTTTGAAGGAGAACGATTTCACACCAAGGACAACAAACTGATGGGTCAATTTGAACTGTCTAGCATTCCGCCTGCACCGAGAGGCGTACCTCAAATCGAAGTGTCATTCGACATCGACGCCAATGGAATTCTGAACGTGAGCGCTGAGGACAAAGGATCTGGAAAGTCTCAAAAAATCACGATCACGAACGAATCTGGGAGAATGACTAAAGAGGACATTGAGCGTATGGTCAATGAAGCCGAAAAATACAAAGAAGACGACGAACGTGCTAAAGAGCGAGTTGATGCGAAAAACGAACTCGAAAACTATCTGTTTCAGGTGAAATCGTCTCTCCCGCCGACACTGCCGGAAGACGTCAAAGAAAATATCGATGGTATTGTAAAAGAAAAACTCGACTGGATGGAATCAAATATGACCGCATCCACGGAAGAATATAAAGATTTGCTTAAAGAAACTCAAGAACTAATTACCAACCTTACAAAAACATCGGATCCTACACCGAGCGAAGAGACACCGGCGAGCAACGCACCCGATGAAGGTCCAACTATCGAAGAAATCGATTAGAAACATCAACGAATATCCATTCGTACGAAAATTATATCGTTAATATTAAATGACAATAGCTTTTAGTACAATAGTCATATATGCTGTCATAACATTACTTTCTATTGTATATACAAATAAAACAAATGATGGAAAACAATACATCTACAAGGTGCATCACTCTACATCCAATATAATGCAATTTCACGCATTAATTACTTCGATTGTTATCTATTTGAAACCGGATATATTGAAAAATCAAAAGTTTTTGATAATCAATTCATTACTATCTATTTTATTCAGTTACATGTTCTATAGTATTGAAAACAACCCCGAATTATACAAACGCGCATATATTTATTTGATTTTGTACCTTACATGTGCTTCTATTCTCATGGCTGAATTGTTACTTTTTAGTTTGGATTCTACCGTATTGTATAGTTATTATATTATGTACATTCTATTTGTCCTAGATATGTTATTGTTCAAACCGAATCGAAAGAATATGTTGCTTTCGTCCTACTTGGTCATTTCGATAATACCTTGTGTCATCGCATATTACAATAACAATATGAACTTGTTTTATGGTTTGCTATTCAATTCTTTGTATGCAATCATTGCACTGGCCTGGCAATATATGGATTCAGATCAACTACTTGACCCAGATAGTGAGAAAACCAAACCATCGTACTATTCGTTGAAATACTTTTTGGATTTCGAAGGAATCTTTTCGAAAATCTTCTTGTAAAAGTTATTTAAATTCATTTTTATTCACTATATTATTATGAAATCTCAATGTCCAATCACCATCTATATAATGGGTCTTGGAATAGACGAGACATACATGAAAAAATATAAATCATTGACAGTTCCCTCCAGAACGAAATATGTATTTTACGATCAAGCCAAAGAAATCAGCCATTATGATCAATATATAGAGAACTATGGTGAAAAAGTGAATCTTGTAGGGTTTTCTATGGGTTGTATTGTTTGCTTACATCTTCTAGAAAAGTTTGAGTTTTTGATTGATAAGATTATACTGATTGGTTCGCCCTCTTCCTTTTATGAAACATTTGACATCAATAGCCGTGTTTTCGATCATGATTCGAAATCGCAACATTTGTATTCACCGTTAAAATACAATGTTAAAAAAACGTTGGTATTCAATAGTTTGTTTCGTTTGTCAAAAGTATTGGAATTTCTTCCATTCGGGACTTTTTGGAGCAAAAGAATATATCGGATGTTTAATCCGGACACACCGAACGTCGTCGTGGATTCTATTTGTCGAA
>Ga0115006_10000455_pt1 | contig 22197 bp, 2 predicted proteins | sample ArcOceMetagenome_3_FD_88943 | JGI IMG/M metagenome (GOLD analysis project Ga0115006, IMG submission 88943) | Marine eukaryotic phytoplankton communities from Arctic Ocean - Arctic Ocean- Svalbard ARC20M Metagenome | ecosystem: Environmental > Aquatic > Marine > Oceanic | place: Arctic Ocean...
CACTGGTGATGGTTGAGAAGACTGTGTTGTCGAAGCTGTCCTTGAGCTCAGCCGTGGTGGAGGCGGAGCCTGCCTTGCGATACCATTCCACCTGCACGTCGTAGAGGGCATCCACGATGTCGAGGTTGCGGCCCGCGGTGGTGTAGGACGTCGCATTGGCGAGAGAGGTCCATTGGTCGATGATGAGCACATTGTCAATCCACAGCTTGACGCGGTCGGTGATCGTCTGGGCAGTCGACTCCCACTTGAAGTACCTGGTAGTTTGGTTCACACTCTTGTAGAAGCCATTCCAGCGTACCACATAGTCGACATCCGTTGAGATCGCCGAAGCTCCCCACAGGCTGGAAGCAGCAGCGGCCGCAGTAGTGATGGTGCCGCTTCCGAGCTGCGCGACGTGCTTGTTGACGTTGGCAGAGTCGGCGGCATTGCGGTTGATGGGCACTGACAAAGTCGCGCCACTGTCGGTGGTGGTGTAGTACGTCGCGGTCACGCCTCCGATGTGAGCGTACGAAGCGTAGAGGTAGTGGCTGAGGACGGCAGGGTCTGGCGTGGTAGGGACCTGGTAGTAGCCCGAGAACCTGCCGTCGTTGGTCGCCTGGTTGAACTGCCCGTGCAGAGTGCCGGTGACGCTGTGTGCCGTGGACCCGTACATGGCCGGGGGGCCGTTGGTCCCCTGCTGGTTGGCACCGGCGGTGCGCACAACGCGCACCACGTACTCGCTGCCAGTTGGCGCGCCCTGGGTGCGGGCGTTTCCGTACATGTCGCGCGCCTGGATCGTGAAGGCAGACTTGGCCGGCGAGAGCGCCGACGCAGTCAAGCCGGTGCCCTGCACGGTTGATGTCGTCCCGCACGCCCCGGCGGGCTTGACGACAAGGGAGAAGGGAGAGCCCTTGACATTTTCGTTGCCATGCTTGACAAACACCTCGTAGCCCTTGGCGTTGGTCAGCTCGAACGAGGCGGTGTAACGAGCCTGAGTCGACGGAGCATCCGGCACCACCGCGCCTGCATACACAGGCGTGCCGCCTGAGCCGTGAACGCTGAGGGTGAAGGCAGAGCTAGTGTCCTCGCGCACGTTTTCGTATGCGTCCTTGCTCTGGATTGTGAACGACGAGCTGACGCCCGCCGTGGCCAGGGTCAGGCCCGGCCGATACGTCGTGCTCTCCGCCGCGCACGTCACTGCCGGCTGCACGTGCAGGCCCGACGGCATGTTGGGAACATCGAGGCGCTGGAAGAGGCGATCAGAGCGGATGCGTGACTTGGAGGTGTCGAGGTTGGCGACGCCCGAGACTGTGCTCTCCCACTCGAGAGTGTATCCGCACTTGCCGGGTGACTTGCACTTGTAGAGGGCCGAAATGTCATAATAGCCGTCGCCGCGCCCGAACGCAATGGTGCCACTCGGAGCTGTGGACTGCAGCGATGACCACTGGTGGATCACAATGCTGTTGTCCACCCACAGCTTGACGCGCTCGAGGTGGGGGCTGGCGGCGCCCGCATTGGGCATAACCATGTGGAATGTGTACTGCTGCGCGCGCGAGGGGCGAACGAAGCCGACCCAGCGCACCCCGAAGTCACCGTTGGTGAGGGACGATCCGGGGGAGTCTCTGTTGTTCGGTGCCGACCAGTCAATGTTGGGGGCAATCACTGACGACGACACGGGCGAGCCGGCGCCAAAGTCGTTGGAGGTGGTTGCGGCCATGTCATCGTAGTAGGTGGCCGTGACGCCGCCGGCGTTGACCAGCGAGGTGACGACCTGCATGACGTTGATCAGACTACATAGTAAGTCTCTCTCTCTCTCTCTCTCTATGTAGTAGGTCGCGAAGAAAAGGGCGCGGGAATACATGCGCGGCACATGCACGGCACATTCGCGGCACATGCACGGCACATACGAATCTTAGCAATATGCATGCACACACGTTGACGCACCGAATATTGCCCTTTGCGAGTGGCAGTGAAGGAGGCAGAATAGGTCGAGTCGCCGTTGTCAATGACGTCGGCGCGCACGATCCGCGGGCAGTTGGCACACAGCATGGCACCGGCATCGCCTGTGCATCCGCGCACAGTGTAGCGGCTGCTGGACGCAGTCGGAGCCTCGGTGAAGGCGTCTACCACTTTTGCAACCTGTGTGCGTATGTGTGCATGTCAGTGTGTGTTTGCAATTGCACACCTATCGTGAGAGAGCAAGCACGCGCGCGCGCTCTCTGCCGCTGTTCTCGAATTCTCTAAAAAATGAAACATACTACAGCAAAACAGAAGTTCTTATTTGCATGCAATTGTCGGGTTGGGGAAATATAGGCGCCAGTACACATGCACAGTACACATGCACACCTTAGCCGAGGAATAGGTTTCGATCTTGCGCTGCTCGCCGGACCCGTCAACGGACAAGTAGTATCCCTGGTAAGCGTTGGCTGTGAGGGAGGCGGTGGCGCCCAGCGTGAATTCAGACGAGGAGGCCACGGCCGAGAGCACCCCCTGCAGAAGGACAGGCGTTAGTGTGACAAAAGGTCAATATTGGTGTGACAATAGGTCTTTGCATTACCCGGTAGCCCAAGCCCATTAGAGACAGAAACACACTGACCAGCGAGAAGAGAGAGATAGAGAGAGAGTGGAAGAGAGAGAAACAAGGCGGGGGCTAACCTCGTCAATGATGCGGTCGCAGTTGGGAGGGATGAGCTCGACGTTGCCCCAGCCGTAGTTTTCGCACGGGCGCCCGCCATCGTCCCAGCCATGAATCACGTACGAGTACGCACCGGAAGCGGCGGACAAGGGCGGCACCACGGTAGCTGTGCCAGTGTTAGCAGGAGTGCCATCGGGGTAGGCAGAGAAGTTGGCGATCTTGCTCTGGCCCATCGAGGCACCGAGAGAGTCGCGGACCGTAATCCACATGCCGCGGTAGTTGGCGCTCGTGTTCACCGCCGGGACGCCCAGGGTGAAGGTGCTTGCAGAAGACTGCGACATGACTCTGCCAGAGAGCCACGGGGTTGTTTGGGCGCCGAGGAGCATCGCTCTGGTGGGGTCGGCCGTGTTGCCGGAGTAGGAGGTCACGGTGGTCCAGCGGTCGATGCACGGGCCGGTCAGGAAGCGGATGCGGTGAGAATCGTAGCTGCCCGCGGCACTGGCGACGGCCTGAGTGGCGTTGGTGCCCGCGATATGCTGTGACAGGTACACCACGGTCGTCGAGTTGCTGATAGAGTACTTGCAGTTGGCGCCGGGCGCGGTGGTGAGAGCGCTGGCAAGCGTGGCCGTCTGCGTTGCACCATTGAAGGCCACAATCTCCCTCGTCTCCCCCACGATGTTGCACGCGCCACCAGAGGACACGAAGGTCACGGTTGCGCCGACGTAGGCGTGGTCCTGCTTGAGTTCACCCGGACGAAGCACCAGCGAGGCGTTGCCCGACAAGTGTACCCCATTCTGGTAATCGGACTCGGGCTGCGAAAGCGACAGGCCCTTGATCTCTCCCAAATACGAGCCGCCGGGGATCAGATCTCCCAGCAGATTGGGGCCGTTGGAAGCCACTTGCGGCGGGTAGGGAGCGCAGAGCGCGGTGTCACTGCAGGCGCCGTTGCGTTCGTGGTCCAGGAGCAGGGCCCCGTCGGGCTTGGTGGTACCGCTGAAGCCATCGCACAGATTGTCGCGGCCGGGGTTGAGCGTCTGGCAGCCGTCTGAGAAGGCACGCACAATGAAGAGGTCTCCTCCCACACCGCGCCTGTTGTTGTAGGCATCCTTGCTCTGGATCATAAAGGTGGCCTGGATGCCCGCCGTGGACAGAGTCAGGCCCAGGCCGTGCACTTCACATGCTGGCGAGAAGGCAACCGCGGGGTTGACGCGCACGCGCTTGAAGGTGCCGGAGATAGTGTGCGACGAGTAGAGGCGCGTTGAAGGTACCACCATGGCGTTCTGGCCAGTCCAGGCCTGCTGCAGCTTGAGCTGCGAGCCATCCGCCGAGCCGGACACGACGTTCTTGTACTCGAGCTTGATGTCGTACAGCTGGTTGGGCGTGAGGTCGAGCAGCGCCGCGGAGGGTGAGGTGGTCTGCAGCGACGTCCACTGGTCGATGAGCAGGCTGTTGTCGATCCAGAGCTTAACTCGCTCGTCCTTGGCCGTAGTGGATCCTAGGGGGGTGCTGTAGGTCACGAGAGACGTGGCATCAGGCGCCCGGATCATGCCGCTCCATCGCACGCTGAAGGCGCCGTCGGCAATCAGCGAGAAGGGAGCTTCGAGGCCAGTGGTCGAAAAGTCGACGTTGCGCGTGTTGCACAAGGTGCGGCCTTGCTGGCAGTCGTACGCATTGCGGGGCGTGCCGAACATGGGCGTCTCGTAGTACGTCGCCATGAGGCCGGTCCCGACGGTTCGCGCGAAAGACTTGGACCCGTCATACAAATCATACGCAACCTCGTGCGCCGCGATGGTGTGTGAGCCCGCGCGCGTCTGCACGTAGGTGAAGGGGCGGCGGTTGCCCTGGAAGGGAGCAAACGCCGAGTTTCCGTTCCAGAGCTTGGTCACAAAAGGCCCGTTGCGCGCGGGGGCGGGGCCCGTGGTGGTAGGTGTGAGGCGTCGGAGGCCGAAGGCGACGGAGGCGGCGCTGTCGCCCTTGTCAAGCTTGTCGGCCGAGTCGTCAGTGGTCTGCGTCTGGACCTTGCTGTCGCTGTCGCAAGAGGCGCCCATGGGGTTGAGACCCGAAGCGTGCTCGCAGGGGTACAAGAACTTTTTCGACACCTTCTCCGCGGCTATGCCGTTGGTCTCCCACTTCAGGATGGCCTTGGCAGTGCCGCCAGTTTCGGCGTTGCGGTACGCCATCTTAATCGAGTAGAGCTTGTTGGCCACGGGGACGCTGAAAGTGCCCGACATGGTGCCCGTGGTGTCTTGCAGGGAGGTCCATTGGTCGATGATGTACTCGTTGTCAATCCACAGCCTCACTCGCTCCTTGGTGGCGGAGTTGGTCACCTCGACATGGAACGTCCACACGCCTGCTTGTGTCGGCCGCACCAAGCCCGCCCACCGCGCGCTGAAGGCCTGTGCTTTGGCAAGAGTCACCGCCGCACTGCCATCATTAAACTGATCCTGGTCAAGGGTAAAGCGGTTGCTGAAATCGATGAGGCTGCCCGAAGCAGCAGCGCGTTTTGGGTTGCTCTGGCCGACCAGGTCATAGTAGGTAGCCTGCAGGCCAGTGCCGCCATAAATCACGCCCGTCTCGCTCAACGCATCGTCAGGGAACATGCGCGCAAAGAGCACATCGTGCGTGTCGTCGCGCAGGTTGCCGTACATGTCCTTGGTCCACACTGTGAACGAGGCGGGAATGCCAGCGGTGGCGATAGAAAGGCCAGCACCACGGATGTCGGACGTTGTGGCACACACCACGGTGGGGTGCACGTCCAGAATGTTAAAGCCGCCATTTGCACCGCCGACGGAGGACTCAGGGCCGACCAGCGTGGCGCTTGACCGCAGTCTCTCTGTGGGCACCACCTGCTTCTCTTGCTGCGGGCTGTTCCAGCTCAGCCTCAGCTTGGCCTCGTGTGCTGGCACCGCCGGCGCAGGCACGTACTCGATCTGAATGTCATACCAGACGCTGCCCGTGAGCGCAATGGTGCCCGTCGTCTCCATCTCCGTCGTCGAAGCCCAGTTGTCGAGCACGCTCACGCCATCAATGTACACTTTTGCGCCGCCGTCGGAGAGAACCGAGAAGGTGTAGAGGTCGCTGAACTGCGGGCGCACATAGCCTGTCCAACGCGCGCTCCAGCCGTCGGCGCCCACGACTACGGAGTTGATGGGCGAGGAGGCAGTACCCCAGTCAAACGCAATGTTGCTGTCTTGCTGGGCCGCAAACAGCACGCCCGAGCCTTGGGCAGTCTGGAGGTCAAGCGTCTTGCCGCGGAAGTAGGAGCCCCACAGTCCTGTGCCCGTGGAGTCGAGCTCCTTGATGGTGTGCTGGAAAACACCTGACCTGCTCACCGCGTACGTGATTTCGTACTTGCCGTTCTGGTCCCAGATCGGATTGAAGTCGCCCTCGTTGTTGCTGACAGTCTTGTAGGAAGGCTCGCCATTGATTGTCTTCAGGAACTGCCAGTCCTGGTGCTCTAGCGAACCGTGGAATTGATTCGGGTCGGAGCCATCGTTGAGCGTGGCGCGCGCGATGAAGGAATCATCGGTCGAGTCCCGCTGGTTGTCGTACGCGTCACGTGCCGTGAGGGTGAAAGTTCGCGTGATACCAGCCGTAGACACCGTGAGAGCGACACCGAGCACGTTGCTGGTGGCCGCACACAGCTCTGCCGCACGCACGTCCACGCGCAGCACCTCGTGCTCCCACGTTCCCTGCCCCCGGCATTCCGAGTAGCGCAGATTGTTCCCGCGCTCGGCCGTCCCCCATGTGGAAGGGCAGCCGTTGGTCTTGGCCCACTGTGCTGTACGCGGCACCCCGCGGTCCTCATGCACCCAGCCCTGTGCGGGGTCGTAGTAATCTGTCTCCCAGATGTCACGGTCATCGCGCTTGACTTCCGAGGTAACGAGCGTCTGGAACAGGCGGTCGGAGCGGATCAGCCCCTTGGTGACGGCATCTGAAGCGTTGGTGGTGGGGCGGTCGTACAGCGCCGGGAGGCGATCCGCGTAGTTCTCCCACCACAAGGCCAGGCCGCGCGAAGCCTGGCTCGCCTCCACCTTGTAGTCAAGCTGGATGTTATAATACTCGTCGCCGGTCGGGAAGCGGATGGTGCCGCTGGGAGCCGATGACGAGGAGCCCACGTTGCCCATCGACGCCCACTGATCGATGATAAGCAAATCATCAACCCAGAGACGTACGCGCTCGGACGTGGGGCCAGCCGCGGCAAGGGGAACGTGGAAGGTGTATTCATCCGTGCGGCTGGGCTTGACAAAGCCCATCCAGCGAACCGCAAATTCGCCGTTGGTCACAGAATCGGGGTAGGGGCGATCAGTAGCCGAGGCTCCCGACCAGTCAACCTCAGGCTCCACAACCGCCTTCTTGGGAGTGAGCGCGCCACCAACGTGCCCCTTGGCATAGTCGAGGTTGACGAAGAAGAGCTGTCCTGTGCCGTTGGCGCAGTTGACCACCGGCGGATTGCCTGCCGAGTAGCCAGCACCCCCCGTGACAACTGTGACGCTCGAGACGGTGCCGCGCGACACGATGCAAGAGCACGTGAAGCCTGATCCCGGGCATCCTGGGCGCAGACAGCCAACCTGGCAAGTGGAGTTGTACGGCGTGTTCATTGACGTGCCAGCGACAGTAACACTCGCCACGCCGCCGTCAAATTCGGGCACCGTGGGTGGCAGCGAGTCATAGTAGGTAGCAGTGAGACCACCCGTCTGGAAGATCTTGAAACCGAGGTCGTGACGTTGGTAGAGACGAGCGCTGGGGATCAGCACCGCAGAGCCATCATACGCACAGGCGTGCGTATTTCCTTCGCACGCCGAGCAGGCAGCGTTGCCCATGGCATGCACGCAGTCGTCCAGCTTGTCGCCGGAGCCCGTGGCACCAGTCTTGTAGTAGAGCTGCACCTTGGCCTTGGTGTTGGAAGCCTTTTCAGTCTCCTTGTACTCGAGCACGAGATCATGGTGAGTCGAGGCAGTCGAAAAGTCGAGCGTGCCCTGGAAGCAACCAGCACCGCACTGCGTCGCCGAGAGCGAGGCCCACTGATCAATCACGAGCACGTTGTCGATCCACAGGCGCACGCGCTCGGCTGTGTCGGTGCTGGTGTCAGAAATCTTGGCCTGGAACGTGTAGCGCTGGGCCAGAGGCGGGCTGAGGAAGCCCGAGTAGCGGATGCCAAAGGTGTGCACATCATCCACGGACATCTTGCTCGGAATGTCGCCCGCTGTTCCTGCAGACTGGTCGATGACGGGAGTGAGCTTGGTACGGTACGGGGAGTCCCATGGCTCCTGCGTTGCTCCAGCGCTCCAGTCGCCAACGTTGTGGCTCGAGGGGATAGACGAGTAGTAGGTTGCCATCAGACCGCCCTGCACTGCCTGCGACAAGAGGACATCGTGGAACTTCTTCTTGATGCCCGACGGCCCAACGTCACCATACTGGCCGGTCTTGGTCGAGGTGGCCGTGTCGACATCCCAGCCGTCATCCGACAAGTGGTTGCGTTTCCAGGTGGCAACGTACGAGGCCACGTACTGTCCTGGGCCGGTGTTGACGACGGTTCCGACGCGATTGCGGCTCTGCTCTCCCACGCCGCCGTTGGTGAAGGGCGTAGTTGTGGGATAGCTGTGCTTGCCGTTGAACTTGGCGCGCACCACAAAGATGTCGTCGGTGGTGGTCTTCAAGTTGCCCAGGTGGTCCTTGGCCTGGACGGTGAATGAGGCGGAAGTGCCCGCGGTTGCCAAGGAGAGACCCTGGCCGCGAGCAATCGATACCGTGCCTGAGGTGCGGGCGGGGAAGACAGTTGCGGTGAAGGGGCTTCCCTGCACTTCGCTGGCGGATTTGAAAAGGTTTGAGGACGGGATTAGAGCCATGGAGGTCGATGAGGACTCCCAGTGCAGGGAGGTCGCACTGTGGCCATTCACCTCTTTGTACTGCATCTTGAGATCGTACAGGATGTTGCCGGCAAGCCAGAGGGTGCCAGTTGGGGCAGTGGAGCTGAGCGACGTCCACTGATCCACAACCCACTGGTCGTCGACCCAGAGCTTGACGCGCTCATCCGCCTCGGCCACCTTGGCGTGGAACGTGTATTCCTCCGAGCTGGTGGGCTTGACGTATCCGCTCCACAGCATGCTAAAGCCGTCGACAACCGCCACGTTGGCATTGCTGGTCTGGTCACCGACGTTGAAGTCAAGCTGAGACGTCACCCCCTCGTCAGCGATCTTTTGGAGCTCAGGGTCGCGGAAGTACTTGACAGCAAGGCCATTCGCCGTCGCCGCCTGCACCGAAATCTTGAAATCTCCAGACTGCGTGGCGCGGAAGGACACGGTGAAACGTCCGAGATTGGAGTTTGGCGACATGCCGATGTAGTTGGAGCGAACGTTGTGCTCCTCCGAGCCAGGCCCGGCGAGGCGCACCAAAAAGTTGTCGCTACCGAGCGTGCGCAGATTCTGGAAGGCGTCCTTTGACTGGATGGTAAAAGTCGCTGTGTACCCAGCGGTGGCCACGGTGAGGGCGAGCCCGTTACTGTAGCTGGTCGCGGAGCATACCTGGCCTGGCTCCACCAATACGTTGCTGGTCTTGATGGAGCTGCCCAAGAACACTGACAAATCATACAGGCCCTGCACGCTGGGCATGAAAGAGCCGGTGTACGTGCCGTCACCATTGTCGACCACCTTAGGGCTGACAACAGCGCCCGTGCCCACGCTCGCGAGCTGCGACTGGACCTGATCCCCGCCCTGCTTGCGCAGATTGTTGAATGCGTCCTTGACTTGCACCGTGAAGCTCGAGGGCACGCCAGCAGTGGCGATCGTGAGGCCCTCTCCATAGATGATGGACGTCGCGAAGTCTGTAGCGGCAGGCTCCGTGCTGATAGTGAAGGGGCTGCCCACCACGTGCGTCGACATGAAGAGCTGATCGGATCCGATCACACTCAGACCCCCGCCGCTGTTTGCAATGCGCAATTCTCCCCACGACGAGATGGCATGCGCCCGGTAGAACATCTGCAGCTCGTAGTACTCATTCGCGAGGGGGAACGACATGGTGGCCGTGGGCAGCGATGCCGCAAGCGAGTGCCACTGGTCGATAATGAGCTTGGAGTCAACCCATAGCCGGACACGGTCCGACGAGTCCGCGCGCCCTGTGGTAATGGGCTGGAATGTGTGCGTCGTCTCCACCCTGGGGCGGAAGAGCCCCGACCAGCGTACGGTGTACGAGGCAGCGGCAGGGAGGGTGGGCGTGTCTGCGGCGCTGACCTTTTCAACAGCAGCCGCCGCAAGCGGCTCGTTGTAGTAGGTGGCCGAGAGCGCGTCGTAGTAGTACGTGGCAAACAAGCCACCCGGAACGACGAGCGATGAGAAGATGGTGACATCTGCGGCTGCCGTGGGCGTGTAGCGCACGATGTAGCGGCCCTTGGTGACATCGGCACTGATGGTGCCGTGCTTGCTCAGCGCAGACCACGGCATGGTGCCGTAGTTGCCGAGCGCATCTGCAGCAATGGAGTCAGACGCCGCAGAACGCACCACGAACGTGTCCTCCCACTTGGTCTTTGTGTTTTCGTACAGGTCCCGGGCCTGGATGGTGAAAGCCGCCTGCATACCCGCAGTAGCATGCGAGAGCCCCGCGCCTACCACCCCTGACTGCGGGCCACACGTGACCGCCGGGTTGACATAGAGCTTGAACGGCGAGCCAAAGGCGTGGGTGGCCGAGTGGTAAAGCCGCGAGGACGGCACGATCGTGTGCGTGACCGACGCCGACGAGTAGAAGAGCTTGCATGAAGCGTTTGCCTGCACCTCCCTGTACTCGAGCGTGATTGGATACATGTGCCCTGCCGTCGCTGCTAGGGTGGCGCGGGCCTCGGCCGTGGGCTCTACGTAGTCTGGGGAGCTCGTGTCCGCGCCAGTCGCGTTGACTCCCGCCCAGTTGTCGATAACCTTAGCCCCGTCAATGTACATGACGAGACCGTCCTGGTAGACCGCATGGAACGTGTAGACCTCGGAGAGTTCTGCCTTGAAGTATCCCTTCCACCGAACCGAGACATAGTCGTTACCGGTGCGAGTCTCTTTCTTGGGCCGGAATGTGACAAACTCCTTGCCCCAGTCGAAGTCAATCTCCTCGGACACGTCCGAGTCGGCCGCTTCTCCCATCAGCCACATGTTGTTGAACCATTCCGAGGCCAGGCCGCCCGGCTGCGCGCGCTCGACGGACACGGTGTAGTCGCCGCTCTCTGTGGGCAGGTGCGTCACGGCGTAGGTGCCAGGGGTGGCGATTAGAGGCTCTGGGCTCACGCTCATGTGCGCGTTAGGGCCGTTGACAGAGACAATGTAGCTGTCTTCATCGAGATCGCGAAGGTTGGCGTACTCGTCGCGCGAGGTGATGGTGAATGACGCCTGGACGCCCGCTGTCGCGGCAGTGAGCCCCTTGCCGCTCACAGAGCTGGCCCTAGACTCAGTGCCTGCGGACTCGATATACATGACCAGATCGTTGTTGGGCACTGCAATGTTGGTGTACAGCCTTGAGGCCGCAATGGCCGGGGCATCGCCAGCGCCGCCCGCCGTGGGAGCCACCTCGGCGCCCCCGAGCGAGTTGAGCCACGTGAGCTTGATGCGCGGCGGCTTTGGCGAGTTTTGCAGCCGCTTGTACTCCATCTGGAGATCGTACAGCATGGTCGGCGAGCCGGTGAAGGCCATCGTGGCCGAAGGCAGGCACCCCGAGAGCGAGGTCCACTGGTCAATGACGAGTTTGTTGTCCAGCCACAGCTTGACGCGCTCCTGGCCGGCCGCAGCATTGGGAATCTGCACGAGGAAGGTGTACTCGGTGGCGGAGGACGGCTTCACGAATCCAGCCCAGCGCACGCTAAAGGTGTTGTCGACTGAAGCGATGCTTCCGGGTGCCTTTTGCGCGGGGATCAGCGAATACTGCGAAGTGGCGTCGGGGCCGTTGGGACATCCCAAGTAGTTGTAGCTGATGGTCTCTGTCTCGCCGTCAATGGGCTTCTCCCCATACGGCCCAAAGCCGTTGGCCTGCGAGGCGGTGTCCCAGGGCGTATCAACGTTGATCACGCCCCCGTAGCCATACCGACCATCATGCGTGTCCAGGGCATCCTCTGACTCGTAGTTGGCCACGCGCCGGTACTGTCCCTTGCATGCGCCGTCGGTGATCACAACCTGCCAGCCGCCCGTCAATTTGTAAGTGTCGCTTGCTTGGATGGTGCACGTGCCGCCGTAGCCGTCGCTCCATGGCGTCTTGAGCACTGCGCACTTGCTCTCGCCCATTATCTTGATGACGGACGTGGTGTCGAGGGGCGCAGAGAAGGCAGGTGTAACGCTGACGTTGGCCACGTAACTGCCGGCCGTCACGAATGTTGTGATCGTGCGGCATTCTCCGACGTTGGTTCCGGCAATGACGCAGACGATCGAGGCGTTGTAGTAATGGTCTGACTGGTTGTACACCGGCGGGAGGTAGATGGACTGGGCGTTGCCGGAGGCGCGTGTGATCTTGGCGATGTGGCCCGGCCCCACGAAGTCCTCAATCTTGGTCCACCGGCCCGTGCAATTGCCAGAGGTGAACTTGATGTACCGATTTGTGTAGGCGCCGTCGAGTCCCGAAGCCTCGGCATCAAGCCGGATGCGCCCCTGGCCGATGGTGCAATCGATCCCTCCATGAGCTGCCACAGACACAAATGCGCGCACACTGCCTGTGCCGTCATGCGGAGCCGCGACGGTGGCAGAGTAGGGTTCAGTGTCAAAGTGGCTCCAGGCGCCGCTGGCGGGAAGCCTGATGCTTGTGCGGTTTCCTCCCACAGCAAAGCCGCCCTTAATCCACCCGCTGTTGCGGTGAACCTTCGAGCCGACGATCTTATACCTTGTCATGGCGTTGGGCGCCTCGGGCATCTCCGCGACGGTTGCCACCTTGGTTGCACCTACGTAGTTGGTGATAACCCGCACCGTGCCCGCAGCTGTGCCCAAATGATCCTTGTCTCCGTACAGGGAGATGTGCATGCCAGTGTACTCCTGGTCGACCGCGCTGGCAGCTGCTGCGAGCGTGATCGAGGTGGTGGTGCCAGCCTGGGCAGTGCCAATGGCGGTGTGGTCGCCATTGGCACTGGTGCCTGTCCAGTCGTAGCCTGGCGACGCGCATTCGTAGGTGCTGAGAGGCACTCCATTCTTCCACTTGCGCAGGAGGCAGGGCGACACAAAGTCGTGCTCCGAGTCGCCAAGCTGGCCGCTGCGGTGGAATGCAGAGATACCGCCCTTGGGGTTCTTGCTGCCCAAGCTGGACTCGCCAGCGCCGGCATAATAGGTGGCGTGCATGCCCCCGCTGAGCGCGAGCGACGTCAACACCTTGTAGTGGCCACGCTTGGTTCCCATGTACTCCGCCTCATAGGTCGAGTCGCCCAAGTCCGCCACCGTGCCGAAGATGGTCTGCGGGCACCGGAGACAGTCCTTGGTGGTTCTGGCGACCGCGAACGGCTCCATGGCATCCCAAGTGTTGAAGGGCACCGCACGCACCACGTAGCTGTCGCCGCCGCTGCCGCGGTCATTGTCGTACTCGTCCACCGACTGGATCGTGAATCCCGCCGGCACGCCTGCAGTAGCTGAGCTCAATCCAGGGCCCTCGAGAGTGCTGCGCGCCGCACACGTCGGGGCTGGCTCGACGGTGAAGGGGGGGAAGGGGCTGCCCGCCACTTCGCGAATGTGGAAGAGGTTGGAGGAAGGCACTATGCTCTTGTGCTCACAGGCGCTGCCCGGGATGCCGCAATGCCACTTGAGCACCGCCTTGGCGTGCGAGCCCGCATACTGCTTGTACTCCATCTTCAGGTCGTAGTAGTTGGGGCGCTGGAGGCCGATGGTCGCCGAGAATGAGGTCGCGCTGAGGTGGTCATACGTCTCCCAGCGATCGATGATGAGGCTGTTGTCGACCCAGAGCTTGACGCGCTCATCGGTCTCTGCGATGCTGGACTCGAAGGTAAAGACCTTGCTCACGGCATCGTCCAAGTGGTCATCGAGCTGCAGCAGGCCAGCCCAGCGCACGGAGAAGCTCAGACGGTCCGACAGCTTGCTCTCAAGAGAGCGGGCGTAGTCGCCGTGGTAGCCGACCTCGTCCGTCACGACAGTAAAGTTGAGAGTCTCGTCCACACGCGTGTGTTTGACGACCGTGAGCTCTTGATCGTCATAGAAGGTGGCATCCAGGCCCGAGCCCTGCGCCAAGGAGGAGTGCACCTGGTAATCGCCCTTGATGGTGGGGGTGAAGAAGGTCTGGTAGCGACTCGCAAGCGGGAAGAGGCGCGTCGAAGGGATGATGGGCCCTCCCGACGTGACACCGATGGTGTAAGAGTCGGCAAAGCTGCAGCGCAGACCGACCACGGAGATGGTAGAGTTGCGCGTGTGCCGCACGGCGGCAGTGCCTTCCTGCGCGCGTTCGACCACGACCTTGGAGGAGGAGACCAAGCCAGTGACCAACATAATTTCCGAGTCCACTTGGATGTAGGAGCCAGCCTTGAGGTTGATGTCAGTCTGGACATAATCAAAAAGCGAGATGATGGTGTCGAGCTCAGTGATGTTGGTAAGCGCCAGCCCGGGGTCGCCCGTGAGCGACAGCCCTTGGACCACGCTTGTCTTCTGCCCAGAGGCAGAGCCGGAACCGAGAGACTCCCACTCGAGTGTCGCGCACTGTGACGAACCCTCATACGACGAGATGCGAGCCCACTCGCCATCGCACGTGCCTGAGGTAAATCGGATGTAGTGATTGTCAAAATCCTGGTCACTTGTGGGAGCACCAAGGCCCAGATGCACAGAGTTCTTCCCCAGCGGGCAGGCGGCAGAGTGTGCCTGCAGCGAGCCAACAGTAGTGAGCCAGCTTTCGGTGGACAGAGCGCCGGCAGCGCCGGAGCTGTTGGTGATGCCGTTAACGTTGAAGTCTGCATCAATACCAAACTTGATGAGGTACTTGTCGCCAGCACTGACGGTGCAAGAGCCCTTGCCGTCAAGCCAATTGTGGCCGCCGCCAAGGTTGGTGCCGCCGAGAGACACGCACTGCCTTGCTGAGTCGTAGATGGTGATATTGGCCCATCGACCCTGCACACAGCGCTCGCCGGTCAGCTCCATTGTGCAACACGCATGTTTGCCAAAAATAGATTGGATGAGGGGCAACTTTGCAACGTCGTGTGTTCAGGGCAGGACAAGACACTAATGACACTGCTTCAGACACTGCTGCTCCACCAACGCGACATGGGGCACCAAACAACCTCAACATTTGACAATCTCATATGGAATAGACTCAAAACATTGCGTGCACTCTCGAAATAAACTATACCTTGCAGGCGCCCGTGGTAAAGAGGATGATGTGCGAGGCAAAGGTGGTGCCGGGGTTGGGCACGCCAACACTCTCTAGAGCCACTTCGCTCAAGGCGTAGACCATTGCACCCAGCATGTGCGTGGTTTTGGTGGTGTCTGCCTCGTCACGCGTGACGTTGAGGGTGCCTCCAGTCACGAGGTTGACCTTCAAGAGTTCGTCGTTGATGCGCAGGTAGGTGCCGACAACAATCTTCATCTCCACAACCTTCTCCGGATTGAGCGAAATGAGATGGTCGGTCAACGACACGTCAGAAGTCAAGGGCGCCACGACAGAGTGGCCTTCATTGACGCAATCGCCGGTGTTGCGCACGGTGCCGGGCAGACCGAGCCACTCCACGAGCTTGAATTGGTCGTTCTGTGAGCACGTGCAGCCAGCACTGCCGTCTTCCCAGGTTGCCGAGGAGAAGCGCACACAAGAGTCCCGGTGGTCGTAAGCGTCTGCGCTCGAGTTGTCTGTGCCAATACGCGTCCACCGGCCATTGCACGCGTTGGGCGCCGTGAACTTGATGTACTGCGTGTTGTAGAGGTTGGCCACCTGAGAGCTGGCAGTGCCGTCCTGATTGTGCGTGTTCCCCAGGCGGCAGTACTGTGCACTATACGCGCCATTGTTACACGAGCCCCGCGCGGCCGGGACAGTGCCAGAAAAGGCAGAGGAGAACGCCTGCCGGTGGCCAGCAGCAGCGCTCTGCCAGCGCAATTGCAGTCCCGAGGTGCCCGTTACGACATTCTTGTAGTGCACGCTGATCTTATGCATTGAAGGATGGTCGTCGAAGCTGAAGGTACCCGTGCGAGCACCGTTGACAGTCGACAGCGAAGTCCATTGCATAATCACCACCGCGTCGTCAATCCAAAGCTTTACGCGGTCATCCACAGCGCCCGCAGAGTTTGCGGTCGGCAGATCGGCAAAGAAGGTGTAGACACCAGCCGCCGTAGCCGAGATCATGCCGGACCAGCGCACGGCATACGCGCTGTCGTCAAGCGAGGCTGTTGGGTTCTCCGAGGGCTCATACACCTTCCAGCCGCGCGTCAGCTCCGTGCCGCCCGCGCAGGAGCGAGGGAAGAGCGGCTTCGAAATGGGTCCTTGTCCGCCGATGAGCGCACCCTGGAAGATTTCATAGGCGTCACCGGTGCCATGCTTGCAGGCATCCGAGCCATCACTCCACGTCGCAGCTCCTAAGTCCAGCTTCGCCTGGTAGATTTCATTCCCATCGTTCAGGCTCTTTGGGTGCTGGGTGATTTTGGCCCACCTGCCTCGGCACGTGCCGTCGCGGAAGACGATGTAGTGATCCAGGTAGGCCGTGTCCTCAATCATAGCAGTCGAATGATCGAGATGTGCCTCATACTTGGTCGTGGGAGCACCAGTCACACCAGCGTTGACCTTGCCCGCCCATTCCACGCCGCAGTCGGCACCATACTGCTTGCGCTTGAACTGCGCGCTCTCGCTGAAATCGATGGTGTAGTCGCACGGCCTCCCGCTGGAGCATTCGGTTGTCCAGCGCGGCTTGCTCAGCACGTCGCTGGCCAGGGACCAGTCGCCATTCGTGCCCGCGGGGGTTGCCACTGCGTCGTAGTACGTGGCCGTAAGGCCTCCTGGGTACTGCGCGCCGGAAAGGCGCATGGGGATGTGATGGAGAACGCTGTCACCACCGTCGACGAGGGGCTCAACGCGAGTGTGGAACTCAGGGAAGCCCAGACGGAACGCTTCCAGGTCGGGCTCGTTGCGCGAGATCAGGTCCACCACCTTGTATGCTACCGCGCCGACCGGCGTGTTGGTGAAGGGCGCGTCCAACGTGGCCACACGTGCTTTTGTGTAGTCGATGATGGTGCGGTACTCGTCGTGGTGGTCCTTCCCGTCGAGATACAGCCTAAATCCCTTGTAGGCGTGCTCTACCATGGATGCGCCTGGCGGGTAGTCGTCGAGCGACTTGGTGTCGAGAGTGACAACAGTGGCATCCGTGAACGTGCAGGTACCGTAGTGCGCCAGCTTGCCCTTGCCCGGCTGGCCCGGGCGGACGCCCGCGTCGGCGGTCTTGCGGTTGTTCAGGTACTCGTCCCGCGCCTGGATGGTGAAGAAGGCGGTGACACCGGCCGTGGCAACCGAGAGTCCCGGACCGAACGCCGTCGAAGTGCTCGAGCACACCTTTGCCGGCTCAACGTAAACGGAACCGTTGCTGTTGCTCAGGGTGTGCGTGGTAGTCCACGAGTAGTAGGCAGAGCTGGGCACAATGGCCTTAGACTGCGAGCGGCTCTTCCAGCGCAGCTGCACCGAAGCGTTGCCTGTCACCTGCTTGTACTCCAACTTGATGGGGTAGAGAGATCCAGACACGAGGGCAATGGTGCCATCCACCTCGGAGATGCGCGAGTACCAGTGGTCGAGAATGAGCAGATCATTCACATACAAGCGCGCGCCATCGTCACAGTAGACACTGAAGGTGAAAACCTCCGAGTGCTCCACCTTGACCATGCCTTCCCACCTCGCAGAGAAGTAATCGGGGCCAATGTCCTTGGACGCGGCCGTGTCGGCCACCACATACTTGGCGCCGACCACCACGGGGAGCAAGAAAGGCGCTGAGACTTTGACCACACGCGCCCCCTCCACTGCGTACGGCTTGCCGTCGGCTTGTCCGTATGAGAGGGGCGAGGCGAGCGTGGCAGTCAGGTTGGAGCCTTCATACTCTGTGATGAGACGCGTCTCGAAGCTGTTGTCGGTGGCGTTGAAGACCTTTGCGGTCCAGCCCACGTAAAAGTGGTCTGCAGTCGAGGCGCCAGCGGCCAGCTGCAAGATGGTGTTGCTCGATGCCGCGCCTGCGGTGCCAGTGTTGGTTGCCGGCGAGCTGGTGGAGATAGTGCGCTCTTCGCCGTTGATGAGCAGGCGCGCGCCAACGTAAGCCTCGGCAACGCCCGAGGCGGTGTGTGGGTCCAGGGTCACCTGGTCATATGGGGTTACGCTGTCGCCGGACAGAAGAATGCCGGCATCAAGCACCTTGGCGGTGCCGTTGGTCACAGCGCCGATCGGGCGCCCGAGGCCCCAGTCGAAAGCGATCTCGGAATCGAAGCGCTCGTAGGGCTCAACGAAAGAGAGCGAGCCATCCGGCGCCGTGGCATGGTCTGACAAATCCTCGTTCTCGAAGTAGGTGCCGAAGATGCCACCCGACGAGAGCATCCGGCCCCGGATGTTGTACTTTTCAGATCGCGTGGCCGTGTAGTTGACCTGATAACCGCCGGCGTTGAGGTAGACGACAGTGCCCTGGTAGGCAACCTCCCCGCCATCTACAACCGAGTTCTGGAGGGAGAGGCCGGCGGGCGGAAGCGACGCGTTGGCCATGAGCGACCACTCGAACTCCCGGCCGAGGTTCTGGTTGAAGGAGAAGAGCCGCTTGTTGTCGTACGCGTCGCGGCCCTGGATGGTGAAGGTGGCGGTGATGCCCGCGGTGGCGACCGAGAGGCCGGCCTTGTACACGCGCGACGTCGCCGCGCAGGTGTCGCTCTGCTCCACGTTGAGCGGGAAGGGAGAGCCGGCGATGTGGTGCGAGACAAACAGGCGCGAGCTGGAGATGAGGCTGGCCTTGTGCGTGAAGGAGGACCACTTGAGCTGCATCTTAGCTGTGGCGGAGGTGTCGGCAGTGTTGGTCTTGGCGGCGAGCAGCACCTCGTAGTAGTTGCCCTTTTCCAGCTTGATGCTGCCCGAGGGCGCCATCTTGCTTGCGAGCGACGACCACTGCTGAATGATGAGCGAGTTGTCCACCCACAGCTGCAGCAAGTTGCATAGCGTCAGCATCTTATGTCAGCATCCCATGCTGCGTCATCCGCACGAGGACACGCGCCACATAGTAACACATTATCCATGTACCAGGCAGCAAGCGCACAGAAGAAAGAAAGAATACCTTGACGCGCTCCTTCCTGGCACTGTTGGAGACATCGCCACCGGCGTAGAAGGTGTAGACCTCAGACTGACTGGGGAGCACGAGGCCAGTCCAGCGGGCGGCCCACGTCGTTCCCAGCAGCTTGCCATCTCTGGAAGTGCCATAAATGGTTGGCGCGGCAGATGTGACGGAAAAGTCGACCGTATTGTCGGTCTGCACCACGCGATTGAGCTGCGTGGCTGCGTAGATGCTGTCGTCCGACAAGTAGTCGCTCGATGAGCTTGAGATGTAGTAGGTGGCTTGGAGACCGCCAGCCTGGGCCAGAGACGCCCACACGTAGTTGGTGCCCGAGCGCGTAACATCGTAGCTCACGACGTAGGTGCTGTCGCCCTGGTCGACCACCGAGGCCTGCTTATCGCGGCCGCCGATGGTGTGCCAGTCGCTGTTGTAGGTCATCCAGTTCTCGCACAATGTATCGGCGATGCCCGCTCGCCCGGCGCACTCCTTGTTGCGATCCACTTTGAGGACGTTGTCGGTGGTGCCCGAGCCGTAATACTGACGCACGCGCGCCACAAAGTTGTCTCCGACGTGCCAGCCCCGCTCGTTCCCGTACATGTCCCGCGCCTGGATCGTGAAAGTGCTGCGAACGCCCGCTGTCGCGATGGAGAGCGCCTGGCTCGAGGCAGTTGAAGTGACGGAGCACGGCGGGCTCGGGTAAATGGTCAGGCCAAAGGGCGAGCCCATTACTGCGCTCTCGTGCGAGGCTCCATTGCCGCCCACGTTGAGGCTGTACTTGCCGGACCTGGTAATGGTGTACCGCAAGATGAGCTTGGGATTGTCCAGCAACGTCGGCGTTGCAACCTGCGTGCCCGCCAGGATCGGGTCCCCGATGTATGAGACGTGGTCAGCAAAGAAGGGCTTGTCTGCAGTTTGAAGGATTTCTTGGTTGGTCAAGGTTGTGTTGAAGCCGCCCTCGACCTGGGTGGCGGTGAAGCGGATGCCCGCAAGCGCAACGGCAGGGTCGGGCTGCCAGTTTTCGTGCCGGTCGCGCACGGTGATTGTGACGGTGGAGAGCGTGCCCGCTGTCGACAGCGAGAGCGCCTGCCCGGTGGTGGGCGAGTTGATGAGATGCCGGCGCGCCGGCTGGACAGTGAGGCGGAACGGGGAGAAGCGCACTCCACTTGCTCCGTAGACCACGCTCACATCGTAGGTGCCGGACTTGGTTGCCGTGTAAATCACGCGGTATGCGCCGGGGCTTGAATCCGCAAGATCTTCTACCACGCCGGCGAGCGAGTCTACGCCAGTGAGGCGCACTTTGAATTTTTCACCGCCGACACAGCGAAGGTTGCCATAGAGGTCCTTGGCCGTCACGGTGAACTCTGCCTGCAGGCCCGCCGTTGCGAGCTCCAGAGTGTGTCCTGCCGCCTGCTGGTTGGGGGAGGTGAAGGACTTGGCCGCACACGTGCCGGCGGGGTGCACAAAGACCGTCGAGGGCGTGCCGGACACGTCCTGCCCTCTGAAGAGCTGATCCGATGGCACGTTGGTCTTGGCCATCCCCGCGTACTGCCACTGGAGCACAGGGGTGGTTGCGTAGGTCGCCCCATTCGCCGGCACCTTGTAGTTGACGCTGAGGTCGTAGTAGTAGCTGGAGCGCAGGTCGATGGTCCCGGAAGGATCCTGGTTGGGGCCCAAGGAAGTCCACTGGTTGATAATGATCGAGTTGTCGACCCAGATCTTGACGCGGTCCGTCATGTTCATGCTGCCGCGGTCCCAGGTGAAGGTGTAGACGCTATCCACCACCGGCGCAATACTGCCAACCCAGCGCACAGCAAAACTGTCGATGGTGGCAATGGAAAATTCGTTGTTGGTCAAGCTCCCTGCTTTCATTTGCACCTGCTGCATCGCACTCGTGTCCTCGCTGTATTTCACGGGCGAGGAGAAGTCATGGTTCTCATAGTACGTGGCCGTCACGCCTCCTCTTGTGAGCAGCGTGGCGTACAGCGTGTTTGAGCCTGCCGCGTACTGCGTGTACTCGGAAATGTACGACGAGTCGCCCTCATCAACCACCACCGCGTGCACCGGCCGGCCGTCGGCGCCGTTCTCAATGGAGTTTGGTGGGAACACGCGCACCGAGAAGATATCGCCTCCCTCGCCCCGCTCGTTATCGTACACGTCGTTGGCCTGCAGCGTGAGCTGAGCAGAGGTGCCCGCTGTCGCCAGCGCCAAGCCCTCGCCGGTCGCCCAGGAATGCGCGCCCACCGCGATGTTCGGGCTAACGAGGAAGGAGAAGGGCGACTGTTTAACATGTGTCTCGTAGTAGAGCTGCGAGGCTGGAATAATCTCCTTTGGCGTTGACTGTGACGCCCAGCTCAGCTCCACAAACGCCGTGCCCGTGACCTCCTTGTACTCGAGCTTAATGTTGTAGAAGACGTGCGGCTTGAGCACAATGGTCCCCGACGTCTCGTTGCACGTGGAGTCCCAGCGATCTGAGGAGTGAGTGCACAGTTTCAGTCGTTATGCACGCTGGTAGGAGGATGCCACGCTAGGGGCGGGATTGCTCGGTCATGTAAACGGCTTCGGGTGGGGGCTGGCAGTCACAGACGCTGAATCGCCTGCGCGCAGACGATTGCAATTCGGCATCTGCGCGCAGGTGTCTCGCGCTTGGCAAGTCCAAACAGCCCTTGGGTCGTCGTCAGCCCTTTTGGTCTGACGGAGAGCACTACGCATGGAGAGGACAAGCAAACCGGCAGGCAAAGGGGCTAGCGGGGGGGGCAAGCACCGATGAGCACAACGTTGTCGACCCACAGCTTGGCACCATCGTCCGAGTTCAGGGAGAAGGTGTGCGTCTCTGCAAAGAGCGGCTTCACCTTGCCCTGCCAACGCACGCTGACGTAGTCGGCGGCCGAATCGGTCACCTTGCCCAAACCCCAATCGAGCTTGATGGTGGGAGTTACTGTCGTCTTAACTGGGGTGTAGAAGAACCACACATTCTCGAAGTACTGGCCTGTCAGGCCTCCGCTCTTGGCGAGTTTCACTCCAGCCTCGTAGTTGCCGCTCTTTGTCGGCGTGTAGTGCACGGCATATGAGCCTGCAAGCACGGCACGAGCACATCAGGTTCCACCCAGCCTGTAGCCTGCCTGGCCCTTCAGCTCACGGACACATGCCGTCGGCACGAGCAAATGCACGTGAGCACGCACGCATGTACGCTCGAAGCTGCATACGTAAGGCCGTCCAGCTATACTCAATTCAGGCTGCATACGTGTTCAACCCCCCCCCCCCCCCCCCCCCCCCCCCCCCGCCCCCCCCCCCCCCCGCCCCCCCCCCCGGGCACCCCAGAAGGAACACCCCCCCCCCCGGTCTTCTCCTCCCCGCCCGCGGGGGGGGGGGCGGG
>Ga0115006_10000456_pt1 | contig 22156 bp, 5 predicted proteins | sample ArcOceMetagenome_3_FD_88943 | JGI IMG/M metagenome (GOLD analysis project Ga0115006, IMG submission 88943) | Marine eukaryotic phytoplankton communities from Arctic Ocean - Arctic Ocean- Svalbard ARC20M Metagenome | ecosystem: Environmental > Aquatic > Marine > Oceanic | place: Arctic Ocean...
CACACACACACACAGCACCTCCCTTCCTCCCTCACTGCTTCCTTCCCTCCCTCCTGATAGTACCTTCCTCCCACTCTATCACCTGCTCCTTCCCCTCTCTTCCCTCCTCCGCTCCCTTCCTCCCTTGGATTGAATGCGCGGGTTGACGCCCCTGACTGTAAGGGTGCAGTCTTGTCCGTGATATGCTTGGTGTCATCAAAGTAAAGCAGGGAGCGAAAGTAAAGCAGCGATAGTCGAGCTTGCTCTTCACACAACCCAGCTCTTCACACAACTCTCTCATGCAACGCAGCTTCTCACGCAGCTCTTCACGCAGCTCTTCACGCAGCTCAGCTCTTCAGAAACTCTACGCTGAAGCAGCCGGTTCGCTGCATCCCCCTCTCTGACGGGTTCAGCACAGAATTCACGCACCGATTGCACCGATCGTTGCACACCAATTCCGCCCGGTACACAAGGATTGCCACGCGGACAGCGTGGCAACTCCGCCCCTTAGAGAGGGTTGCCACGCAGAGCGCGCAGCAACTCCGCCCCATAGGGGGGGCTGCCACGCGGTCCGCGTGGCAACTCCGCCCCGCAGGGAGGGTTGCTACGCGGAGTGCGTGGCAACTTGCTAAGGGTTGCCTGGACGCGGGGGTGCGTGCCATACATTCTGTATTAAACCCGTAAGAGAGTGGTCACCGCGTCCAGTTCCCGCCTAAAACTCCGTCCCCAATGGCAATTTCGTAATGTTTGTCAAACAAACTACACGCGATGCTGGGTGGAGTGGATTGCTTTTGCCAACCGCGTTAATGGTCACCCATCCGTGTTTTGTTTTAATAAGACCACGTGATGGAGATCCCAGCCAAGTGGCGACGAAATTAAGAGTGATTAGGCGACGAAGTATAGAGTGATTAGGTTCAAGAACAGAGGGTAAGCGTAGGGTCGCTGGCCGGGTCAAGATCAACCAGGTGAGAGAGCAGGCACCGGTAGCATCGGACGGAACCAAGATTCAGCAAAAGATATTTAATCCAATATTTTTGATCCCCCAAGTTCGCATCCGCGAGGCATTGCAGCAGGACGTGCAATACTCGTGGGCACAACAACATTCTCGCAGGTACATCTAGTCTTTGTCCACAAGCGAGTATACTACACTAACATGTATACTCATGTCATAATGTCATGTGATGTGATACAGTCGTATGGAGCAGCAGAACAGCGCCGCCCCCAGAGTGTCAGTTTCGGCATCAAAATAAATGCCATGGCGTCGGCACGCCGTGCCGACAACCCCCCCTATATGTGGAGCAGACTGTATGGACCCCTGCACCTGCCTCACAAAGGCCAGTTGGCAGGATTGCCCATCCAGCAGACCACCAAAAAAAAAGAGCCAGCGCCAGCCAAAGAGCTTGCGATGGCCCTTCGCGAGCAGTGAACACGAAATATTTCATGTCCACTGCAAACCCAAGGCGTGAGCTTTCCGCTACCTCGCACGTCACTAGGTAGTGATGAGGCGTGCTACGTAGCATGGCGCAAAATTTCACCCCTTGCAAACTAGAAACGATAACATGCACGGTCAAGAATATGCGCTTGCCGCCCGTGCACGAGAGAAAAAATGTGATACATGTGTGTGCGTACGTGTCAAATGTCGTGTGACATTGCTTGTCTGCGCGTTTTTTGCACAGCAAAACAACGGATATTTTGTATGTGTGTACGTTGGTGCATGTTCATTTGTATGTGCGCGCTTGTGTTCGTGTTTATGATTGAGCTCGTGTGTATGGTGTGTGGCTGTGTGCAAATGCGTCTGTGCGTGCATGGGCAAATTAATTTGTGTGTTTGGGTTTTGAGTGAGCTCATGCGCCCCAGTTATCTCCACATCGACAGGCGCATTGATCCTTCTTCCCCTTATCACGGATGATTTCCGTAGGCATCTCCACATCCTTCGACCCCGTCTTCTTGGTGTTCTCATCACTGCATCTGAATTTCTTCTTATTTCCCATGACAGAGCAACCCTTCATGCACGCACAGCTGAATTTTGCATCGGTCTTTTGCCCATTATCCAAGATCACGACATTTTCTGCTGGTTTCCACTCGGTCTTGTCCTGAGAATCGGCATTACCCACTGCAATGTGTTCACACAACACAACAGCTTCAGTGTTCTCGCTCAAGCAAAGTCATCCTGCACATGTTTCAGAGGCACTGGGAAAGCATGGCGAGATGAGAGTGGCATGGCACGTCAGGCAATCAGCATAAGCATTTTGTGGGGTTGGAAGGAGATGTACATGGAGATACGGCCCACTTATTTCCACCATCGTTACAACCCTTCACGTTGGTATTATCCTTGCACCACATCTGTGCACTATTATATGCGTAGCAGAATCCGTTTTCGTCTAAAAAGCGGCAGCCAGGTTTTTCCTTGGCTCCACCCTCCAGACTTTGAACGCAGTCCTGCAACAGCCACGGCGAACACGCCATAAGTCAAACAGAAAAGGAAAATGAACAAGGAGCGATGGCAAACAGTAGTAAATAAAGGCAAAATAGAGGCGTGATCTGCAGGGTGCACGTTCACAGTACCTGGTTCATGCATTGCGTCATCAATTTCAACAGCTTGGCCTTATTTTTTGCAGGATTCTTCTTGCTGCAACACCAAAACATCGCATGAGTTAAGCTGTGCACATTCAGGCTCGCGACAATCGACTTGTGATGTGATGTATGTGTTACGCGGAGCAGGAGTAAGCAAACTTACAACATATCGCGATAATTGGCGCAATAACTGTTCAGAAGACTCTTTCCATCTTTGCCAATCAATTTCTTCTCTGTCAGAGTCTCGGTTGAGGCTTCCTTCTTATCATCTTTCTTGCCCCCATCGCCTTTCTTGTCCTTCTTCTGGTCATCTTTCGACGGAGGGGGTGGGGGTGGTGGAGGAGGCGGGACGGGTTTGGCTTGCATGACAGAGATCCTCAGTGCCGGCCAATTGGCCCATGTGACCGGAATAAATCGCAGGTACCGTGCAACTACAGCCTTCTCAAAAAAGACCGAATAGATCTTGTTCGAATTGCCTTCCCATTTGGTATTCCAGATTCTGCCGCACTGCACATCAAGCCAGTTCTCCCCATCATAGCTCACCCGCACAACCAATCCTGTGACCTGCCACCCGCGTCTGGGATCACCTTGCGTGGCAAAACCACCAATGGTCTTGTTCTCCGCCAGGTCAATTTGAAGCCACTCGTCCATATCCGCGTTGGAGGGTGACCAGCAGGCCTCTGTGTTCAACCCGTTGCCTTTCCCCCATTCATCCGCGTTGTTGTCTCGGATGCTCGAGTACGTGACCTTGTTTGATTGCACACCGATCGTGGGGTAGTACTTATTGCACTGGCAAATCTTGCGAATGCCATATGCAGGGTCACCGAACTCGCCATCATTGCAATTGCGCTTTCCGCCCGCTGTCATGTGAGGACCAGACCACCTGTCAGACGCTGGATCGCCGTATCTTATCACACCTTCACACGTGCAATCTTCTGCCTGATTAGCACAGAACTCCCACTGATCAGTGACTTGTTCTTTCATGACAGAAAGGCTGCATTTGTTCTCAGAGAGCATGTCCGCGTCCGACAAAGCGTCCTTCCAGAGCTGGATCCTACGAACCCATCCACCAGTGTTGTAATCTGACTTTTGGTCATGCAGGATAGAGAACGAGTCTTCGTCAAGTGCAAATGCATCTGCGTATGGTGGATGCGCTGAAGCACATTTCCACCCGTTGAGATACATCGAGACTTTTTTGTCCTTTGTGCGAGACAACCCAAACTTATAGAAGAATCCCGCCTTGATGTCTTCTTGGCACTTTAGACCTCTGAACCAAGGATACATAGCATAGTATGAATTGTACACAAACGCACCCCTCTGACCCCAGTCTTTAGATGATATGAGTCGCTTGGCACGACCAGTCACACTGTCGAGTCGCATTTCAATGATCAAAGTGTACTCCTTCTTAGTTTGGATGCAAGCACCTGGTGACACCTCGATGCCCTTATTCACGTCGACACGGTACCCATACGGAGTCCGCAACTTGTAGTACAGGGTGTCTGTTCTGTACACGGCATCAATGTGGTTGTGCGTCCTGAAGTTCCTCATCTCGTATTTGAGCCAACATCCTTTCTGATTTTCTCCATTCCGTTGCACGACTCCAACACAATTTCTGCGCTTCTTGCATTCGCCAATACAATCAGCAGGATCAATGTTCAGGTACTGTATGTCATAACCCGGGAAATCAACGCCCTTGGCTTCAACCTTAGGGATGAAGAAACCCGTACCCCAGGGATAGTGCAACACGGGACCTCCTGTGGACGATTCAGAGCCCTGCATCTGGTAATCCAATTTCTCTTTGGAGCATTGGGTCTCACAAGTTAGGATTCCCAGTCGCATGGAAATATAGCTGTGCCACATGACCGGATGAACACGTACATACCTCGCCTTGATGGGCGAAGTGAAATAGTTACGCACTTTGGTGTTCTGATTGGTGTTGCCATCGAAGATTCGGCCGCATTCGACATCTGTGAATTCTTTTCCATCATCGCTCACGCTTACTTTAAACGCTTTCACCCACTGCCCATAACTTGCCCGTCCTTGAGTTACAACTCCTACAATATCCTGCTTCTTCCCTGCGTCAATCTGAAGCCATTGATCTTCATTTTGCTTTTGAGCGACCCAGGCGCTCGCAGAATTGATCTTCGGTAGCGCGTGCACGTCATTGCCCATTTTCGACCACCAGTGCCAACATGAAGACATGGAGTACTTGGAGTGTGGGGGGACATGGACGACATCACCGGTCTTACATTGTTTGCCTTCTGGTGGAAATGAGCAGCCAGCAGCTTTTGCCATTTCCTTCGCGCTCAGTGCTTTCTTCCAGATTTGAATACGCTTGACATACCCCGCGGATGCCAGGCTTTTGCCATTGTCATTATACCGGAAAAACGTCATGCTGTCTGCATCTAGCTTAGTTCCAGGGCCTGATCCAGGCTTGCCAACTGCGCACTGTGCGCCATTCAGATACAAGACTACTTTGCCATTTTCAACAGTCATTCCGAATCTGTAGTATCTGTTGGCACGGATTGGCTCAGTCTTGCAGATGATGCTAGACGGCTTCCATCTCAAAAGGTCCTTGCTCACATATAGACCGGTAGGACCCCACGACTCCGATTGCATCAGCGACCTATCGCCGTCAACCTTGTCGAGTCGAGCATCCACCATCACCGAGTACACAGTAGGATCTGTGATGCACGCACTTTCCTCTACCTTAAATCCACGATTTTCGCTGAAGCGATAGCCCTGGTCTTTGACCACATTTCCTTGACCCCATGGTGTCGTCATCATGGGACCATTGGTTTGGGACTGGAAATCTCCATCTGCTAAGTTGTAATCTAATTGGCCGCCTGAACATTCCTTCTCGCACAAGACGATCCCTACCCGCAGCGCACAGTAGGAATAGCATGTTTCTGGGTAAATTCTGACATAGCGAGCCTTGACTGGCTCGGCAAAAAGATTCTGCTTCTTATCGTAGTAGTTGACGTTGGCATCAAAGATGCGGCCACATTCCACAGGCTTCCAGGTTTTGTCGTTATCGCTTACCATGACCTTGTACGTCTTCGTGAACTGCCAGGCATTCGAGCGGCCTTGAGTAATCAGCCCAGCAACCCTCATAATGCCTCCCAGATCCACTTGCAGCCACTCATCATTTTTCTGCTCTGACCTTCCGTTTTCGTCCATTTGCGCCTGCTTCTTTGGCAACCATGCGTAACTATCGTCGAGACGCGGCCGACCGTAATGTGCCCATCCCATCTTATAATTAGCGTAGATTGACGACGCCGTCCACTTTTCAGTCGGTGGGACCGTTTGGATGTGTCCTGTGCAAGCCTTGCCCACGCCTGGCATGGTGCATCCGCTGTGCTCCTTTATCTCTTTTGCTGTCAGGGCCTTGTCCCACACTTCAATTTTCTTCACGTATCCACCGCTTGACTGTTTCAGCCTGCCGCGAAGGAAGATGATGCTGTCCGGATCAAGCACGAATCCCGATGCAGACTTAGGCTTGCCACTGGCACATGGGTAGCCGTTGAGGTAGATCGTTACCTGCCCATCACTCTTGGTCCTGGTCATCGCAAACCTATAAAAGTAGTTTGGACGAACAGGCTCTTCACAGACAATGTTGGTTTCCTTGGGCATCAAGCGCAGATTCGAATCCTTGACGTACAGGCCAGCCGTGTCCCAGGAATCAGCCGTGACCAGCGCTCGGATTTTGTCAACTTTGTCAAGCCGCACGTCCATGTAAATAGTGTATGACTTGGGAGATTGGATGCATCTGCTCTCGTCCACCTGCAGACCCTGACCCTCCTGGAAGCGATAGCCTCTGTTTGCGTCGAAGGACCCGTCGCCCTGAAGTGCTTTCAAACTAGGCCCACCAGATTCGGATGTGAGACCTGCTGTCAGATCATATTCCAGATGCTTGTTCTTGCACTTTTGTTCGCATAGCAACACTGCAGCTCGCATATCAAAGCCATGATAGCTCGTTTCTGGATAAATTCTCACATAGCGAGCCTGGACCGGCTTCCTGAACACGACCTCAACCTTGGATGTGTAGTCTTTGTTACCATCAAAGATACGACCACACTCGACATACTTCCAGTTCTTACCTTTCTGGGACACCATAACCTTAAACGTCTTAACCCACCGACCATAATTAGAACGGCCCTGAACCACAACTCCTGCAATTGCCTGCACGGAGCTGGTATCGATTTGAAGCCACTCCTTTCCAGGTGTGTTGGTTTGTGCCTTCCAACAGTACGACTCTCCCAGCTTGGGATGACCGTAGTGATCCCAGCCCATCTTGTAGTTGCCATAGATGGACGACGCTGTGTACTTGTCATACGATGGACTGTAGTAGATATAATCGGTGCAATTGTCTGTGGATTCCTGCGGCAGCTTGCACTCACTAGCACTCAGCATTTCCTTAGCGTTCAGTGTCTTTTGCCATACTTGGATTTGTTTGACGTATCCAGGCGATGACTCACCCATCATTCCTCTGAAGAAGATGAGATTTTCAAGCTCTAGCTCGAACCCCTTTGACGACGTGGGTTTTGCCGTCATGCACGGATAACCGTTGAGATACAAGGTCACTTGATCATCCTTTGTCCTGGTCACGCCGTACTTGTAGTAGTAGCCAGTCCGGATAGGCTCCAGGCATGTTAGGGCGGTGGGTTTAACCACGAACGTGCCATCAAGTACAGCCGGCCCGTTTCCTTTCCACAAATTGCTGGTCATCAGTGATCGGTAGCCATCAACTTTATCCAGCTTGACATCCATCAGAACGCTCCAGTAGTCTTGTTTCTTCACGCAATGGCTTTCATCAAGTTCAAGGCCCTTCTCCTTTTGAAATCTGTACCCGCTGTCGGAATTGATTACACCGAGACCCCATGGAGCTTCCAGGGAAGGCCCTCCAGTCGTAGAAGTCAAACCCTCTCTGAGATCATAGTTCAGTTCACCAGAGCTACATTGTGTCTCACAGAGCAAAACCCCTGCCCGCATGTCGAATCCGTAGTAGCTAGTTTCTGGGTAAATGCGAACAAATCTAGCTTTAACCGGGAGGACAAATTCATTCTTGACCAAGGTGTTGTAATCTTTATTTCCGTCGAAGATTCGGCCGCACTCGACGTACTTCCATGTTTTACCTTTCTGCGAGACCATGACCTTGAAAGTTTTGACCCACCGTGCATAATTGCCTCTTCCTTGAGTGACAACCCCGGTCACCTTCTGCGATTTCCCTAGATCGATTTGGAGCCATTCCTTGCCTGGCGTGTTAGAAGCGGCTTTCCAGCAATAAGGATCTCCAATGCGCGGCTGTCCGTAGTGTGCCTGCCCCATTTTGTAGTTGCCGTAAATGGACGAGGCGGAGAACTTGGCGTAAGAGGGAACATATTGCACAATTCCATTGCATTTCGATCCGCTGTCAGGTAGCTCGCAACCACTTGCATCCAACATCCCATCGCTGTCCAATGTCTTTTGCCATATTGTGATATCCTTTACATAGCCCGAGCCCGAGCCGCCATGGCTCCCACGCATAAAAATCAATTTGGTGGGATCCAAAGGGAATCCAGCAGCAGAGACCGGCTCGCCGCTTGCACACGGATATCCGTTCAAGTACAGCGTAACCACCCCCTTTGCAGTGCGGGTGGCTCCGAACTTGTAATAGTATGAACTTCGAATGGACTCCACGTCGCAGACAATAGATGTGGGCATGAGCTGGAACTTGCCGTCTTTCACGTAAAGCCCACCACCAATCCATTCAGGGCTCGTCATCAGGCCCCGTGTCTTGTCAACGGCATCGAGTCGGGCATCTATGAGCACACTCCACGTCTTCGTTCCTTTGATGCACTTGCTTTCATCTACTTCTAGCCCCTTACCGCTTTGCACGCGATAGCCCTTAGAGCTACTGAAGCTACCAAGTCCCCATGACGCCTTCAGACTGGGCCCTTGAGTGACCGACACCAGTGATGATGTGAGCCGATAGTCGAGCTTGTCATTCTCGCAGCCGCTCTCACACAAAAGAAGACCAGCTCGGAGATCGCAATTGTAGTAGCACGTTTCTTGATAGATCCGAACATACCGGGCTTTGACGGGATAATCGAACAAGATCTCGGCTTTTGAATTCGTGTCGGTGTTAGCATTGAAAATGCGGCCACATTCGACCCAGAGCCAGTTTTTGCCCTTAAGGCTGACCTGTACCTTAAGGGTTTTGACCCAGCGCGCGTAATTTGATCGTCCTTGGGTGACCAGTCCCGCTATCGTCTTCACACTGCCTGCATCTATCTGCAACCACTCTTTTCCTGCACTGTTGGTCTTTGGTCGCCAGCAATACGGATCACCAATACGAGGCTTGCCATAGTGATTCGAGCCCATCTTGTAATTGGCATAGATGGATGACGCTGAATATTTGTCATATTCCGGGACAAACTCCACCGTAGACTCACACCGTTTTGCTTGCTCTGGTGGATCACAATTGCACTCCTCTGCCATTTTGGTTGATGAAAGCTCCTTATTCCAGATTTGGATTCGTTTTACTGCACCCGAGGAAGACTGGCCTTCCGAGACTCCACGCAAGAATTGGATGTTGTTTGATTCAAGAGGATAGCCTTCCATCGAAACGGGGCTACCAGTCGCACATTTATACCCGTTGATGTACAAGGAGACTACCCCTTTCTTGGAACGTGTGATACCAAAGTTGTAGTAGTATCCCGTTCTAATCACTTCCGGGCAGGATAGTTTTGTTGGGATCAACTTGAACACCCCATCTTGAACGGTGAGGCCGTTCTCCGCCCACTCATCGTTCGTAAGGAGTGCGCGGTTCTTACTCACATGGTTGAGCTTTGCATTGATTAGGATTGAGTATGTTTCTTTGTCCTCGACGCATTTGGACTCATCCACGTGCAAGCCCTGGCCAGCACGGAACACGTACCCGCTGTTTTTGTCAAAGGTTCCCTGGCCCCAGGGAGCGTGCAGCTGCGGACCGCCAGTTGCAGATGACAAGACACCAGTCGTCAACTTGTAATCCAGATGCCCGGATTCGCATGCTGTTTCGCACATGAGAAGTCCAACACGCATGTCGCAGTTGTAGTAACAAGTGTCCGGATAGAATCTCACATAGCGTGCCTTGACGGGCAGCCGGAACAGATTCTTGACCTTGGTCCTACCATCCGTATTCCCATCAAAAATGCGTCCGCACTCCACGTCCTTGAAGCTTACTCCATCCTCACTTACCTTGATTTTGAACGTCTTCACCCATCGGCCGTAATTATGTCTTCCCTGTGTGACAACACCCGCAATTGGCGTTACTTTGCCAGCATCGACCTGGAGCCACGTCTCTCTGCTTCCCTTGTTGCACCCGCCCCCATTCCACCATCCATAGCACTGATTCGTGTCAGGGCTCCAGCAGTATTGATCACCGATGCGGGGCTGACCGTAGTGGGCCCAGCCCATCTTGTAGTTCGCATAGATGGAAGAAGCAGTGTAACTTGACGTCTCAGGGACAAAAGCCGTGGTGTCATCACAGGCTTCTGCTTCCTGGCGAGGGGTCTCGCATCCCGCCTTGCTCATGATGTCGTCGGACGAAAGAGCCTTATCCAGAATTTCAATTTTCTGAACCCAGCCAGACATGGAATGCGAGCTCGGTCCACGGAAGAAAATCATGTTGTTGGGCTCAAGAGCAAAGCCAGAATTGGCATTTGGTTTGCCGGAGGCGCACCTGTAGCCATTGAGGTACAGATCAACTTTTCCTGTCTTCTTCTTCCTAGTGACAGCAAACTTGTACTCATAACCTGCACGAATGGGCTCATCTTCGCACTGCAACGCCGGGGAAGGACGCATCTGATAAATTCCGTCGACAATGAAAAGACCATCATCGAACCAGTCCTCTGACGTCAGAATCGCCCTTTCGCCAGAGACACTGTCAAACTTTGCCTCAATCAAGACAGTGTACTCCTGTGGATCCGTTATACATTTGCTCTCGTCCACTTGCAAACCCTGATTTTTCTGGAAGCGATATCCATCACCGGTTGATTGCCAATTATTCCAAACTGCCGTGGTGTACGTGCCTGTACCCCACGGAGCGTCAAGGTTGGGGCCACCAGTCGATGATGTCAATGCATCGTTGAAATTGTAAACTAGCTCCTTCTGTTGACATTTTGTCTCGCAGATGAGGACGGCTGCACGCAGTGACGGCAGACCATGGGAAGTAACGGGATATATCCGCACATATCGTCCCTTCACGGGCGTATCGAAAATGGTATCGAGCTTTGAGTTCCAGTTGACGTTTCCTTTGAACCGCCGACCACATTCCACCCAGCTCCAGTCTTTGCCGTTCTCGCTCACCCTCACCAAGAAAGAAGTCGTCCACCAACCATAGCCATAACGGCCCTGGGTGGCCACCCCGGCAACCGTCGAGACGGACCCGATATCCATCTGCATCCAGTGACCTTGATTGTAATTTGGCGCGATCCAGGCAGCACGAGAATTGAGCCGCCCCCGGGCCCAGCCTGTTCCGACCTTGCCATTGTACAGGACAGAATCATACCGAATGGCAGAATAGTCCACGTTCATTACAATTTGACCGGAGCACTCCTTTCCTCCCTTAGGAGGGTCGCAGTCGCACTTTTTTTGCACGTCACCTGGCGTGAGTGCCGAGCCAAACATCTGGATTTGCTGCACGTAACCATTACCATCGAAGCCATTCGGATCGTGCAAAAATTGAATGGTCTCCAGATCCAGACTGAGGCCCTTCTTTGGAGCATCGGCAATCGAACCAGACGCACAAAGGTATCCGTCCAAGTACAGTTTGACCGCACCATCTTTCTCTCGGGTCATGGCGAGATGATACATCTGCCCATTGAAAAGGTGCGCTGCGCAAGTGATCTCTAAATCATCAGGAAACATGGTGAGCTTCCTGTCCTTGACGAAAAGTCCGTATCGACGCCAGGTCTCAGATCCTAGTATCCTGTTCATGCGATTCGTGTCGTCTATCCGGACCTGGATAATGAACGTCCATTCTTTTTGGTCTTTCAAGCACGTGGTCGAGTCGATTTGGAAACCCTGTCCCTTATGGTAGCGATACACTTGGACGCCGTTCAAGGTCTTGCCCTTTGAGTAAACGTTGTTAAGCTTCGTAAAGTAGCCGTTACCCCACGACGCATCCAGGGCAGGCCCGCTCGTACTCGACTGGAGGCTGTTTTTGAATTCGTAATCAAGCTCTTTGTCCTTGCACTTGGCCGCACAGAGCAACAGCCCGGCTCGAAGGCTCGGCCACCCATGCCAGGTCTTTGGATATATGCGGACATATCTTGCGGAGACTGGATCTGCAAATTTGTTCTCGGTCTTGTACCGGTAGTCTTTGCCTCTGAAAAAATTTCCACAGTCGACATCCGCCCACGAGTGACCGTCACTACTCACCTTTACAGCAAAGGACGTCACATGCTGATTTCCCGCATACCGTCCTTGAGTGACAACTCCTTCGATAGTCTGGACCTTACCTGCATCGATTTGCAACCAAGCGCTGTTCTCCTCTGGCTGTCCGAACCTCCAATGGCCAAAGTTCCAGTCTGGAACCCATGCATCTGGACTGTCTAACTGTGGCCGACAGTACCGGTAACCAAACTTGTCGTTTGCCCAGCAGCGGGTACTCGTGTACCTGTTGTTGTCTGGGCTAATAATTTCAGTGCGATCGCACTTTTCGGAGGGCTCAAGCGGCTCGCAATCGCTTTCGCTCGCAACTTCCGCAGACGAGAGCAACCTGTTCCACATTCTGATCCTCCGCACGCTGCCGCCGGTGTTCTCGCTGCCATCGTCGCGGAAAAATGTGACGTCTCTTGGATCGAGTGTAAACCGACTAGCAATCGCTGGCTTCCCAGTTGCGCACAACAGACCATTCTGATACATGCTCACCTCACCCTTGCTGGATCGGGAAATTACGTACGTCACCTCTTCATTCGGCAAAATGTACCAGGGGCACTTCATGTTAGCTGCAACAGGGTACACCTGGAACAAACCATCCCTAATGTAAAATCCGAAGTCCCCCCATCCTCTGCTGTTCAAAATGCGTCTCCAGCCGTGAGTCCAAACAACCTCTCCCTTGATCAGGATCGTCCACCCGTTCCCCGGCTGCTTGATACACTTGTGCTCATCAAGCCTGAGACCCTGCCCGGCATTAAAAACGTACCCCTTGGAAGAAGAGAATCGTCCCGAACCCCATTCAGGAACAAGAGGGGGGCCGAACAGAGAGGATGTAAATGCATCTTGAAATTTATAGTCCAGCTCACTGGACTGGCATGGGATCTCGCAGACCAGCAATCCTGCACGCATACTGATGTGGCCGTGCCAGGTCCATGGCATGATCCGGACATACCTGGCCTTCAGCGGCGCATCGAAAAGGTTCTCAACCTTGGTGTGCCGATTGTTATTGCCACTGAAAACACGTCCACAATCGACTTTCTCCCATGTCTTGCCATCGCTGCTGATGTCAATTCTATACGAAGTGACCCACTGCCAATAATCATTGCGCCCTTGCGTTACCACCCCTTTCAAGATAGTTATCTGGCCGGCGTCCAACTGAAACCATTGATGCACATTGTTGTGCCTAGCACACCACGCTGAGTGAGAATTCAGGCGTCCCATTCCATGATGATGTACGCCCTTCCTGTCATTGTTCCATGTGCTAGAATACTCAATCCTTGAGTACGGCACAGACTCAACCATCTTGCCCTGACATTTGCTGCTAGGCGCAGGAGTGTTCAGCGTACATCCTGTGAGCTCCGCAACTTGACCCGGGTCCAGAGCTGTCTTCCATGTTCGGATGTGCTTCACGTAGCCCGAGCCCTGATTACTTCCAAAATCCTTGAGGAACTGCATCATCTCCGGGTTGATCGAAAATCCATCCAGGAAGAGCGGTTGACCTTGCGAACACTTATAACCATTCAAATACATCGTAACTGTTCCTTCTTTGTCCCTTGTCATGACGTAGTGATACCATTCGTTATTGAATATGATTTCATCACACTTCATGAGCGCACTCTTCGGGTACAGGATGAACTTGCGCTCCCAAATGTAAAAGCCATAGTCGCTCCAGCCTCCCGAAGCCACGAGCCGATTGCGGCCAGCGGCATTGTCAAATCGTACGCGCAGGTAGATGGTGTATATTCCAGCATTCATGCAGGTCTCTGCATCCAACTGAAAGCCCTGACCCCGATCGAACCGGTATCCATTAGTGGCTGACCAGTGGCCAATGCCCCAAGGAACGGTAAGACTCGGACCTTCAGTAGAAGATGCCAGATCGTCCTGCAACTTGAAGTCAAGTTGGCCACCTTGGCATTGCTTTTCGCAGATGATTGCTCCTGCCCTCATACTCATCCATCCATACCATGTCTGTGGGAATATACGGATATACCTGGCCTTGACCACCTTATCGAAAAGCGTCTTAACCTTGCTGTGCTGATTGGTGTTTGCTGTGAATGTGAAGCCGCACTGCACGTCCTTCCAGTCCTTGCCATCGTCACTCACCATAACTTTGAAGCTGGTAACCCATTGACCATAATCGCGTCGACCCTGCGTAACTACGCCTTCGATCTGCTGGACGGTGCCAGTGTCGATCTGCAGCCATTGCGTGTCAACCTGGCAAGTCGCTGCTGACCAGCTGTAGCGAGAATGGAGACGCGCAGCAGCATAGATTTGGCCGTTGGGTCGATTTTGGAAAGTAGTCGAGAACGCATAGCGCGAGTCCGGCGGGTTCTGGATCACAGTCTTATCGCACTTCTTTGCTGGCTGCGTCAATTTGCAGTCACACATTTCAGCAGCTTCAGCCTCACTCAACGGGTAGTCCCACAATCTGAGCCGCTTGACAATCCCCGACGACTGGTACTGGCCGTCGTTGTTCTTAAAGAATGCAATGTCCTCTGCGTCAGGCTTGAAACCACTCAAGAAGGCAGGGTATCCCTCAGAGCATGGGTACCCGTTGAGGTACAATTTGACATGGCCATCCTTGTCTCGTGTCAGGATAAACTTGTAGAAGCGGTCATGATGGATATGGCCAGCGCACTTAATCCCAGCTGCTGGTGGATACATTTGCACTTCACCATTGACGTACAGGCCGTAGTCGCCCCAACCCCCCGAGGTCATGAGCATCTGCCAGCCTGACGTTGAATCCAGTTTCACGTCCATAAAGATGCTCCATTCCTCCGGTTGGGAGATGCAGGCACTTTCGTCCAAAATGAGTCCTTGGTGTGGCATAAATTTGTATCCCTGACCTGGCACAAATGTGCCCTCACCACCAACTGCGTAGAGCGGCGGTCCTTGGGTGTCAGAGAGCAGGGACGACTGAAACGTGTAGTCCAGCTCTCCTTTAACACAGGGACGTTCACATAACATTACTCCAGCACGCATTGACGGATGAGCATACCATGCGGCAGGCTTGATGCGAACGTATCTGGCCTTGATGGGGTAGTAAAATGGAACTTTGAGCTTCGTGTTCGGGTCAGTGTTTCCAGCGAAGCGCATCCCACAACCAGCTTTCTCCCAAGTCGTTCCATCGGAACTCACGTCCACGTAAAAGGCTGTCACCCACTGGCGATAATTCCGACGCCCTTGGACGACAACTCCAGAAATGCTCTGCACTTCGCCCGTATCGATTTGCAACCACTGCTTGTCATATGGGGCCTTGGCAGACCATGCTTGCGCAGAGTTCAGACGACCCCGCGCATGGCCCGTGCCTGGCTTGTCGTTGTCCCAGATGCTTGAATACAAGAAATCGGAGGATGGTGGGCTGTATACAATCGTTTTCGGGCAGGCCTTAGCTTTTGTTGCCTCCTTGCACTGCGCCATGCTCAAAATTTCCTTGCCCGTCAGTGCTCTATTCCAAATATGGATATCCTTGACCACACCGGAGGCATGTTCTGACCCGTCATCATGAAAGAAATCGATCCTGTGCTGATGAAGAGAGAAGGCGTCATTGTAATTAGGTCTACCCCTGGCGCAAAGAGCACCATTGATGTACAGCTTGAGAAGACCTTGATCGGTTCTAGTTATGAAAAAATCGTACCATACGTCGTGCACTAGTACCTCTGCGCATTTCATTCCTGCTGCAGTCGGGTACATCTGCAGGTGATTCCGAACGTAGAGACCAGTATCACCCCATCCTTGGGATCCAATTATTCTGTTCCAGCCGTGCACTTTGCTCAGCCGTACGGTGATCTGGATGGAGTATGCAGTGTTCAAGATCTTGGGCTTGGCGACGTGATTGTTCATACATCCTTCCTCGTCCTGATCGACTCGAAGCCCTTCGCCATGCCCAAAATGCCAACCATCGTCGTCCCATTCACCACCTCCCCAACGAGCATCAAGGGAAGGACCAAAGGTGGACGACATCAGAGACCCTTGGTCGAGATGGTAGTCAAGCTCGCCACCTTTGCATGGGCGCTCGCATACAATGATGCCTGCTCGCATGCCCATCATGCCTTGCCAAGCCTCGGGAAAAATACGGATGAAACGCGCACGAATGGGGTCCCTGAAATATTTCTTGACCTTCGAGTTGCGGTCCACATTGGCTTTGAAAATCCGCCCGCACTGCACATCCGACCACGTAATGCCATCCATGCTGGCCTTCACGCTGTATTCGGTAACCCAGATGTTTGCATCGCGGCGGCCTTGGGTCACGATGCCAACGATGCTTTGCACCTCCCCACTGTCGATCTGGAACCACTCTTCCCCAATATTTTTGGACGTGGGAGTCCATCCCGCCCGCGAGTTTAGCCTTCCCCTGCCAAAACCTGTGCCCACTGAACCACCTCCCATGATACTGGAATAAGTGATGCGCTTGTAGACAGCATTGAATACAAGACTCTGTTCGCATTTCGAGCCTTCGTCTGGAAGCGTGCATTCATTCAGCTCCGCAACAGCCTGGGCGTCGAGTGCCTGCGCAGCATTCCAGATTGTCAAATCTTGTCATGGTTATTTGGCAAGGACACGCTCTGCGCAGTCTCCGCTCACTTCACCTGCACAAGGTAGGGTATAGCAAGAGCACGCACCTTCTTCATCATGAGGATCCGGCGCACAACACCATTCGGGTCCATGTTCTTTTCGTTGTCATCATGGAAGAAAACTACTCGCTCCTTCTTGAGGCGGAAGTAGCTGAAGAATGGAGGATCGCCCGAGGAGCACTCAGCGCCATTGAGGTACAGTGTCATCTTGCCTGTGCTTGTTCGTGTCATGGTGATTTTGTACGTTTTGCCTGCCTTGAAATGCTGTTCCTCGCACACCATATTTGTCCCGCTCGGTGCAAGCTGCAGCCATCCGTCCACCACCAGCCCTCCTTGATCCCAGCCGTCGGACGTCATGAGAATCTGGGGACGGCTGGGGTTGTCGAGCTTTACTTCAATGAGCACAGTATACGCCGTGGTGATTGAATTGTTCATGAGGCACCTTTGAGTCTCAACTTCCATTCCGTTTCCGTTTTCGAAATGGTATCCGTCCTCATCGAAGTACCCGTCGCCCCACGCAGGGTCTAAACTCGGCCCACCCGTCATAGACATCATACTGCCGTCCATGGTGTAGTCCATTTCGCCGTCGACGCATGGCTTTTCACAAAGTATAAACCCAGCTCGCATGCACATCCCACCATGCCAGCTCTCTGGATAGATACGGAGATACTGCGCAATGATAGGTCTATGAAGCAGGTTCTTCACTTTCATCTGGCGATTAGTGTTGCCCTCGAACTCTGTGCCACAACCGACATCTGTCCAAGTTGCACCGTCATGGCTTGCCTTCACAGTATACGACGTGACCCATTCGTCCGCATCTCTCCGACCTTGAGTCACGATGCCTGTGATGTTCTGAAGAAAACCAATGTCAATCTCCATGTACTGACCTTTAGCATTCGTTGCTGCGCACCATGCTTGCTTTGAATTGAGTCGGCCTCGGCCAAGACCTTTTCCAGGTGAACCCGAGCGGATTGATGTGTAAGTGGTCCTAGATACTGGAGAATTGTAAACAACCTTGTATCTGCACCGCTTGCCCTCCTCGGGCCTCTTGCAACCCGCGTGCAGTTCGACTTCGGTGGCGTTGAGCGCCCTATCCCAGATTTTGATTTGTCTGAGCGCTCCTGGAGCATCTTCGCCCGAATCATCCTTGAAAAAGGTGATACTCGACGGGCTCAACTGGAAATGGTCCTTGTAGGGTGGATGTCCACTTGCACATTCAGCACCATTGATGTATAGGGCAAGATTGCCGTCATCATCTCTTGTGAAGTACACTCTGTAGTACTTGTTGGCACGAATGCGCTCGAGACAACGCATCCTCGCCCCCTTGGGAACCAGCATCAAATACTTGTTGACGTAGAGTCCGTAGTCACCCCAACCACCGGATGTCAGCACACGTTTGTACCCGCCTGAGGTTTCATCCAGAGCAAAGTGCATGAAGATAGTCCAGGCAGTCTGATTGACGCACCGTTCTTGATTCAGACTCAAGCCCTGCCCTTCCTCAAATTTGTAGAAGAAAGTTTTCGGTGAGGAGCCTGCAACAGGCAGGAATTCGCCCTCGCCCCAGGTAGGAGTGAGATCAGGTCCCATAGTGGAGGATAGGAATGAAAGCTGGAACTTATAATCTAATTCTTGTCCCAGACCGGTCGTGTAGCACGGGAGCTCACACACGATAGCCCCAACTCGCATTCCAATCGAGCCCTTCCAGGTTTCGGGATAGATTCGCACGTACCTAGCCAGCACTGGCTCATAGAACAGGCTCTCAAGCCGGGTGCCCCGATCAATATTGCCATCAAACACCCTTCCACAGCCGATCCAGGTCCAGGTCTTTCCGTCTTTGCTTACAGCAACCTTGAAACTTGTTACCCAGGCTTCTTCGTCGTGTCGGCCTTGAGTCACAACTCCAAGAATGGATTGCTCGAAACCTGTGTCAAATTGAATCCATTCGCCCTTGTCATTAGCTCCAGCAACCCAGCCGGTCCTCGAACCTAACCTGCCGTTGGACTGGGGCGAGGCAGCAATGCTGGAGTACTTGGTTCCAATGGGGACTGAGTTCATAATAAGGGTATACTTGCACTGCACGCCTTTGTCTGGCAGGGTGCAACTGCAAATCTCGGCTACCTCCTCCTCTGAAAGTGACGTATTGAAAACACGGATGCTCGAAGCATGACCATCTGCATTGAGTTGGCCATGCAGGAAAAACTGAATACTGTGCGGATTGAGGTTCAGCCAATCTTCTCCCATTTCAGAGTCTCTCTCGGAGCAACGTCCGCCATGCACATACAGCGTAATTTTCGCGTCCTTCGTGCGAGTCATAACAAACTGGTACCAGGTATTCGGAAGAATCGTCTCCTCGCATTTCAGCTCGGATTCTTCGGGATTGATCATGAGATTAGTGTTGACCACCAGTCCATCCTTTCCCCATCCAGCCGAGTGCGCAAGGAATCTGACACCCACCGTCTGCTCCAGCTTTACACGCATGTATATGGTATACTCGTCCACAGGAATGCAATTGTAGGGGTCTACGCCGAGGCCTTGCCCTTGCACAAATCGAAAACCGCTAGCTCCCTCAAATTTTCCGCCCATGAGAACACCCAAATCGCTACCCCCAGTAGAAGATTGGAGTCCAGGGACACCTTTCTTCAGGTCGTAATTGAGCTCCCCCTTGGGGCAGAACCCAACTGGACCCTGCACGAGAGCTGTCACGGCCTTTGTGTAGGCTGCATCTACTTTTGCTTTCAGACTCACGGCGACAGCCTTATTCCCACCGGCATCCGTGACTGCCTTCTGGATCACGTTAGCTGCTGAGGCAGACGCGCCGGCTGCTGTCAGCGCTTTTGCGATTGCGCTCGAAGACCCCTCAATGACTGCTTTCTGGAGCGCCTTCGTGTTCACTGCAGCCTGACTTGCTTGCTGGACTGCTTGCTGAAATATCTTGTACGCTGATGCACCTGCTGGCGATGCCGAGGCGGTGGTCATGGCAGTCGAGATAGTCACTGCCGTGATTTCAATGACCGCGATGACAGTTTTCGACGTCGGCTTCCCGCCTGCTGCAATTATCCGCCCTTCGATACCGTCGGGAGTCGCTTTGCCGATGGCGTCCACGAACGCATCAGCCTGGAAGGAGTCGAGCGAGCTGAGAAGGTCAATGGATTTCAAAAGTCTCTCGACCCCGTCGGGAGCAAACGCCTTGCCTGCTGCCTGTCCGCCAAGCTCCGTGACGGCTCCTTGGAGCTTCTTGTCTGCTGCCACGGACCCGCTGTACTTTTGGATGACCTCTTCCAGCGCATTCAGTCCTGACATAGTTGAGCCGGCATCGATGATTGCCTGCTGCAATTTCTCGGCGTCTCCGCCCGAACAACAGACACCAACATCCTGCGCATGGCGACAACGGTTCTGCCCCCACGGTTTATGCCGGCATCCGTCAATCTCGTGCTCATACCCGTAGCAAAAGACATCATCCAGCCAAACACGTCCTGCTCCACCCGTGTTCGAAGCGCACGATGCGAATTCACCCTGGGTGCCGCATGCTTGTTTGAAAATGCCCTTGTCAAACCCCATCATTTTGCACACGAAATTGGCGTTGGTATCGGTAAAGCCATTGTCGCACACTGTGCCCCATTCATTCCGGTGCTTCACCTCCAATCGGCACACGAAACGATTGCAATCAACTAGCCGCATATGGTCGGCGTGGAACTCAGGGCAGCGGTTGAAATAGCTGGGACCCACGCGTTCACGCTTCGCAGCATTTGGTCGCGAGGGCCAACAGCAAAGACCCACGTCATCAGCATGCCCACACTGCGTCTCCCCCCAGCCGGAGTGACTGCAGTCTCCAACGTCACCTTCGTCGCCTTTGCAGGAAACGTCCTGCAGCCATACCTTGCCGGCCCCACCTTTCCCCCTGGTCCGCTCGCCCCCCCCAGAGAAGCCAAGCGCTCGGCACATGACAGCAGCGTTCTGCTTGTCCCACCCGTAGCTGCAAACCGTGCCCCATGTGTCTTCAAACCTGACTTCTAGCCGGCACCCCCGCCAGGAACAATCCCTGAGGCGCATAGTGTCGGTGGCAGATTCAGGGCAGTCATACCCCCGTGTCATCCAGTCCTCTGTTTCCCCTTCCTCCCCATCGTCGCCAACCTTGCCCTTCTTGCCACCGCCCCCGGGTTCGCCGCGCGTGCCGGGCGGGCCTGACGGACCCTCCTTGCCTTTCTCGCCCCCTAGTCCGGCTTTCCCCTCAGGGCCCGGTGGGCCACGGATACCCGCGACACCCTGAGCCCCGCTGGGCCCGACGGGCCCCTCGACACCATCGTCGCCCGCTCGCCCCTGCACGCCAGGGAGCCCTGGCGGCCCTGGGACCTCGTGCACCGGGTCGTCGATGGCCGAGGTCATCCTCTTGTTCAGCGCGCGGATGGCCTCTGCAAACGAGTCCACCTCGTCCATGACATACCTGTTCAACGCCCCCTCCTTCTTGTCGATCGCCTCCGTCTTCTCCTCTGACGCGTCGAGCGCCTGTTCCATCGCCTCCTCCTCCTCTTTCATCTCTGCAATCTGCTCAGAGTAGTTGCCCGGCATCATCCCAGCCTCGATGCTAGGCGTCTGGTCCTCGTCTGTCATGCCCGCGTACTTGAAGTCTGGGACGACCGTGGCGTTTTCTGGCGCGACTGGCCGCACCAGGTACGGGCCATGGGCGTAGTCCAGCCCCGTCCTCTTGGCTGGCGCTGCGCCGACCCCGGCGACCGCCAGCGCTGCGAGCGTGCCGACCGCCGCGAGGACCCGTGCGAGCCGCCGGGCCCGCCAGCGTGGCCGTGTCCGCGCCGCATGCGCGGACGCCGGGCGCGCAGATGCGGCGCACATCCCTGCGCGCTCGCCCCGCGCGTCAGCGTCTGCTCGCGCGGCGCGCCGCTGCCCGGGCGGACGTGCCCGGGGCAGGCGAACCGGGAGGCAGAAAGCGATGCAGGGCGCGGGCGGCGGGCGGGGGTGGAGGCGGCGGAGGGGTGACCTGGCCGCGGTCTGCGCAGGACGCGTCTATCCGCCCGGCCGCCACGGCTCCATCCGCCGCTGCCCGCCGGGGGCGCGTCTCACCCTCCCCACCTAGTGTGTGTCACCGGAGTCTGGCTTTTCGCTTCCTCGGCGGCTCAGACGGGACCCCCCCCGGTTTGCCGGCCTTTTGACGGACTCGGCGGGGGCTCGGCGGAGCGCCGCTCCCGATGCGGGCCGAGCGCCGGCGGCGCCGCGCCCACCCGCGCGCTGCTGGGCCGCCCGTGCAACGTGGTGCGCAACTCGTGGCTCTGCGGAGAGCTGCTGGTCCCCAGTCGCTCCGTGCGCGGGCCAGTTCGCCGGCGCCGCGCGCGCGCGCTATGCCCAGTCGCCATGCTCTCGTGCCCCCCCCTTTTCCCCATCCCCCGCGCGCGCGCCCAGATGTGCTATCACAGACTCGGGCAACACGAGCAAAACCTCGCTGCAGATTGATTGCCCACGAGTCAAGAGGGAACCTGCAGCGGGGGTGGCAGTTGCGGGAGTCGCAGCCGCAGCCTGCTGACCACCCGAGGCAGCACCGTACGGATCCTTGAAGCCCGGGACTGCACTGGCTGCTTGTGTGCCCCCCTGCTGCCCGTAGCCTGCCTGCTGCC
>Ga0115006_10000457_pt1 | contig 22149 bp, 20 predicted proteins | sample ArcOceMetagenome_3_FD_88943 | JGI IMG/M metagenome (GOLD analysis project Ga0115006, IMG submission 88943) | Marine eukaryotic phytoplankton communities from Arctic Ocean - Arctic Ocean- Svalbard ARC20M Metagenome | ecosystem: Environmental > Aquatic > Marine > Oceanic | place: Arctic Ocean...
AATTACCCGCGCGATGGGCAGCTTCAAGATTTACCCGAGCCTGTTCCAGTTCAGACTTGACGTGAGTGGCACCTTGCATAGAGGTTTTTTCGGCCTTCCATATTTCTTCAAGATCGGAATATTCTCGGTCCAATAAAGCGATGCCATCCTCGAGTTTTTCCTGACGCTTGCGCGATGCTTCATCCTTGTCTTTTTTTACCGCCTCCCGCTCAATCTTTAGCTGAATGAGGCGACGCTCAAGACGGTCCATTTCTTCCGGTTTAGAATCAATTTCCATACGAATCCGGCTACCCGCTTCATCGATTAGATCAATCGCCTTGTCGGGCAACTGGCGGTCAGGGATGTACCGGCGAGAGAGTTTGGCCGCGGCCACAATAGCACTGTCGGTAATCTCCACGCCGTGATGGACTTCGTAGCGCTCCTTGAGACCTCTCAAAATGGCGACAGTATCCTGCTCAGTAGGTTCGTCCACCAAGACTTTTTGAAAGCGACGTTCAAGCGCACCATCCTTCTCAATAAATTTCCGATATTCATCTAAGGTAGTAGCGCCCACACAATGCAGTTCCCCGCGCGCCAGTGCCGGCTTCAACATATTACCAGCATCCATTGCACCTTCTGATTTACCTGCGCCGACCATGGTGTGAATTTCATCAATAAACAAGATCACCTGCCCATCTTGCTTAGCCAGATCATTGAGCACGCCCTTTAACCTCTCTTCAAAGTCACCACGGTATTTTGCACCAGCTAAAAGAGCGGCTAAATCCAAGGTCAGAACCCGTTTGTTTTTAAGTCCTTCGGGGACTTCACCATTGATAATTCGTTGCGCCAAACCCTCGACTATCGCGGTTTTCCCGACGCCCGGCTCACCAATCAACACCGGATTGTTTTTGGTACGTCGCTGCAGCACTTGAATAGTGCGACGTATCTCATCGTCGCGCCCAATCACGGGGTCCAGCTTCCCCGACTCTGCGCGTTCAGTTAGATCGACGGTATACCTATCCAACGCCTCACGCTGCATCTCCGCATCAGGATCGCTAATGGTATCGCCACCACGAACAGATTCGATCGCATTTTTACCTTTGGATATATCGCCGAATTTTGCTAGCGTCTTACCTAGTGAGCCAGTGTCCTCCATCGCCACCATTAGCAACACCTCGCTTGAGATGTATTGATCGCCCTTTTTTTGTGCGGCGCGATCAGCCAAGTTCATTAGGCGCCCCAAGTCCAGAGATAGGTTAGCCTCACCAATGGGTTTACTTATTTTAGCCAACCGCTGTAACTCGGAATTCAATGATTGTTGCAAACCAACCACATCAAAACCCGCTCGGTTGAGAATGGGCCGAACGCTGCCACCCTCTTGATTTAATAACGCCAGCAGTAAATGCACTGGCTCGATACCTGAGTGATCATTTCCGATCGCCATGGACTGAGCATCTGCCAGTGCGCTTTGCAGCTGATTGGTGAGTTTGTCTATACGCATGATTACTCCTTATCCTGTCTACTAAGATCTTTTCGATCTAGCCTGTTTTATTAGTTGGGGGCTGCTCAGGCATTTTCAATGGTTAAAGCTAGTGGCAACCCCATAATGAATCTATCTTTGGCTTGTAACCGCTGATGCTATCGCGACATTTTTTATCTAGTTATCGACTAGCGCTATGTTGAGATTCCAATCGATACAAAAAAGCCCTACCAAATGGCAGGGCTTTTAGTTACTCAACAGAGCGTGCAACTATGCCTGATTAAGCGCCGTGGTCATTTCAACAACCGCTTTCTTACCGTCGCCATACACCATTAGAGTATGGCTCATAGCAAACAGAGGATTCGGCAGTCCGGCAAAACCTGGACTCAATGAACGCTTAATTACCACCACATTTTTCGCCTTGTCAACATTCAAGATTGGCATGCCGTAAATAGGACTGCCTTCCACATCTCGCGCCATCGGGTTAGTCACATCGTTGGCACCAATGACAATCACCATGTCGGTGTCTTCAAAGGTCGGATTAATCCTATCCATCTCAACCAGTTTGTCATAGGGAACCTCGGCTTCCGCTAGCAGCACGTTCATATGCCCCGGCATACGACCAGCCACTGGGTGAATGCCGTATTCGACCTCTATGCCTTTGGCTTCCATGGCGTCAGCTAACTCGCGAACAGCATGTTGAGCCTGCGCCATAGCCATCCCATATCCTGGCACGATAACAACCCGCTTAGCGACCTCGAGCATCATTGCTATTTCGTCAGGCTGGGCACTGGTAACCTTGCCCGCATAAATCTCATCAGAATCAATTTCTTCGCCACCTGGAGCCATTTTTCCAAACAGCACGTTCGTTAGTGAGCGATTCATGGCAACACACATTATTTGGGTAAGAATCAATCCCGAGGTTCCCACAAGAGAACCGGCGATAATCAGCACTGTGTTACCCAGAATAAAGCCGGCAAGCGCTGCCGCTATTCCCGAATAGGAGTTTAGCAGTGCGATAACCACGGGCATATCAGCGCCGCCAATTGGCATTACGAGAAACAGCCCTAGCAATAGCCCCAAACCAACAATCGCCAGCATGCCAGCCATATTGCCTGGATCAACGACCACCGAACCTATCGCGAACAGGGCAGCAACGAACAAAATACCATTGCCAAAAGGACCACCGGGTAATCCATAACTATTCTTCATCAGCTCCTGCAATTTGGAAAAAGCCACCAAACTACCGGTCAAGGTCACCGCGCCGATCAGAACGGTCAGTCCAATGGCAGTCAGTGCAAATATGCCCTCCGCACCTATGCCAAACGCCCCAGTATCGACAGCTAACGGGACTAGCATATCGGCAAAGGAGGTTGGCGCTGCACCCAGCGTTGTAAAGTACTCGGCCAAAGCAATAGTCAGCGACGCGCCACCACCAAAGCCATTGAGCAGAGCAACCATTTGCGGCATCGACGTCATTTGAATCCGCAGCGCCATTACGCCACCAATAATCGAGCCCACAGCCACACCAGCAATTACGAAGGTATAGTCGACATTATTAATATTAAGGAAAGTAATGACCACAGCCAATAACATCCCCAGCGCGGATAACAGATTGCCTCGCACAGCGGTTTTTGGTTTAGTCAGTCCTTTGATTCCGAGAATAAATAGTACACCGGCAACTAAGTAAATAAAGCTTACAATATTAGGATTCATCGCTTACTTCCTCTTAAACATGGCAAGCATGCGGTTGGTGACCAGATAGCCGCCTACTACATTAATCGTCGCGAATGTCACGGCGATAAAACCCAATATATTGACCAACATTGGTGAGCCATCAGAACCCGCGGCGAGTAGCGCGCCCACAAGCGTGATGCCCGAGACAGCGTTGGTGCCTGACATTAGCGGTGTGTGCAATGTGGGTGGTACTTTGGTGATCAACTCAACGCCAAGAAATAGCGAAAGTACAAAAAGTGCTAGTAATAAAATCAAGACTTCCATCGTTTATTCTCCCTTTTAAGCTTGGTCAGGTACATTGAGTTCAGGCAGGTTTAATAACTTGCGCATATAGGGGTGAGGAACTTCCCCATTATGGGCTACGACCGTACCGGCAACAATCTCGTCATTAAAATCAAGATTCAGATTGCCCTGTTCATCAAGAATTAACTCAAGCAATGTCTGCATGTTTTTACCGTACATCTGGCTGGCATGGTAGGCCAATTCTGAAGGCACATTTTCTGGCCCCAAAATAGTTACACCATGAGCTATGACGGTCTTACCCTGTTCGGTCAAATCGCAGTTGCCACCGCGCTCAGCAGCCAGATCCACAATTACCGAGCCCGGCTTCATGGCCTTGACCATATCTTCGGTAACTAAAATTGGCGACTTGGCTCCGGGAATAGCCGCGGTGGTGATAATAATGTCTTGTTCGGCCACCACAGCGGTCATCAATTCACGCTGGCGGCGCAGAAAGTCTTCACCCTGTTCTTTGGCGTAACCACCAGCGCCTTCGGATTCTCCGGTATCCAAGTCCAGCTCTACTGGCTTGGCGCCGACCGAGATAATCTGTTCACGCGCGGCGGGCCGAACATCGTAAGCTTCAACCACGCCGCCCAATCGCTTGGCTGTAGCGCAGGCCTGCAACCCGGCAACGCCCACGCCCATAATTAAGACGCGTGCGGGCTGTAAGGTGCCGGCAGCGGTCATTAGCATAGGGAAAATACGAGGCGCAGCAGAAGCGCCCATCAACGCAGCCTTATATCCAGATAGAGTTGCCATTGATGACAGAACATCCATGCTTTGAGCACGACTAATACGCGGAACTAACTCTAATGCGATGGCGCTTGCACCTCGGTCAGCAACAGCCTGAGCGGCCTGAGGTGAAGCGAGCGGATCCATCATACCGATGACTAACTGGCCCTTTCTCAGGCTAGCCAAATCAGCGTCTGAATTATCGTTGTTGGATCCGAAAGATTGTACCTGCAAAATTATATCTGCCTTGGCAAATATTTCAGCACGGTCATCTGTAAGGGTGGCTCCAGAAGCGGCATATTCTGCATCGGGATAACCCGCAGCGCTTCCAGCATTGGTTTGAAAAAGCACCTGTACGCTTTTGTCAGTCAGAGACTTGACATTGGCAGGGGACATGGCGACTCGTTGTTCACCGGGTTTAATTTCCGACGGAATTCCGATTATCACTCAATTCTCCTTGAGTTGGTTAAATTACTTTTTTGTATTTCCTTTAAAATTGAAGCCCTATTGTAACAATCTTTAATAACTGGTCACATCACGCCGAGGTATATAGCCACTATTAGCACCAGCGATGGAGCATGAATTGTGTGATAAAGTGAGGACCGGTGACAGAAAAGTTAAGATACCTCGGTAGATTTTAAAATGCAGGCTCAGTCACCAGAGTCGTTTTCAAATGAGTATAAATCCGATCTAAATATTACGGGCTACAGAGAAGTCCGCAAGTTCTAACATCACGTCCTTATATATGCTCCCTGGCAATTTAGCCAATGCCACTTTCGCCAGCTCAGCCTGATGTTGAGCCATTCCAATGCTGTACTCTAAGCCTCCTTTGGCCTTGACCAACGCGAGTATCGGATTAAAACTTTCAGCACTTTTGGTTTCTATGGCCTGACAAATCATGCGGGCCTGTTCTGCATCACTGTTATCGCGAGTGTAGATAAGAGGCAGAGTCATTTTACCTTCAGCCAAATCGTCTCCAACATTTTTGCCAATACTGTCCACATCGCCCTGATAATCCAGTACGTCATCCGCAATCTGGAATGCCAAGCCAAGATGCTTACCATAATCAGCCATGGCCGATTGGTTGACGCCAGCAAGGCTTGCGCCCGTCTGAGCGGCCGCCTCAAACAATTTCGCGGTTTTACGATAGATGACCTGTAGATAAATATCCGCTGTCAGGTTCGAATTACCGGCGTTCCCCATCTGCTGCACTTCGCCCTCTGAAATCACATTTGTAGCATCAGCCATCATACTCATTATAGGCATATCACCAATCGCCACTAACATTTGAAAGGCACGCGAATAAAGAAAATCACCCACTAAAACGCTGGGCGCATTACCCCATTGAGCATTCGCCGTGTCACGACCTCGGCGCAGTGCGGACACATCAACAACATCATCATGCAAAAGGGTCGCCGTATGAATAAATTCGATCACAGCAGCCATCTGGATATGCTGAGACCCCTTGTATCCATTGGCCAGAGCAGCGAGTAAAACCACCACTGGGCGCAGGCGTTTACCGCCAGAATCGACAATATAATGGCCGATATTCTCCACTAATCCGACATCGGATTTTAGCTCGCTCACGATCAGCTTATTGACGGCAGCAAATTCTTGTTGGACAGCACTATGAAAAGACAACATCTATTTCCGGGCAAACTGCTTTATTTCGTAGGCCGCATGCTAGGGAGACACTCGGGATCTGTCAACTTAAAACCGCTTATATGACTATTAGTCACTACCCTTTTTATCCATGTCTGGTCGATAAGTCCTGTCGTAAATAGTTGATGGGGAGGCCAGAACTGGTTACGATGCGCCCTCTGTATCCAACATCAAAGGAACTCATGACCTTTAAGCCACAGTCCTGCTATAACAAAGAAGAAATTTTAGGCTGCAGCCGCGGTGAGCTGTTCGGCCCGAACAACGCCAAACTTCCTGCGCCCAACATGCTTATGATCGACCGTATTGTCGAAATCAACAATACCGGTGGCAAACATGGCCTCGGGCAGATTATTGCTGAAATAGATATAACCCCTGAACTGTGGTTCTTTGATTGTCACTTTGATGGCGACCCAGTCATGCCTGGCTGTCTGGGACTCGATGCTCTTTGGCAGCTGGTTGGATTTTTCTTAGTTTGGAATGGTAATAACGGCCGCGGCCGCGCTCTGGGCGCAGGAAATGTTAAATTTTTCGGTCAAATTTTACCCACCGCCAAAAAAGTGACCTACAAACTTGATCTGACCCGTCTAATTCAACGCAAACTTGTTATGGGCATTGCCGATGGTTCGGTTGAAGTTGATGGTCGCGAGATCTATACCGCCAAAGATTTGAAAGTCGGTCTGTTTGAGAGCACTGACAACTTTTAAGTATTCCAACAGTAAGCTAACGCTACATCAGGAGGATTAGCAATGAGACGTGCAGTAATTACGGGCCTTGGCGTTGTATCCTGTCTCGGCAATGACAAGCAGACTGTAACCCGTTCATTGAGAGAAGGAGTCTCTGGCATTCGCCGCCGCGAAGACTTTGCGGAGATGGGCCTGCGCTGTAATGTTGGCGGCATACTAGACATAGACCCCAAAGATCATATTGATAGAAAGGTTCTCCGTTTCATGGGGGCCTCAGCCTCATACGCCTACATAGCCACGGATCGCGCAATTGCCGATGCCGGCCTGACACCTGAAATGGTTTCAGACCATCGCACCGGCCTCGTAATGGGCTCAGGTGGCGTTTCCGGTGAAATGTTCACCGAGTCTATTGATGTTATGCGCGAGCGAGGCATCAAGCGTGCCGGGCCTTACCGAGTCACCCAAATCATGGCCAGTACCGTTTCTGCCTGCGTTGCTACCCCGTTTAAAATAAAGGGCGTCAACTACTCGATCTCCTCCGCCTGTGCTACTAGCGCTCACTGCATAGGCCATGCGGTTGAATTGATTCAACTGGGCAAACAAGATGTTTTGCTAGCCGGCGGCTCTGAAGACATGCACTGGTCCATGGCCGGTATGTTTGACGCTATGGGCGCGCTAACTAGTAAGTATAATGACTCACCTGAAATTGCTTCTAGAGCTTATGATGCCGACAGAGACGGATTCGCTCCCGGTTTAGGTGCGGGGACCGTGGTTGTAGAAGAACTTGAGCATGCACTTGCCCGCGGTGCCAACATAATCTGTGAAGTGACGGGTTATGGCGCCACATCGGATGGTGCCGATATGGTATCCCCCTCAGGTGAAGGCGCCGAGCGTTGCATGAAGATGGCCATGGCAACAGCATCAGGTCCAATGGACTATATCAACACTCACGGCACCAGTACGCCAGTCGGCGATATTGCTGAACTGGGCGCCATTCGCAACACTTTTGGCGATAGCTGCCCAGACATTAGCTCGACTAAATCACTTTCAGGCCACAGCCTTGGTGCTGCGGGGGTTCATGAAGCCATTTACTGTATGCTAATGATGGAAAATAACTTTGTTGCGGCATCGGCCAATATCAATACGCTCGATGATCACGCTCTGGGACTGCCAATTGTTTTGCAAACCAAAGAAAAAACGCTAGACCGCATTATGTCTAATAGCTTTGGCTTCGGCGGTACTAATGCGACTTTAGTGATGGAGCGTTTTACTGACTGAACAATATCATCTAGGTCATTGCGCCATAAAGACGTGATTTGATCAGGTACAAGAAAGGCAGCCATTGGCCGCCTTTTTTGTGCTAAAACGTTTGTCGTTTACAGCGCCGCTAAAATAGCCTCGGCACTTGTGGCTTCTAGAGCAGCTTCATCAATATTTAGCAAACTCACCACACCATCATCGACAACCATAGCGAAGCGCTTGCTACGGGCTCCCATGCCATAAACTGATGCATCTAAGACAAGATCCAGAGCCTTGGTGAAGTCACCATTGCCGTCTGCCAACATCACAAGATGCTCGGCATTCGCAGCTTTTCCCCAGGCATCCATAACAAACACATCATTGACCGACATGCAGGCAACTGTATCCACGCCCTTCGCCTTAATGGCATCGACATGTACAACAAAACCGGGCAGATGCGCCATCGAGCATGTTGGTGTGAACGCACCTGGAACAGCGAAGAGAACTACTTTTTTACCATCAAAAATATCTGCTGTGCTGATCCCCGCAGGACCCTCTGCACCCATAACTGTCATCATTCCCTCAGGAACTTTATCGCCAACTTTAATCGTCATTTAAACCTCGTCATTAATTGTTTTAATAGGTACCAAAAAACCGCTATCTAGAACGGAATGTCATCGTCAAAACTGTCCATGCCTTGAGGCGCCTGCTGCTGCGGTGCATTCTGCTGTGGTGCATTCTGCTGCTGCCCTTGTTGTGGGGCCGAGCTATTTTGCTGTGGCGCTGAATTTTGATAGCCGCCACCCTGCTGTTGAGGTGCATCATAACCGCCTTGTCCGCCGCTACGAGTATCAAGCATCTGCATTTCACTTGCAATTATTTCGGTTGTGTAACGGTCTTGGCCGTCCTGCGCCTGCCATTTGCGAGTGCGAAGAGAACCCTCAACATAAAGCTTCGAGCCTTTCTTTACATACTCGCCTGCGATTTCCGCCAACCGGTTATAAAACGTCACCCGATGCCATTCGGTGCGCTCTTGTTGATCGCCTGTATTTTTATCTTTCCATGATTCTGATGTCGCAATACTCAGATTAGTGACTGCACCACCTGATGGCATAAAGCGTGTTTCAGGGTCCTGACCACAGTTACCCACGATGATGACTTTGTTGACTCCGCGCGCCATTTTAATCTCCTGTTCGTTAACGTTTTAAATAAGGTCTAAGGCTTTGCATATCCACGGTCTTCTTATCAACCTTGACATAGGCAAGCGACTCCCCTTTGATCAGGAGTATATCGTCTACCCCCACTATAGCAGAAATTATTTTTACAAAATCGTTATGCTCACTATCTCCGACATGCAACACCAGGGTTTGTAGTGGTCGAGGAGATTGTAGTCCCAACGACAGCAGCCACCAGATCGCTAGCACCGCGGTCAAAAGCAAAAATAACCCATCAGTGCCAAACTGCTGCAAACTAACCCCTCCCAATGTCCCCCCCACAAAGGCACCCAGAAACTGACTGGTGGAATAAATACCCATGGCAGTACCGCGACGTCCTGCCGGACAGGCTTTACTCATCCATGAGGGTAACGACGCTTCTAGCAGATTAAAGCAGGCAAAAAACACAAGCAGCATCAATGGCGTCATAAGCACACCGCGAGCGGTACCTAGCACTAACATCGCAATTGCCATACAGGCAATTGCCGAGACAAAGCTGAGTTTTTGGCGTTGATGTTTTTCACCCAAAATCATTACCGGCAACATGGCTACAAAGCCGCCGCCCAGTAAGGCTAAATACACCCACCAAAGATTATCAGCACTGACATTCAACTCCTCTGCCAGAATGCTCGGAATCACTACAAACGATGCCATCAGCGCCAGATGTAAGGCAAATATGCCTATATTAAGACGCAGTAACGTTGGTTCGATCAACAGACTGGTAATATGCCTAATATCAGCTAAGGTCTCCCGGTTGCGCTGCAGCGCAACCACGCGTGGCACAAAAACTAGAAATACCAGAATTCCGATCAAACCCAATAATGCAGTGACCCAAAAAATGCCGGACAGACCCATGGATGCAGCAATTAATGGGCCGAGAATCATTGCCAGAATAAAAGATAAGCCAATGCTGGCACCAATAGTTGCCATAGCCTTGGTACGGTTCTCTTCGGCGGTCAGGTCGGCAAGCATCGCCATTAGAGTACTTGCAATAGCCCCCATACCCTGGAGTGCTCGGCCAATCATGAGCCCCTGCATGCTGTCGGCCGACGCCGCCACAACACTGCCGAGAACAAACATCAACAGACCACCAACAATCACTGGCTTGCGACCTATCTTGTCCGACAGAAGACCGAGGGGAATCTGCAAAAGGGCCTGAGTTAATCCGTAAATACCCAGCGTAAGACCTAATAAAAAGGGCGTCGCATCCGCGTAATTATCTTGGTACAGCGCCAGTACTGGCAGCACCATAAACAGTCCAAGCATCCTGAAGCCGTAGAGGCTGGCAAGAGACAATGTGGCGCGCTTCTCCAAAGGAGAAAAACCGGTGGGTGGTGCAGATTCAGTCAAGGCAGCATCAGATTCTAAGTCGTGTCAGCTTGCATGTTAACAGCCCAACAGAGTCTCAACCACCGTCAGTGAATCTTTTTTATGGCTTATGTGGACGTAATAGCAGTCTGGACAATCTCTGTCGCCGTATTGTTAACTATAACTGCAAATCACTTTGCTCTAACGGTAAGTCACGCCTTATAATCGGTCGTTTAACTAAAGCAGAAACAAAGTTCTATGGATACCATTCAGGTACGGGGCGCACGCACCCACAACCTTAAGAATATCGATATCGATATTCCTCGCGATAAATTAATTGTGATCACGGGCCTATCCGGCTCGGGGAAATCCTCGCTGGCATTTGATACGCTGTATGCTGAGGGTCAAAGACGCTATGTAGAGTCCCTTTCGACCTATGCGCGCCAGTTCCTATCCATGATGGAAAAGCCCGATGTTGACCACGTGGAGGGCCTCTCTCCCGCTATTTCTATTGAGCAGAAATCTACCTCTCACAATCCCCGATCCACGGTTGGAACGATTACGGAGATCTATGACTACCTGCGCCTTTTGTTTGCCCGCGCAGGTGAGCCTCGCTGCCCAGATCATGACAGAGTGCTAAATGCTCAAACTGTAAGTCAGATGGTTGATCAGGTTATGGCGCTGCCAGAAGACACTAAGCTGATGCTACTTGCCCCTGTGGTTAAGGATCGCAAGGGCGAACATTTGCACCTGTTTGAAAGTATGCGTCGCCAGGGCTTCATACGCGCCCGCATTAATGGCCTAGTTTGCGATTTGGAAGAAACTCCGACACTGGATAAAAAGAAGAAGCACACTATCGAAATCGTTGTCGACCGTTTTAAGGTAAAAAGTGACATTGCATTGCGGCTGGCTGAGTCCTTCGAAACGGCCCTGACTCTGGCTGAAGGACTGGCCTCAATAAGTTATATGGAAGATAAACAGCCGGATCAGATATTTTCGGCGAAGTTTGCCTGCCCAATCTGTAATTACAGTCTCAACGAACTAGAGCCTCGACTTTTTTCGTTTAACAACCCAGCGGGCGCCTGCCCCACCTGCGATGGGCTTGGCGTACACCAGTTTTTTGATATTGACCGTGTTATTAAACATCCTGAGGTATCTATTTCAGAGGGTGCGATTCGCGGTTGGGATCGACGAACCTTGTTTTACTACAATATGTTGACTAGTCTGGCTGAACATTACAATTTCGATATTGATCAGCCTTGGGAAAAATTGTCAGCAATTCACCAACAAAAGATTTTGTTTGGCAGCGACGAGGAGGAAATTACCTTTAACTACGTCAATGACCGCGGTACGGTGTTCCGTCGCGAGCATAAGTTTGAAGGCGTCATCAATAACATGGAACGTCGCTACCGCGAAACAGAGTCCAATTCGGTGCGCGAAGAACTCAACAAGTATATGGCAACCTCTAACTGCCCAGAATGCTCAGGTACACGCCTCCGCAAGTCTGCACGTCATGTCTTTATTGATAACCGCCGCATTGAAGATATCGTTAGCATGCCCGTCGGAGAATGCTGCGAGTATTTTGAAGCCCTAAACCTGCCTGGACGGCAAGGTGAGATTGCCGATAAGATCGTAAAGGAAATCCGCCAACGCTTTAACTTCTTAGTCGACGTGGGCCTTAATTACCTCTCATTGAGTCGCAGCGCCGACACTCTTTCAGGTGGCGAGGCTCAGCGTATCAGGCTGGCCAGCCAAATCGGCGCTGGGCTTGTCGGCGTGATGTATATTTTGGACGAACCGTCCATTGGCCTACATCAACGTGATAATGAGAGACTATTAAAAACCCTAATCCACCTGCGCGATCTTGGCAATACTGTGATTGTGGTTGAGCATGATGAGGACGCGATCACCGCCGCAGACCATGTTATTGATATAGGCCCAGGAGCCGGCATTCATGGTGGTGAGATTATCGCCCAGGGTACCGTCAAGCAGATTAAAGCTAACAAGAACTCAATTACAGGCCAGTTCTTATCGGGTGTGCGCGGCATAAAAATCCCTAAGGTTCGCAACAAGGGCAAAGGTAAGCTACTCAAGGTTACCGGCGCCTCCGGTAATAATTTACAAAATATCGACTTGGAGATACCCCTAGGAGTTTTTACCTGTATTACAGGCGTATCAGGATCAGGCAAATCAACATTAATTAATGAAACACTCTATCCCGCCGCCGCAGTAGCCCTGAATAAGGCGACGATTCTAAAGCCTGCCCCCCATACAAAAATTACCGGATTAAGTCATCTCGATAAGTGTATCGACATCAATCAGAGTCCCATTGGCCGCACGCCTCGTTCTAATCCAGCCACCTACACGGGTATCTTCACCCCAGTGCGAGAAATCTTTGCTGGCACACAGGAAGCACGATCACGAGGCTACAATCCTGGTCGATTCAGTTTCAATGTAAAAGGCGGTCGCTGTGAGGCCTGTCAAGGCGATGGCGTCACCAAGGTGGAGATGCACTTTCTACCCGACATCTACGTACCTTGCGATGTCTGCAAGGGTAAACGCTATAACCGTGAGACCCTAGATATTCACTTTAAAGGTAAGAATATCCATCAGGTGCTAGCCATGACGATTGAGGATGCCCGTGAATTCTTTGACGCTATTCCTACCATCGCGCGCAAGCTTCAGACTCTAATTGATGTGGGCCTGTCCTATATCAGCCTTGGGCAGTCGGCAACTACTTTGTCGGGCGGTGAAGCTCAGCGTGTCAAGCTATCCAAAGAACTATCCAAGCGCGATACCGGAAAAACGCTTTACATACTAGATGAGCCAACCACTGGCCTACACTTTCATGATATTGAGCAGCTTTTAGCAGTGCTCCACCGTCTGCGTGACCACGGTAATACGGTGGTCGTGATTGAACATAACTTGGATGTGATTAAAACGGCTGACTGGGTTGTCGATCTTGGACCTGAAGGCGGTTCCGGTGGCGGATTGATAGTCGCAACCGGCACCCCAGAAGAAGTCGCTAAGGTTAAGGAATCACATACGGGTCATTTTTTGAAAGGTATCTTGAAGGGTAAGTAGAGCTCTAACCAGTGCGCCCCAGATAATCGGCAACCATTCTGTCGATGGCGTCCTGCTTGTATTCGCGCAGGCCACTGAGGATTAGGTTTTTGACGCCATGGCCGACGACCCTGCCTTGGTCCATAAAGCGGAACTGTAATTGAGCCTCACCGCGCTTGCCATCAACACGCAGACTGGTTCCAGCAAGTTCGACGGTCGGCTTTGTCAGCGTTAGCCTGTCTAGACGCAAAGACATTGAGTCATAGATTACTAGCGGTCGCTCGGGATTAATCATCACCTGCTCCTGCGCCATCAACGGTACCAGAATATGGGGAAAGTTTTGTCCCGAGAACAGCACATAGACTTTAACTAACTGCTCAATCAAACCCATATTAGCCACAGATTCACCGCCCCTACTGACCTCTAAGTAGCACTTACCACGCTGGTCAATAACACGAAAATGTTCACCTACCGCCGGTGGAAAACACAGCGCAGTATCTGCCGAAACCATGCCAGAAAAATTAAATGACATTTCCTTACTTAGTCCATATCGCTGTAATACAAGAGCAAATAGTAAGTCTCCTGGCACGCAAAAACGTTTACTGGCTGTGTCATGGATAGGATTGAAATCATTGCTCACCGACTTAGCAAAGTCGCTGCCCTGCTCAGCGCTGATACTGATACTGTCTTGATAGCTACTGTGGAATGACTGTAAAAACATTATTGACTCTAGCCCTATGATCTAAATGCTGTTAAAACGAATCTCTTCAATCAAGTTCGGCTTCGAACTCTTCCAGAAGATCTAATGGCTCCATTTCCTGGCCTTCGAGCTCAGTATTCCAGTTAACGCCCACCATCAAAACGTCTGCATGCATGCCGGGAAGCCAGTCGTCGAGAAACTCTTCCAACTCAATAGCGACGGGCTTGTAGACATCCCAATCTCCGGTGCATAGCGCCTGCGCTAGACCCTCCGCAGACCAAAATGGAATGACATCAATACTATCATTATCAATCGAACTGACCAGAGACCAGTTGCCCTCAGTATCCTGTAGACCCCAGACGCAGCCATTTTCGAGACATTCAACCACTAAGCGGTCAAGGTTTTCTTGCAGGTCATCGGACAGAGGATCCATGATTGAGCTCAACTTATTATGGGTTTAGTCAAAGAGCGCCATAATAACGCTTTTACGCCATCAAACCAAAGTGGCTAAACGAAAATCTAGCAAATTGAGATGCTGACTTAGGGCTTCGTCCAAAGAGCGATACCGCAGACAATAAAGCGTCGATGCTACGATTGACCAAAATAGCCTAGTTGGAGACTTGCTAACAATTAGCAACTAGGCCGGCAGATAACATTTTCTGGTATTATCCACCGATGACAATTGATGATACATACCAAACCAGCGCAACCGCTCGACAAAATCTCCGGCGGCTAAGCTTTATTCGTGGCCTCGCCTTACTGGGCCAATTTGTTGCACTTATTTTCTTTAGCTTCATCAATCCAATTGGCCTACCCATTGTGCCCATAAGTGCTGTGCTATTTGTCTACGCCGTCCTTACCGTCTCGACATGGCTGCGCAGTCGTCTGCAGTTCCCTATTGTTGACCAAGAGTTTTTTGCGCACCTCATTATCGACATAGCTTTCTTTTCGTTGTTGTTGTATCTCAGCGGTGGCGCATCCAATCCCTTTATTTCTTACTTCCTAATTCCAGTCAGTATTGCCGCCACTACACTGCCCCGCGCACTAAGTATCTGTATAGCACTTTCGGCACTTAGTTGCTATAGCCTTCTGCTGTATTACTATGTGCCCTTAGAGGCTATCGCCCCGATGCCTGCGGGCCATCTGAATCACTCTGATACTGGCGCTAGCAATCTACACATTCTCGGAATGTGGGCGAACTTCTCAATCAGTACATTAATTATTACCTACTTTATTAGCTCCATGGCCAGCACATTAAAACGGCAGCAGCGGCAGATTTCCGATCAACGGGAAATCCAGTTGCGAGACGAACAACTGCTCGCAGTAGGAACCTTAGCGGCGGGAACTGCCCATGAGTTAGGCACACCACTGAACACCATGAAACTTATTGTTGACGAGCTTATCGCAGATACTAACCAGCCAGAGCCTGATCTAACGCTACTCAACCAGCAGATCGAAATCTGTAAAGCTACCTTAAAACGGCTGTTGATGACGGCGGAAGAATCCCAGTCAAGTCAACATAAGCCAAGGCAGCTCCATATCTATTTTTCGGAGTTGGTGGAACGCTGGCAACTTATGCGACCCAGCTTAAACGCCAGTATAGAGATAGCAGATGCGCCGATGCTTGCTCTTTTCCATCCGACCATCGATCAGTCAATACTCAATCTTCTCAACAATGCTGCCGATGCTAGTCCTGAGAAAGTAGAGATTTCTATACATTGGACCCGCGAAAACGTTACGCTCGATATTCGCGACTACGGCGCAGGACTAGATCCGTTAGCAGTTGATGAGCTTGGCAAACCCTTTGTGACCGATAAATCCAATGGACTTGGACTCGGGTTATTTCTCTCCCGAGCCACACTCACTCGCTATGGTGGTACGGTGAAATTGCAAAATACGGCAGGCGGAGGCACACATACCCAGATTGTTCTGCCACTGCAGTCTGCCGAGCACAACCCGTGGGGAGATGAATTAGAGTGAACTATCTGGTTGTTGATGATGATGCGGCATTCTGTGCTACGCTCGCTCGGGTGCTGACTCGGCGAGGCCATAAGGTAGTCACCGCAACTAATGGCGTTGACGCTGTTCGGCACTGCCAGCTCTCGACGATTGATAGAGCCATCCTAGATCTCAAATTGGATCGAGAGTCAGGCCTAGTGATACTCCAGCAACTTCGTTTAATACAACCCAACATCCAGACTGTTATCCTCACAGGTTATTCGAGCATTGCCACGGCAGTCGAAGCGATAAAGCTAGGCGCGATTAATTATCTCATTAAGCCCGCGTCCGCTGATGACATTGTGTCGTCATTTGAACAGGTCAAAGGCAGTGTCGAGGCAGAGGTACAAGAGGTTCCCCCATCGGTTAATAGGTTGGAGTGGGAACATATCCAAAGAGTACTAAAAGAAAATAATGGCAACATATCAGGTACGGCAAGAAACCTAGGCATGCACCGCAGAACATTACAGAGAAAGTTACTGAAGAGGCCAGTCAAACAGTAGCACGCAGACAGAAGCCCTGAGACGCTAGTTGAGTACCCGGTAGCCACGACCTTTTAAACATCGTTTAACAATTCGGTCCTGCTCATGACGAGCACTCTTGTTAGCTTTTACGCCACCGACAACAGCGCCTGCACCGGCTCCCCGCTTTGCACTATCACTATTGCCCAGCACGGCACCCAGAACACCACCAACCACTCCGCCTTCCACGACACCTTCTGCGGTGCGTTGACCGACACTCACTTGCACCGCGTAGGCTTCGCAATCGGCAAGGTCAACCTCATAGCTGTAGGGGTCTACACCTAGGGTGTCCACAATAACTTCGTCCGGGGCGCCATACTGATAACCGCTACTGCAACCGACAAGCATTGATAAGGCGGTAATAGATGCAATTGCAAAAGCTAACTGATGATTTTTCAACTCTTACTCCATGATTAAAAAGGCTTACTCTATCAAACGTCAACCAAAGGCTTCGGTTGACGCTGACGAGCAATGTCCAGCAAGTCTCTATCATATCGAGCAAAGCGACTTACTTGGTATTATTCATTATGCCTCGCACAGCCGCAGGAATATCCGCAGGCAGCACTATGAGCTTCGAGTTTTCAGACTTGGCCATACTTTTGATGGCCTCAATGTACTTTTCACCAAGCAGATACATGGCAGGCAGCTCTTTATCTTGAATAGCTTCATTGACCTTACTCAGTGCCGTCTTGGTAGCTTCAGCCAGCACTATTTGAGCTTCTGCATCTCGGCGCGAGGCTTCTAATCGACCGTCTGCCTCAAGAATTGCCGCGGTTTTTTCACCATCGGCCCGAGTAACCGTGGCGCGACGTTGACGCTCCGCAGCAGCCTGCTCTTCCATCGCAGACTGCATGGTCCCTGATGGATTGATGTCCTGAATCTCTACCGTTTTTAAAGTGATGCCCCAGTCTGCAATTTCTTCAGCAATGGAGGTCTTAAGTTTCGATTTAATCTGATCACGAGAAGACAACGCATCATCCAATGACATTTCACCGACGATAGAACGCAGCGAGGTCTGTACTAATGTGCGAATTGCCAGCTCATAATTCTCAACTCCATAAACAGCTTTTTCCGGAGATAGTATATTAATGTAAGCGACCGCATTGGCAATGATTACCACATTATCTAAGGTGATCACTTCTTGCGAGGGAATATCCAATACAATATCTTTGGTCGTGGCTTTAAAGGCCACATCATCAACATAAGGAATAATAAGGTTGAGTCCGGGAACTAAGGTATTGTGATATTTCCCGAGCCGCTGAACGACCCATTTTGATCCCTGAGGCACCAGACGGACACCCTTAAATAGCGTCACCACGACCAACAATAAAACCGCACCGACTAGAATGATACCTTCCATTTTTTTCTCCCTGAGTAAGTTAAACTATGCTGGCAACCACTAATACGGTGCCATTAATTGATTTGATGTACAGACGGTCGCCTAGTGCCACGCTGGTCTCGCAGGTGAATTGCCACTCGTCTTCACCCAGTATTGGGGTGGTAAAACGTATTTTACCCGGGGTTCGCTCGGTTGGGAGTTTAATTACTTGACCCGCCTCACCAATAGCCGATGCCTGCGCTAATTCATCCATGTTATGGCTGCTTAATCTTGGCTTAAACACGATAAACCAGAGTACAGTAAAGCCTACCGAAGACAGGGTCCAGAGGAGCACTTGGATACTAAAACTGACATCTACAGCTAATGCGACAAGGCCCACAACTATGGCACCAAGGCCAAACCAAAGAATGGTAAAACTTGGTACAAATATCTCGCCAATAATCAGTAAAATGCCGAGCACTAGCCAGTGCCAGGCCAATAATTGAATATCCATTTGTCAGTCCTTAATGATAAAAAAATCTAATAATAAGATCAAAATCTGTCTTTGGGCCCAATATCTAAACGCATAACGAGCGCATCTTCGCAGCCATACTCAGTGCGATAATAATCTCTGCGCTCACCCACTTTTTGAAATCGTCTACTGGTATAGAGACGAATAGCGGTAAAATTTGACACCCTGACTTCCAAATATAGTTTTAAAATCTCCGCGGGTAGAGTGCCAATACTGTGATCCAGTAAAAATGATCCTAGACCCCGACCCTGAAACTCTGGCGCCACGGCGATGTTATGTATCTCGGCCTCATCGGCCGCGGTCGAGATCACAGTATACCCCAGGACCTGCAGCTCAGAAACCAACACCGCAGACTGATCAATACTCTGGTGAAATTGCGCTAGGCTCCAAGGATGAACTGAAGTTAGTGTCTCTATCGATACCACTGCATCGAGATCATCTACCTGCAGACCCCTTATAGATAGATTATCAATCAGGTCACTAGTGTGACAGAAATCACTCAAGATGGTTGTTGGTACTTATTCACAACCCTCAGCGGTGACAGATAACGAATCGTCTGCCATGCCTCACGCTTGCGCTGCGGCTGCGCAATCATGTCTGCAAGCGATGGCACAACTAATGCGGTAACCTGATCATAGATACTCACCTGACCATTGGTAACAGACGCCTGTTCCTCCGCCGACAGAAGCCACTCCGCGGCGCCAGCGCCCATCAATAATAATAATTTAGCTGATTTACTATCAATTCTCGCTCTGATCAGGGTCCCTAAAAATTCCTTCGCCTCGACTATATCCCCTGTCGCATTAGGATAGGGAGGCCACTCGATAATATCCATACTCGGCAACTGACCGTTGCCCTGGCCCATCGCCAGCAAAATATTACCCAGCAATAGAATTTGTTCAGGATCTGGCAAGGCCTCATCTACAGAACCACATACCAGCAGGTCGCCAGTCGGCTGCCAGAGAGAAAATTTGGCAGCAACATTGCTTAACGACTGTGGTTCAGTCACCGATATCTTAGCCCGGGGCAACTTAGGCTTAGTGTCAATATCGAATCCGCTAACCTTTGATGTCCTTTTAGCCGGCAGATCAATGCTGTTAGAGGCCGCACCCATTGACCTACCAATAGATTTTTCTGTCAGACCAGTCCTGTCTTCATCGACCGTGCCCAACACCAACCTAGCTGATTCTGCACCCTTCGCTGAGGCTTGGCCGATAGCCACCAAGGGCAAATCTTTGGAAACGTATTGGACAATACCCAGTCTTTGCAAATAGTGATTGTGTCGGGCCCCGCTCATCAGACCCCGCCGAGTTGCGGATGCAAACGGCCCGGATTACGCATCAGGGTCAGTGCATTCAGGTAAGCCTTAGCGCTAGCTAACAATATATCAGTATCGGCACCTTGGCCATTGATAATACGTCCATCTTTTTCCAAGCGCACTGTTACCTCGCCCTGGGAGTCCGTACCCTGAGTTACAGCATTTACCGAATATAACTGTAGGTTAGTTTCGCTGTTGACCAATATTTCAATAGCATTGAAAATAGCGTCGACCGCGCCATCGCCATTAGCCTCCGCGCGATGGTCTTTGTCCTGATAACGGATACCAATTTTGGCATGGGGTAGCTGACCCGATTTCGATAACACTTCAAGATCAATCACCGTTAAGCCATCTCCGCCTGTGCCCAATTGCACGTCGGAAACCAAGGCCTGTAGATCTTCATCAAAGATCTCGCGTTTCTTATCTGCCAATTCTTTAAAGCGCACAAAAGCTTGATTAAATTCCTCTTTACTATCAAAGCTAATACCGAGCTCCTCCAACCTCGCACCAAAAGCTGCGCGGCCAGATAACTTGCCCAGAGATAATTTATTGGTGCTCCAGCCCACATCTTCAGCTTTCATAATTTCATAGGTTTCACGAAACTTAAGAATACCATCCTGATGAATTCCTGACTCATGGGCGAACGCGTTGGCCCCAACTATCGCCTTATTTGGCTGTACCGGAAATCCCGTAATACTGGACACTAATCTTGATGTTGGCACTATGTGCACTGGGTCGATTCTTGTCTCAACTGGGAATATGTCTCGACGCGTACGAATAGCCATTACCAACTCCTCCAATGAGGCATTACCCGCTCGCTCGCCCAACCCATTAATTGTACATTCAACCTGTCGGGCGCCGTTCTGAACAGCGGCCAGACTATTGGCAACCGCCAAACCCAAATCATTGTGGCAATGCACTGAAAAAATGGCTTTGTCGGCATTGGGCACAGTATTCATCAGGCGCTTGATCATTGCGCCGTATTCGATAGGGTCTGAGTAGCCCACCGTATCCGGAAAGTTAATGGTGCGAGCACCAGCATCGATTACCGCCTCAGTAATACGACACATAAACTCAAACTCTGAACGACTGGCATCTTCGAGAGAAAATTCAACATCATCAATCAGATCACGAGCTATTTTGACCGCGCCCACGGCCTGATCAAGCACTTGCTCCGGCGCCATCTGTAGCTTGTGTTTCATATGAATGGGAGAGGTGGCGATAAATGTGTGAATGCGTCCGGCATTAGCGCCTTTTAAGGCTTCTGCGGCACGCTCAATATCCACCGAAATGGCACGAGAAAGGCTGCAAATACGACTCTCGGTTACCGTATTAGCTATCGCTTTCACGGATTCAAAGTCACCCTGACTGGAAATCGCAAAGCCGGCTTCAATCACGTCGACACGCATTTTTTCTAGGGCTTTGGCAATACGGATCTTCTCATCTTTGGTCATGGACGCGCCAGGGCTCTGCTCGCCATCGCGCAATGTGGTATCAAAAATGATTAGCTTTTCTTTAGGCTGCTCTTTGGTATTCATGTTATCTACTCTTCCTCATGGGAGCCATACTGATTACTCAGGCTCCATTGTAAAACGGATCTACCCCAAGGGGATAGAATATCATTGCAACTGATGCAATGAGCGAAATTTGGATGAGGTATAACAATAGATGCCCCTCAGGGCAGGAGAAGAAGTAATCCACGCACGCAAACAGCAGTCTTCAGACTGATATTCGCCGCAATACTCTGTAAAAGATTATTCATGGGCGCTATTCAAACAGTTTTTGGTCGCGTTGCCAACCCCTAAACTTAGCTAGCCTTTCTAGAAAGTAATCCAGTCATTTTTTTCCAAGCCCAAATCAGCGGCGCTGAGAACCCAAAGCCGACCGCCAAAAGAAATAGAATTCGCGGAGGATCAATGGTGATAATCACAAAGCCCATCACAATGTAGAGAATCTTAATAAACGGCACCCGACCGCGCATATCAAATTCTTTAAAGCTCGGGTATTTGAAATTTGACACCATCAGCAAACCCGCGACAGCCGTAAGGACTGCACCTGCAATAGAGAGGGCTAGTATCGATTCTATTTCATAGGTCGACCAGACAAAGCCGGCAACTAGGGCAGCAGCAGCAGGGCTGGGTAATCCAGTGAAGGTCTTGCTATCACCCAACTCAGCCTGCACATTGAAGCGCGCTAAACGCAGAGCCGCGCACGAGGCGTAGACGAAGGCAGCCGCTAACCCCAGCTTACCAAGATCACTAACTCCCCAACCATAGGCTACCACTGCAGGTGCTACGCCAAATGACACCATATCTGACAGACTATCGTACTGCACCCCAAAGTCGCTTTGAGTATTGGTCATCCGTGCAACTCGACCGTCTAG
>Ga0115006_10000458_pt1 | contig 22094 bp, 21 predicted proteins | sample ArcOceMetagenome_3_FD_88943 | JGI IMG/M metagenome (GOLD analysis project Ga0115006, IMG submission 88943) | Marine eukaryotic phytoplankton communities from Arctic Ocean - Arctic Ocean- Svalbard ARC20M Metagenome | ecosystem: Environmental > Aquatic > Marine > Oceanic | place: Arctic Ocean...
TCCCCCGCCCCCGCCCCCTCCCCCGCGGGCCCCCCCCCGCTCTGCCCCTTTTCCCCCCCCCCCGGTCCCAATGCCTCCCCTTTCTACCTTCTCTTCCTCTCTCCCCCGCGCTCCCTTCTCTTCCTTTCGCCCCCGCCCCCCTCCGCATCCTCCCTCCCCGCACCAGCGCGACTCCAGGATGAGGCCGCCGAAGAAAAAGCGAATAACAAGAAATCCCCAAAGGGCATCTCTAAAACGCCCTCATCTCCGAAGGGCCGCGGCGTGAGACGTAGCAAATCTCCCACACGCACATCTCCTAAAGCGAAACCCGAACCCGTCAGCCCTAACCCCTAAGCCCTACATCTCCGAAGGGAGTGAGGCGCGGCACATCTCCGGAGGTACATAGTACATAGTACTATGTTCATAGTACATAGTACTATGTTCATAGTACATAAGGTACTACATAGTACATAAGGTACTACTTAGTACATAAGGACTGGCGCTAAGGCTGTTGTGGGAGAAGTGTTTCACTGCGGACAGGTGTGCGGAGTGGGGCTTAGGTGGTAGGCGTGTGTTTACATAAATGTCAACGAGATGCCTCTCTCATTACTCTCTGCACTAACGAGCACGCACGATCAGCACAGGGTTGTAGATAGCATAGATGCCTCTCTCTACTACTCTCTATTACTCTCTGCACTAACGAGCACACACGATCAGCACGGGTTTCGCCAGCGGCCGTCTCTTCCACACGTAGAATTTCCAACTCCCCGCGGCCCCGCCCCTGCCGCCAGACGCGGAGGCCACATGACTTAATCACGTGGCAACCACCTGTATGCCAGCCTCATCGCCGCCGTCCCCCGCGCCTGCCGCATCTGACGGCCTCTGATGGGAGCTTTGCGCAAACGTAGCACGCAGCGCCTCATTCCCTCGGAGACGCGCAGCACTCGCAGTCTCCTCCAGAGCCAGTTCCTCCCACGCGGGACTGCCGCAGGCACCCGGATGCATCAGCACATATTTCATCACCCGCCGCACCATACTGGGAGTCAGCAATCCAAGAGCTGAGCACGACCCCGCCCCCACCCGGGCGGCCGCCGTCTTCCCATCCTCACCCACCTGCTCCGGTTCTCCTCCTCTTCCCCCCCCTCCTCCACCATCACCCCCCCCTCTCACCCTGGACCTGTTGAAGGCGTGGCCCACAGGGCCTTGGCCGCGCAACCCCTGCACCGGCCGTTTGACAGCCAGCCAAATCAGCCGCTCGATGTCCCAGGCAGCACCCCACATCAGCAAGAGTTCTGCGGCCTTCTCTCGCAGCGCTGGCGTGTGGTCCATGCACTGTCCTGTTGCGATTGCCGCGTTCGCCCTTTGCAGCCATTCGCGCTTCCCCCCCCCATGGAGTTTCTCCTCTGTCGTTGGCAGCGCCTCTCCCGCTGGGGACAGGGCAGTGATACACCACGAGTGCAGTAGTGCATTGCCTGGCACTTCCGGGGTCTGCCATCTCGCCCGGCCAGCTGCGATGGCCTCCAATTTCAAGGCGAAGTGCAAACGGAGGCCGGCAAGCTCTCTGATAGCTGCGGTGCTGCGCACATGTTCTCAAAAGTCAGTGGCCTAGTACATAGATCCTATATTGGCTGTTCGCTACCAAGTCACTGCACAGGGTACTTTTGGCAAAGTCGTGCCTTGCAGCGACGTCCTCTGCGCTGCGCAGCATTTTGTGCATCGCCAGCACAACGTGCATCTCAGTGAGACGCCGCTCCTCGCCGTCGTGTAAACGGTCTTCCTGGTCGTAGTCGCGCAGGAGCGCTGCGACCAAACACGGCCATGCTCCCTCCTCGCAGAGCAGATGCCTGTTTTGCGCGCTGCCGTGCGCCATGCAGGCGATGGACTGTGCCACCTTCCACGCTGTGCCGTAGATGTTGGACGTGACAGGATACGGCAGCCCAGCACAACTGGCCACAAGGTACTCAATCATCCAGCGCGTGCTCCGCCTGTCCACGACCATCCCACGCATCAAAGTCGGATTGAAGTGGCGTGAGCTCTGGGCGCCGCTGATGACAAAGACGCTTCCGTCGGGCTCCTCCCGGCCTTCCGGGGTGCCCCGAGAGCTCGCCGCGAATCTGGATCCCCACCCGCCCATCAGCTGGCCGCGGCCCACCGTCTTCACGACCGCTGCCAGGGCCTGCATGTACGCCACCGTCGGCTCTTTGGTCCCGACGTCGATGTTACGCAACCCTGCAGAAAGAACCTCCACAGCACCACCCTGCACGAGCGCCAGGCATAGCTCGGCTGTGTTGCTGAGATTTGCAAGGGCCGCGATTGCGGTCTGCCGCCCCGCGGCGGAGCTCTTGTTACCCCCGGCAATTTCTATGAGAACCGGGATCAGGCCCGCGTCGAGGACGGCCTGGTGTGTCCCCGTGACAATCATGCCGCAGGTGTTGTTGCAGCAGCACAGCACATCATTGGCAGCCTCTATATCTTTCTGCTCGATGCTCGCGCGCAGAGACGCCGCCGTGATTCGCAGCAACCCCATCTCGATCACGAGCGCGGCGTTGGGACGGTGGTCAAACACGCTACGCGCGAGCGCGTTGAATAGCTCGCCGCTGAGCGCGCGCGTGGCGCCCCTGCGGCGCTGCTCCGCCTCGGCCAGCGCGCTCACCATCCGCTCGATGACGCCCTGCGCGCGCAGCTCGTCCTTGAACGCGCGCCCGCGCGCGCCGCCCGCCAGGCACAGGATGGCGACCTGCTGCACCGCCCACCTGCCCGCGCACAGGGGTTATGCAGCGCTACGACGCGTGGCGTGTGCGGTGCTCTGTAGATAGGAGCAAGGTTGTCGTGCTGTGCGCACGCAGACTCCCGAACGCAACACTGCATGCATGTAGAGAGCAGGCGTCTGCAGGCGCAGCCGCGCCCAGACACCCGCGCGGAAGGCGGGACACCATTATGGTATTGCTGATCGTACGGATAGAAGGGATGAAAGAGAAAGCTAAACCCTAGTAGGCCTTCTAACGCTAGTAAGCCTATGCAGCCCACCTGAGGTGCTCGTCGCTCTGCGCCATGAGGCTGCGCAGAAACGCGGCCCGCACCCGGTCGTTTGACTGCTCGCCGCCCACGAGGGCGTCGCCCTCGAGGTGTGCGGCCCCGAACTCGCCCGCCTCTTCTCCGGAACTCTCGGCGTCGCTCCCGTCCACGTCCTCGTCCTCGTCCACCCACTCGCCCAGGTCCTCGGCGTCGAGCGCCGGCGCGTGTGCCACCACCACGCCCGTGTAGTGTGCGAGTGGTGTCGACTGCGCGTGCGGCACGCCGTCGTCGGCGTCCTCCATCCTGTTCTTCCAGTCTTCCCCCTCACTTGAGGGAGACTGCTGTGACTTTTACTCAACCACACCACGAACTTCGTTCGTGTTGCCCGTCAGCTTTCACACGTGCGGCCGCGGAAGCTCTTCGTGCCTGCAAGCCGCTCGCGGATGCATCCTGCAAGCCAGCCGCTCGCGGTGCCTGCAAGCCAGCCGCTCGCGGATCGCTAGCTGGTGAGGTGACGGGGGCGCGGTGGGCAGCCAGCCCCCGGCAGCGGGCGATGCAGTCGGCAACGCTCAAGCGCAAGCAGAAGAAGCAGCGCCAGAAGGAGAGGAGGCGGCAGGAGGCGGCGGGCGCGGCCGCTGCGGCCGAGGACGAGGACGACGGCGGCGCGGCGAGCGCGGGCAGCGGGAGCGAGGGGGAGCATGCGGAGGCGGCGGCGCGCCCCGGGGGGGCGCACGCGGCGGCCATCTCGCGGCTGGGCGAGCGGGCGTCGCGGCTGAACGAGCTCGGGTTCGACGAGGCGGAGCTCGGGTTCTCCGCGGACGACCTTGCGGCGACGCTGCGGGTCGTGGGCGCGCTCGGCCGCGACCTTGCCGCGTTCCGCTCGCAGCCCTTCAAGGAGCTGCGCCGGGAGATGCACCCGATCATCGAGGAGCAGATGAAGAACTACGGGCTCAAGGGCAGCGACCTGAAGCGCAAGCGCAAGGAGAAGGACGTCGCCGAGCTCAAGTCGCTCAAGGAGCAGGACAAGGAGTGGGTGAACCGCGCAGCGCTCCGTGCAAAGCGGCTGGCGCAGCTCGAGGAGCTCAACAACGCGGCCCCGGCGCTCGGGAACGGCGGGCAGCCGCTGATGCTGACGCACATGGGGGAGGTCGAGGAGGCTGTGGCGACCATCAAGATGCACCGCGTGGCCGACGGGGCCGTCGAGCTCGCGGCTGGGGAGGAAGAGCAGGCCGCGGAGCGCGGGGAGGGCCGGCGGCTCAACATTCCCATCAACTGCTACACGTGCAAGCGGCCGTTCCGGGATCTGCACTTCTTCTACGACCAGCTGTGCCCCGCCTGCGCCGCGCTCAACTACCAGAAGCGCAACGAGATGGCCAACCTCACCGACCGCGTCGCATTGGTCACGGGGGCGCGCGTCAAGATCGGCTACCGCATCGCGCTCAAGCTGCTGCGGTGCGGCGCAACAGTAATCGCCACAAGTCGATTTGCTGCGGATTGCGCAAGGCGATACGCTGCCGAGAAAGGTCCTCGGCCCCCGTCCACCTCAACGCCTCGCAACCCCACCACCCCGACCCCGGTCACTCCGCTCGACCTCTTGAGGCGCAGAGAGGCCGAGCCGGCCGGCGCTGTGAAGCGCGCAGGCGTTAGCGCAACAGCAGAAGCATGCCCGATGATGCGAATCCTTTCCCGAGAGTCTCGATGATGACATTGTGTTCCTCCTACTCTATGAGGGCATGCTCCTACTCTGCAGTCTCACCCATGGGCATGCTCCACTTGAAGTCTGTGACACGCCGTGCCAAGTCTCACCCATGCACACATGCATGCGCATGCGCACGTCTCGCGCCGCCCTGCCACAGACTTTGGGGAGTGGGGCGATCGGCTGCACTGTTTCGGGCTCGACTTTCGTGACCTCGCGGAGCTAGAAAGGTTCTGCGCACACGTCAAACGCACCTTCACGCGCCTCGACATCATTATCAACAACGCCTGCCAGACCATCCGGCGCCCAGCCCAGTACTATGAGCACCTGCTCGTCAAGGAACGCGCGGATCCCAGCGAGCGTGCGCCGGCTGTGAAGGCACTTCTTGAGAACAACACGGCCTTTTGCACGGCGTCTGCCGGACACGCGGCGCTGCTCGGCGACGAGGGCACGCATGCCGGCGGCAGCACGGTCGCCAGTGGCTCCAAGGGACTGCCTGGAGTGCGTGTAGAGATTTTGGAGGAAGATGACGGCGAGGTGGTGTACGATGAGAGCAAAATGCCTGGTGTTGAAGGCGCCGCACACAGCGGGGGTGTCGGCGCGGCCGCTGCGAGCGCGGTGCTGGCGACGCCGTCGGCACGTGCGCCTGCTCCTGCGGCACATGAAGACTTGTGCGGCGACAAGGCTGCTCGTGTCAGCGGGGCGAAGGGGCTGTTGGGAGAGGATAAGGGAGGGGACAAGGGTTGTGAAAGTGGGGGCGGACGGGGAAATGGGAAAGGGATCGCTGAAGGTCAAGTGCTGAGTGGAGGTGTGCGGCGGGGTGGAGGAGCTGCAGAAATGTCGCAGCTTGTGGTGCTGGAGGAGGATCTGAAGCGCGACAAGGCTGCATTCCCCGCGCATGAGAGGTGTGTCTCTTGTCCCCCCCCACGCCCCGTTTTCTGGACGTTTTCCCACTCCACTGTCTTGCGTGGCTGCACAGTCTGGTGCGCAAGTACGACTGGCAGTGCTGATGATGACACCGAATTACTTAAAGCAATAATCTATCCAACTGAATCTTCGGATAGTGAGAATCACTCTTCTTGTCTGAAGCACCCCCGATCCGCTGTGTGCCGCCGCTGCCCACCGTTGCGTGCTTGCGCCTGACGTGCACGTCCCGCACCTGTCTGTGTGTCGCCTTGGTTGTTTTCGCCTGTCTGCTGCTGCACGCGCGTGTCTTGGACCTGTCTGTGTGGATCTTTGTGTGCGCTGTGTACCTTGATTGCCACAGCGGGGCCGCGGTGACAGATGTCAACGAGCAACAACTTGACCTGCGCTCCAAAAACTCGTGGATGCTCAAACTGGACGAGGTGCGTTTGGGTTGTCAGATGAGCAGTGCTCCCCACCATCCCTGCGCATTCATTGCTGCATCCTTTTCACCCATCACCGTCTTGGAGCCCACCACCTGGCAACAGGGTTGGCCAGACAATGAGCACGCCCGATGATGCGAATCCTTTCCCTAGTTTCTCAATGACGACATTGTGTTCCTCCTACTCTATGAGGGCATGCTCGCCAGCGCAAATCCGGCCGGATGTGTGCTGATTCCAAGTCAACGCCCTGCGCCTAGCACCGTACGGCTGTGGCTTCTGACCGGTGTCGTGCTCGCACGCACCTTCTTCGCCCTCTCCGTCCCTTCGGCCCTTCCGCCACCGCGCCTTCTCTTTGCCCATCCTGTGTGTATGGGTTGCAGGTGTCTACCGGGGAGTTGGCCGAGGTGATGGCAATCAATGCGATCGCACCTGCTGTGATTAATGCCAGGCTCAAGCCGTTGATGGAGGCGTCGCCAGAGAAGAGACGCTTTATTGTCAACGTGAGGTGCTGACGTTTCCTCCCCTCTCCCCCTCCCCTTTCTCCCCCGTCCCTCTTTCTGTGTGTGTACACACCCACCCACCCACCCACATTACGTTGCTGACATTCTGCAATTGTGGCCAGTGCAATGGAGGGCAAGTTCTATCGCTTCAAGTCCGACCAGCACCCGCACACCAACATGGCGAAAGCGGCGCTCAACATGATGACGCGTACGTCGGCGCAGGACTACATCAAGACTGGCATTTACATGACGGCCGTAGACACTGGGTGGATAAACGACGAGAAGCCCATGGAAATTGCCGCGCGGCACGGTGAGCGCCACAACTTCCAGACGCCGATTGATGAGATTGATGCGGCTGCGCGAGTGCTGGACCCGGTCATTGCACCGCTGCTCGCGGCTGAGAAAGGCGAGCAGGTGGAGCCGCCGTCTGGGGTGTTTCTCAAAGACTTTGTCAAGTGCGAATGGTGAAGGCACCGATGTAAATAAAGATTGTGTTATGATGGTTTATTGCCACACCACAGACGACGGAGGTGGTTTCTCGTTTTGAACTCCCTCGTCAGCTGCCTGCGGTCATTGCTGCATGTGACTCTGGCTCGGCTGCTTCCTTTGCGCTGCGCTCGCGGTCGAGGTAGATTAGCTTCTGCTGGAGCTTGGCAGCAGCAGCAGCCTGCAACGAAGAGGGCAGGGGCATTTGTGTGCAGCATTGCATCGTCAGCGCAGCAGACTTACATGAGCGCAGCGGACTGAAATATAAATACAGAGCAGCTCATGTCCCCATCGAGCCGACACCATGCGCAGATGCGCTACTCTGGGCATGAACAGACACGTTGGGACGTCTGTCTACCTGCACTTGAGCAAGCACATCACGCTGCATCATCGATGGGACCGCGCCCTTGTCATTCCCTGCCACCACACTCTCGTACTCGGGCCACTGTATCGCGATCATATCGTAGATGGCAGACCCTACATCCATACCAAGAAGGGACGAGTTGCCATGCACCTCCTGTTCACCAACCTCCCGTGCCTCCTCCTCCTCGAGCCTTGGCGACGGAAGCCTCCGAGGTGTCAGCGTGCGCTGAGGCGCTGGGAGAGGAGTTTGTGGGGAGCGCAGCTGCCACCAAACAAAGTCCAGGTCAGCCTTCCGAGAGGCTTGACTCCAGTCTTCAACAAGTGCCCGTCACCGCGGCTGCTTTCAATGAGCTAGCCGGGCGGCCCGAGCGGCTGTGCAGCCCGGGTCGTGAGCAGGCCCGATTCGCAGGCCGCCCGACGCGGCGGACCGTCACGGGCTGTTCTAATAGCCAACAACAGCACGCGAAGTGAGTATCCAGAGAGTATTGGACGCACCTGTCGCAGTTGCAGGTGACTTTGCTGGGTACGTGGCGGTGGCAGGACTCGTCTTCGGGCGTTCGGTTGCACCTGATCGTAATTCGAATCGCCTTGAGCTTGCTGCAAACACGCCTTCCAGTTGAGGCTCGGCGGGGCTGGAAGCTGTGATGCGCGGAGACACACATACGCAAATCAACTCCCACGCCGATGGAGGCGACTCACAGCATATCCTCTCGGAAAGTTAACAGATAGGTGCCTGTTCGGTATCAGTTGATAATAAACCATTCGCTGGTGTTGGCGTGCACTGCGCGATGCAACCAAAGTGAGGGGCGGGCAGGTACATGGCGGCAAAGAATGCGCAGTCGGCGCTTCTTTGCCGCCATGTACCTATAGCGGGGGGATTGAGCAAGCAGCCTCTAGCGACACGGACACAATCACATGCAGCACACGGTACCTTTGAATCCGCGTTGCTTTGTGCTGGGCTAGACGCAATCGTTTCGCCTTCACAACTTCGCTCTCTGTCCTTCCCCACCGAACGTAGATTGCGCTGTCGAATTTCCTCTCCAAAGTCAATCTGCCAGTACGGATTGGCCACCAGCTCATCGTCTGGCGCCACGCACTGCTCTGCTGAGGACGTAGTTCGTGTTTGCACACGCGCCGGCCCGCTTTGAGCGCTCCTGTTTTGATGTTTTGACATGATGGGGGCGCGGATCGGTTGCGTGGGCACGTCGACGCTTCCAAGTGCGAATGATCTATCAGAGTTTGCTGGTGGCTGCTGCAGGAGAGCAAATCCACGGCTCATGGAGCGACATCCGGTGCGCGTTCTGGCGCTCTGTACTTTTGTCGATTGTCGCAGCCACGCTCGCTCGAGTTGGTCGAAATTCAAGCGCAGCGACCCACTCTCTTGCTGGACAGCGGGCTCGTAGACGCGTGGCCGCGACCATGATGCTGAAACCGGACGGGATGCCAGTTCACTCAACCTGACCGTGTCCACGCGCGACGTGCCAGGACGTGTGATCGTGGCAAATCGCGCTGTGTGCGGCCTCGGAGGCGGATTGCCGTCGTCTGCATGACCAGATTCCGGGTGCACGTTGTCTAGGCGGAGTGTCGGAACTTTCACGCTCTTGCCCTCCTTGTCCTCCCTCCTTGCTGTTGCGCGCAACACAGGCTCCGCTGTCGATTCTTGTCCAACGCCAAACCTGTCAGGCTGCTCGGCGGGCTCTGTTCCCTGACCGTCCCCGAACGGGAGCCGCTTCGCGCCGTCGCGCCGCGACGTTACCTTGTATGTCGTCCGCACGCCGAACATCTGCTCGGCAAGGCGCTGCGATTTAGAGAGTACAGAGCGCGTCGGCGTACTGCTGCCCCCTTTGCGTGTGCACTGCTGCCCGATCAGATACACGTCGAGCTTGGCATGCAGCTCCTCCTCGTCGCCGCTGTCCTCGTCACGCGAGGAGGTGCGCGCAGCAGAGGCGTCGCTTGGGGCCCGTCGCGGGGTGGAGGCGCCGCTCGGCGTCCGGCGGAGGGGTGAGGCGTCACCCTGGCCCCGGCGGGCGGCGGCGGTGGCGGCGGCCGAGGGGGGAGTGGGTTCTGCAGCCAACGGCGGCCGGCTGCCCGCCGCGGGCAGCCAGGCATCGAGGTGGGGCGGGGGCATCGAGGAGATCAAGCGGTCGAGGCGCTTGCCGAGCCCCCTCAGGCTGCTGTCGAGCACGCGCGCGTCCTGCGGCACGACGCGATGGAGCGCGTGCGAGGGTGTGAGGCAGGCCCCGCGCGCAGCACGCGGCACGCCCGCACGCGGCACGCCCGACCGCGGCGACGCCCAGACGCAGCGCCGTCGCTCACCTGCGCCTTGTTGCGCTGCTTGGCGTGGCTCGCGAGCGGCATGCCGCCCGACGCGCCGCGTACCAGGGTTCTGTTGCGAATGTTGCCCCGTTTGACCCGGGAGCATGATTTGTACGGGGAGTTGTTTTTTGCTGACACCAACGCCTCCGGAGTGACACGGCCATTGACACGGATCGCCCGTTAATACCCCCGCTTCCTCCCTTTCCGCCCAGTCGGGGCTTGTCTCGGCCGTGGGGCGTGCGGCGCGCGTGCGCCATGTCACACCAGACGCCGCGCGGGGACGCGCCGCCGACGGCGCGGCGCGGGCGCGTCCTCGTGGCGAGCCTCGAGGAGCGCAGGCAGATCCGCGGCGGGCCCGTGCGGCAGAGCGCGCCCCGGGCCCCCGGCACGCCCGGCGGCGCGGGCGCGCGCGGGTCGCTCTGGACCCCGCGCGGCGCGCCAGCGGCGGGGGGCAGCGCGGGGCTGCCCGTCAGCCCCCGTGGCCCCGCAGACGTGCCCCTGAGCCTATTTTGCAGTCCAGACAGGGCTGCTGAACGTTCAGGGCGGCACCACGGCCTGCTGCGACCGCGCGCGGGGCCCGGGCTGCCGGACATCCACGCGCCTCGAAGCTTGTCCCAGACGATGCCTGCCCGAACCACCAGTCGGCCGTTCTTTCCGGGCGCAGAGCCCTCGCCCCGCCGTATCCTCTCGGGCGCAGCGCAACTCAGCGAATCGTCGGACGATGACTCGCACCATTGGGCGGAGGGCCAGAGCAGGCCCACGACTTCGGAGGGCCAGACGAGCATACGCACGACCCCCCGAGGGGTTGCTGAGCTCTCGTCTTCATTTCAATCATGGGGCTTCGCCAGTCTTCGCTCGCTCAGCTTTTCCGACGGAGAAGTCGACGAAGCGCCCCGCGACAAACCCCGAACTTCCACAGCATCGCTCGGTGAGTCTTGACGCCGCCAATGCTGCGTGACACGCGGTGCATTGTGTGCACGCCGCGTCCAGAGCAATCGTGCTGACTCCCGGCGCAAACATGCGCAGAAAGCGGAAGGCGTCTGGCCTCGTCAAGGGGGCAGCGCCAACGGGCTCGCACGGGACACGGGATGAGCTTGACCTCAACATGGTCGCAGGGGGATGCGCTGCTGAACTGGAGTTTGATCCTCGCGCGGCAAAATCTGAAGCAGATTCCCGACTACGTGTTCAAGCGTGTCAACTTACGAGACCTGCAGTTGACGGAAAACGCGCTAGCAAGGATTCCGAGGGACATCGCGCGCCTGGAACACTTGAATGTTCTGAAGATGGATGGTAACCAGCTGGAGGGGCTTCCACTTGAGCTGGCCCTCTTGAGCCGTCTTCAAATCCTCGACGTCTCTGAGAACCGGATCATTGAATTGGATGGTCAATTTCGGCTGCCCAAAAACTTGCTGGAGGCTCGGTTCTCTAACAACAAGATAAAGCAACTTCCGCATTTTCTCTTCAGCATGTCAAGTTTGCTCCAAGTCCTAGACTTCAGTGTCAATGCACTAGCACTGTTGCCTTCGGAACCGTGGAAAGAAATGCCAAATTTACAGTAAGCAGCAACCCTCCCGTCTGCCACGTTTTTGTTGCACATGTTGTCCTGGCCTCACCCAGCATACTCAGTGTTACCCCACACAGTGTATTGTGAATTTCTTTGGATACCCCCTCTTTTTGATTCAAATCGGCAGACATTGTCCCCGTGTTTCCTTCGTTGTCCCCTCGTAACGCTGGTCAAAGACATAGTGGGTGTCAAGGTGCTGCTCAGGGACTCCTAGCCCGGGTTCCTGAGCAGCGGAGCTCAGGAACTCATGGAGCCGAGTTCGGGACATCCCGTGTGATATGGCGTTAGCGATTTGTATTCTTAAACATAGTATTCCGTATGCTTCCATGTAAGCGAGGTAGGGGAGGATGTAAATTTTATATCGGTGTCATGGTCGAGTTGCGCGCAGTGCGAATACTTATTTGCAAACATCGGAGGGCCAGGAGGGCACGCGAACGGGGGAAACTGTGAATTTTTTTTGCGCCACTAACAGCCTCCGAACACTTCGGCAGGAGCGTTGACTTCCGAGACAATCGAATTAAAATAATTCCCGCCGAGATGCTCAGCATGCCCAGTCTGTGTAAGCTTGACGTGAGCGATAACCACCTCATCAAAGTGCAAACCGAGCTCTCGAATTTCGGGCTCGTCTTGGATCAAAAAGCGCATTGTTTCCAAAACACATGTGCGATTACCACTACGTTGATAAGCATGGAGTGCAAGTCGAATCACTCTCTCTGCTTCCCGCCCAGAGAAATCATTGCGTCTGGAGGAGAGAAGGTGGCGATGTATTTGCACCGGTTTGCGCGAGCGCAACATCGCAAGCGTCTGCAAGACAATATCGCACATCTGCAGCAGCAGCAGCAGCATGCGAGAAGGCTAGATGATGATATTGGGGTGCTACCGGCAGAGGAGCTCGCCGCAATACGTGAAGAGCGTGGGGAAGCTGTGTTGCTGAAAACCGCCGAGACCTCCGCATCAACTCCCAGCAGCAATGTGCAAACGCCCACGTTTGCCGTAGATGGTGTTTCTGATTCAGAATGCCCAGATGATGATGAGAATATGGACGCAGGACCCCTCGAGGATGCTAAATGCCAGTTGGAGGCCATGGGTAAGCCGGAAGCGAACGATCTAGAGTTGAACAAAAGCTTGCGCCTGTTTGCAATTGGTACCGACGAAGAGTCCCTCAGCAGTTTGCTTGACCTCCTGAACCATCAGCATGGTTCGAAAGCCCAGAATATGTATGGCCGCACGGAGTGGGAGTTGGGAGGCACAGGTGACAGAAGGTTGATGCTGAAGATCGACCGTCTCCGCAAGGACTTGTTCGATCCTTTATTTGCAAGAGCACAGGCCAAATCTCCCAGATCTCTCAAAAACGTCTCTCGCAGCGCGGATGACAATCATATAAGGCATCTGTTCATGACGCATCGTGCCGTGTTTATGGTTGCATGGCACATTTATCCCGATTCGAAGGACGGGATCCTCAATGAACGTGGGATATCAGCAGCAGCTGACACAATCATAATGTTGCAAAATATCACAGACGCACAAATTTTTGTGGTTCCGACTGCATCGAAGGCAACAAGCATCAAAACGGTCGAGGACCTAAGCGCACAGCTAAGACGACGCCTCTCTAAACAGCAGGATGGCAAACTTCAGATTTTCGGGGGCGGGGCAATCTGCACGCAACGCGGCTGCGAGCAGCAGGAGCTGATGGAAAAGCTTGCGACAAATTTGCATTCTTGGGCGATGACCTCTCCCTTTTACAACGAATGGCTGCCGACGTGTGTGTTCAATCTGCAGGCAGCTTTGGCGGGTCGCGCACGAAGCGGCAGCCTGTTTGTCAGCTGGGAGGAGTTTGAGCACCAGGCAAGGTCGAGCGGTGTTCCATCTTCAGAGGAGGACCTTCGAGTTGTCACGTCAATCCTGGAAGACATGGGAGATATGCGATACTTTGGGCATGATATCTTGCAGCCGGGATGCCACACTACTCGTTTATCAGATTGTTTGAGGTCCACTGTCTTCCTCAGCTGGGACTGGATGATGGATGTCATAGGGAGAGTAATGCACGCGGACACTACTCAGATGATTACCTATTTCTCTGATTGTGATCCATCCCTTGCATCTCTAGCCTCTATCTTTGTGTCTGATGGCATATTGCATTCCCGCATGTTACCATTCATGTGGCCCTGTCTCAATGGGAACGAGGAATGGCCCGGCGTCGATTCTGAAACGATTGTGCGCTTCTGGAGGCATCACAGAGAAGGGTCGGACAATCGAGCACCATCCACATCGCATGCGCTCGTTTGCACTGAGAAAGCAAGTGTGGAACGCGCTTATGCGGTGTTGATCGGTTTGCGTTTTGCTCTTGTCGATGCAGACGAAATATTCTACAACGCGTCCGAACGGTTGTCGGGATCCTTGCGTAAGCTGAAGCAATTCAACAAATCTTTTCGCACCTCAGATGAAGCTGATGATGTGCCAAGCATCATCTTGCCAAGCCTCCCTTGCTGGATTAGGCAGCGAACGCATTGGCAAAGAGATGATACCGGAGAGCCGTCTGTCATATTTCAAACGTGTCGCGCGCACCTTCCAGCATTCAATTGTCCCAGTGGTAGTACATTGGCACTCTACGAAATGGTTACTGTCGTCCTGGGGCCTAAAGACGATTTGCAGCCAACATCACCGTCTTCGCCCACGACCAAGCAATCCGTGTTCGACTTTTCTACACGCACGTTCACCTCGGTTTCTCAGGAGGCTCACGGTAAACAGGTAGATGTAAGGTTGCGAAGAACATTGCAGATCTCATTGAAAAGGCACAAAAAAGATTCAGCATTTTACATAGGATTTGCTGCTGCTCTTGGTTCATCTGATCGGGAAGAGGTCGCGTCAATGTCTGCAAGTCAGCAGACGATCACAGAGGTGCTAAATACCGTCCCGTTGGAGTTGTTGTCATGGGGGTCGGTCCGAGTAGACCACACGATGGTATTGTACCGAACACCGGCTTCTTCTAGCATGATCGGCCAAGCGTTTGCTGGAACAGATAAGATTTCCGAGGTTATATCCGCAATAGGGTTCGCCAAGGTCTTGGATGCACGTATAGAGTTTGATCGACACCTCTTTTACATGCTCTTATCGGACTTCAAAGGTGTGCAGCTCTTAAAATCTTTGATGCAAGGCTACAAGCCTGCTGGCTTTCTTGAAGACATGAAAAAGTTATTTGCTGGTCTATATTGGGGTGCTACCGGCGGAGGAGACTTGGATCCTGTATCATCAGTCATCAACGAGCTCGGGGCAGGCGTGCAGAATCTAGACGGCGTCCTGTTGAGCCTAGATATCAGCAACAATCCTGTGCTAAAAAGAATTTCCTCCAAAGGGCTTTGTGGCATCAGGTCCTTGAAGTTCCTGGAGTGTGTGGGAACTCCACAGGTACGTGCACTTCCACCAGAAGTGGCAAAACTCGGCGGAGCGGAGGCGCTAGAATACTTGAAGAGTGCGGTAAGCCAGAGTGAAGAGAGCAAAGAGCTGCAAATTATTGTGATCGGCAACGGCGAGGCTGGAAAGTCAAGTCTTATCAACTGCATTACCAACCCTAAAGGGATCTCTGACAAGATACACGAAGATGCGAGGACAGTTGGCATTGAAATTCGTGAATGGAAGCCTGCTGGCTTTACACTCACAGATGAGGACGTGAAGAATCAGCCTATCCGGCTCTCGCAGGAGCCTCATACTGTAGACCCGGATGGGTTGACATGTCATTTTTTGGACCTAGCAGGACAAGCGGTTTATGGTAGTTCCAATCAATTCTTTCTGGTGCCCAGGGCTTTGTATGTCATGGCTTGGCGAGTGCTGGAGCCTGCAAAGACAGCTGATAACAAAGCCAAGGCGCAAGAGCTCGAAGCTATGATTGTCAACTGGCTGGACTCGCTGCAAGTGAGGGTGCCTGGCTGCAGCGTAGTCATGGTGGCCACACACATAGATGCAGCGGCCCAAAATGGAGAGATGACGAAAACGTCGTGGGCAGAGGTGGAACTCCAATGTACTTTTGTTCAGAAGATTGTCAAGCGTAAGCTTGAACAGATACGACACGAAGCCAGCGTGGCTGGCGTTGCGCCCCTCGAGGTATATGCCAACGCACAGAGCTTGAAGCTTCAGTGTCTAGAAGGGTTTGGCGTCCCGAATCTGCGCCGTACCTTGATCGAAATGGCGCAAGGGCTGCCTTCTTGGCGAGAACTCATTCCAACAAGCTATCATGAGCTACGGCTCAAAATTTTGCAGCTGCGTCAAGACCCTACAGATCCAAAGGTGTGGCTGTCATGGGCAGACTACGTAAAGTTGGCCCAAGGATTCGGTGTGACAGATATGCATATTGTTATTGCGACAAGTTTTTTGAATGACATGGCAGTGATCAAGTACTTTGGAACGCTGACGTTGGAAGGCCACCCTGAAGATGCTCATGATGTTCTGGATAATACGGTCTTCATCAGCCCAGCCTGGATCATAGATGGTCTTAAGGGCTTGATTCGTCATGATAGAGACATACTCATTGAGTATTGCCAGCACGAGCTACGAGGAGAAGTGAAGCAGGTAATGCTGCGCCAAGTGAATCGTCTAGCATCACACGGGGCTTGTGAGAGTAATCTGATTCCATTTCTTTGGCCGGGTGGCCCTGGCATGGATCCAGAAAGCCTCAATTATTGGAACTGGTTGAAACAACAGCAGAAGGAAGACGAGCTGCGACTGTGGCCAGGGCTGATACGGGGAATGCCGTTTGCGCGAAGTCAAGACGACTATGAGCGGGTGATGGCTCTTTTAAAGGGCTGCGATTTCGTATACAAAAGAACCTCCAAAAACGTGCTGAAAGGAAGCCAGGGCGAATACTTGGCTCCAGTACTTGTGTCTCATGAAGGTAGTCTGGATGCACGTTCCTACTCAGACGCAGATTGTCATATCAAACATGAGTACGAAATCACAGGAACTGCGCCCGGATTCTTCGACCGGGTGCTTGTGCGGATTCAGCAAGTTTACTCGCACATGGAGCACAGCAAAAATGTCGGTGTTTTCTATGGACGCGGCCTGAAAGCTCAAATTTTCTTGGTACAGCATGAGTCAGCCTCCGAAAAAAAGGGCGCCAAGGTTGCATCTGCGCCACAGAGCCAATCAAGTAAATTAGTCAAGAGCTCGAGGGCTGTTCCCGGAGTCTCAGCGCTGCAAAGATACGATCAGGATTCGCTGGATGGAGGTGGTGCAGACCCGCAGGTGCGATACACCCTCACGGTGCTGACATCGACCAGGAGACAACACGTTTACATTGCAAAAGCGCTTAGAGACCTCCATGACTTCTTCCCGGGATTGAGCATCGGCCCGTACCCGAACGATATGCTCTTTGCGGACACAGGGTTGGCCAAATTAGAGCCCGTGCATGTCCGCATCGCCGCCCTCACTGCTGGGAAGGCAGAACGGGTCAAGAAGCTTTTGCTTGATGCTGAGACGCAGTCGGATCACGGTGAGCGTTTCATGTCCAACTTCAGACTGCAGCTGAGAATAGATGCCGGTGCTATAGACATGGCACGAGGGGAGGGCGAGGAAAAAAACCTGGAAAAGTACATGGACTTTGACTCACGAGTGGTCTTGGTATGCATGGAACAATTTGAAGATGTCAAGCACGACGTTCAGGCAATGAGCAGCCTTCGACACATTTTGACCGAGTACGAGAAATGCCATAGATGTGAAGGCCAGATCCTCGACGAAAATCTGCGTGCTGCGGAAGCAGAAGAGGCAGATCTGCTGCGGAAGCAGGGTGATTTCGTACGCCGAGTTTCCACACGTACCAGCGCTGGAAACTGCAGGCACAAGCGCAGTGGTCCCTGCGAGGATTGTTGTTCCGACGAGGCTACCAAATTGTTGGGAAAGAAACAGTATGATGATGCTCGCCAAATGCTACGAGAGGCAGTTCTTGTCCGCGAATTGAGGGTGAGACTACATTAGTGTGCTTGCTGCATGAGTGAAAGATGGGTAGAACCGTTGATGTGGACCTGCTATCAAACTGCACTTCATGCACATTTACAATATTGCTCTTGTCCGCTAAGCGCTGTTGATAACATTTTGGAATTGGATTTTCAGACAAACGGCTCCGTTCGGCCACAACTGGAGTGGGCCAGCAAACACACGAATCTAATCGACAAACTTGAAATGGACCTTCAACACCTTATACGTGCACAAGAGAACACCACGGTACAGTTTCTTTATGGAGGAGGGGATGTTGCTCAATGTTTTCAATCTTGCGCTGACGTTCATAATCATTTGCAGGCACTTGAGTTTCTGCGTAAAGAAGAGGAAGTCCTTCATCAGATTGCACTAGCAGAGACAAAGCTGCGCTTACTCAACGAGGGCGCGGAGTTCTGTGCTAGCCCAGCTGACAGGTACGTCGTGTAGCTGCTAGAATTCAAGGCACGAACGCACACACAGATGCACGCGCATGCACACGCAAGCATGCACAAAGGCATCGACGCCCTGGTGATAGTAGCTGCCTGCCAAGCGATTGAAGAAGATAGCAAGAATTGAATGTTCTTCTGCTCTCTTCTTGTATTTTGCTCAAAGACGACTGCACTTTGACACATCCACTGACACAGGATGGAGACAGAAAAATTGAAAGATTGGGTTGAAAAGGTCTCCTACTATCAGAAGAAGTATTATCTTCTTTGGACCCAGCTCGAGGTGCTCCACTATTTGTGGCACATAGCATTACACATTCCCGGAATTACAAGAGCGATCGACAAATTTCGAGCAGCTCAGTACGGCATATCAGACATGCGACGCGCCCATGATGCGTTCAAGGGCAACCAGCAGAAAGCGGATGTGTTGCAAGAAAGCTTGCAGACAAAGCTAATGCAGCTGAAAAAGATTGAGGACATTGCTGAAAGGCTCCAATCGCTCGAAACCGCCTTGAAGTCTGAAATTGAGTGGACTGCCTTCATTGATGAGTTTAATTGGCACGTAAGGAAGCAGTGCTTCATAATTCCGCTCATCATGCCCGGCTACTTTGAGGATCTAGCAAGACACACGGGCAAGGTCGATTTTAGCAAGTGGTGGCCAGGTTTAAAGTGTTTTTGTTTCGGTTTCGGTGCAATGTGTATGGCTTGAGAAACTCATGCACCTGACCACGAATGATTGGACCACTGCAGATCGAATGAAGGCTATGGAAGATCACGCTCTCTTTATCAATCTCACTGACGATAAAAACTTTCAACCTGAAGTTGCTCTGGAGCACGTCTGCCTGCGTAAGTCACAAAGTTGTTGCGAGCCCGCTAGCGTTTGCATTTGTTTGCGCTGCGAAACTGACGGTTGGTGTTCTTGCTCGGTTGATCACGTCATGCGGAATAGATAACGCCTGCGGAGATATCCACAAGCTGATAGGTCAAATCGAGAAAAACCTCGAGGATTGGCGCGGGGAACCGCCAGACGACTCAATTTTTGAGCCGCCAGATCTGCTTCCGTGCCACCTGTGCGTGAAAGAGCACGCCCCACAGCCGCATCTCTTTCGTCGGGGCGAATGCGAGCAAGCATTGGCAAGGTATTAGTACGCATGGATACGTCTGACAGCCAATATAATGTTTATGAGTTGAAAACATGGTCTCACTGCATATGCCGCATGTGGACGTGCCATGTGTTCCACAACGCGCACGCTCAACAATATTTCACAGGTGGCGCGAAGAGCAGGTTGCGCGGCTCTCTGAGCATCAAGACGTTTTTGCTGCTGGTTCATCGGCTCAAGAGCAACAGATTGAGGATGACGAAAAAACACTGCAATGCGAGGTCTGATCTTGCATTTGTGCATTCGCGACCGCGTCATTTGCGTGTAGGTCTCGTGTGTGTGTCTTGGTATAGATAGGCAGTTGACGTAGCACGTGTGCCAATGTAGGTGAACTCGGAGCACAGACTGAGCGCAGCAGAACTGCTCTCGACTAGCATCATTTACGAGGCGGTGCCATGCCCGCAGTGCGTGCGGAGCAATGACCTTCCACCCCACACTTTTAATCGCAAAAAATGTGTCGAGTGGTTTAGCGACGACAATGTGCAGAAGATTGGTTCCATGAGCTGCCCGCGCTGTATGGCGAGAGGCCGCGTGCATCAATTTCGGATTGTAGACTTAGTAGCGCCACAGGTGTTTTTCAGCTACAATTGGGGGAGAAGACGGCAAAGCGAAGATGGAATCGCGCAGTGGAGCACGCAGGCTTACGTTTCCCCGCTGCGCCGACGCGTTGAATTAGAAACAGATCTGCTGGTATGGCAGGATGTGTGCGGAGGGATGGGCTATGGTGATAATCACAAGGTCGAAATGCTGGAGGGGATACGAAAGGCCACCGTTGTTGTGATATTCTTGTCGGACGCGTACGTCAATTCACCCAATTGCCAACGAGAATACCTTAACACTGTGCGCAACTCAAAGTTCATTGTACCTGTTCTCTTGCCCACGGAGTTGCGTCCTGATGATGATCCCTCTTCAGACCCTGCTAATGATCAATACACCCCGAACGCGGGGTGGTCCGGGAAATACGATGCGAATCGCCACACACAATATTGGTGGCATCACATATTGAAGGTTATCAGGAAGACGGCAGATGGCCACCTTAGCGACCTGAAGAATGACCCCGACGACCCGGCAAGGTTGATTGACTGGTCGTTGCTTGGCAGATTTCAGCCCATAGACATGCGGGATGAAAACACAGCACTCCTGGCTGATAGCCCTGAAGAGCAGGTCCTCATCAAGAAGATTTTGAGCCGCTTTCACCGCGGAGATCATATCGATCATGGCACAAGTAAAAAGTACGCGACATGGCAGGAGCACCGAACAAAGATGGCAAACCTGCTCCAACGCTTCAAGAACGACGATGTAAGCGGAAACAGTCGAAGCTGTTCTGTCAGGCGTGATCCCCATTTTTTGATCATTCCTCCCCACACTAATCACTGCTAACATACTGAACAACTCAGGTCGCCTCTTTGTCAATCGAGAAAGTGCATCGAGTTTTTGGAGACATTGATAAGGATCACTCTGGGGAGATCGACGCGGATGAGATCAAGCACTTTTTTGAGATTTGCGGGACACCTGTGAATCGTGAAACGGCAGAAGCGCTCCTTAGGGAGGCCGATATCGACAAATCGGGCACTATCGGCAAAGAAGGTAAGAAACGCCATCGCTGATTTTTCTGTGCACACATACAACATACATGTGTTGCTACCTTGGCATTTTTGGGTATGTGTCAAATGCACGTGCCTGCGCGTGTGTACGCGCATGTGTACGCGCATGCGTTTGCTGCGCGTGCGTGTGCTTTCCGTGCTCTTGGTCGAGAGTCCTCTGCTGACACAACACACCACGATTTGTTCCAGAATTCGTGGGTTTGATTACTGAGCTGCTGCTCGCGCGATCTACGGGCTAATCTGGACCTGCGCATTAGTGGGCGTAAACGAACTTGAACAGCACCGGCGCCCCAGTGCTGTTCAAGGGACACGAATTCATCTCGGCTCTAAGGTAGAGCTTTACAGAGGCTTGATCGCGCCCCTACAAATGTGGGCGTCAAGAGGCGTCAAATAATTTTATTCTTGCTGTAAACATTCAGGAACTTGACACGTAATAACACGTAATATCAGTAAAAACGAAATCATTCAAGGAAGACAAGCCCCTTGGACGAACCAGCGTTGAAGTCACCGGAAGCATCCTTTTCTGGGTGCGTGATTCTGCAGGCAGGTGTCGACTGCGCTGGAGCTGCCCCGCACAAAGCCACTACGCAGAAAAACTCTCAGACATGCAGCATCTTATGTCTCTGCCCTAGCAGCAGAAACGACTGCAAGATCAACACCCGTGTGGTGTGCAATCACCTTATACGCTTGCGCCAACATCTGCTCGACCCAGGAGAAGAGAGCGCCCGCACGTAGTCCGGCAACCACCCACACACGCACACGTCGTTAGACGTCCATGTCAGCACACGATCAAGCAGATGACGCTGTTACACAATGTCTCCAAACCAGCGTTGGGAGCCGGCAGCTCTGAATATTAATACACGTGCATACGCAGCTGACAACCCCCCTCCTGTATACACGTGCTCGCAGGTACAGGAGGTACATGATGATGATGTACCTGAAGCACAAGCTCTTGCTGAACCGACAGGAGATATTCTCGAGTCACATCCTCCGCCTTTATGAGTTCGCCTTCCTGGGGGGCTTTGTCGTTGGGAAGGGCACCAACGAACTGCTTCCGGAGCACCTGCGATGTGTGTGTATGTGTGTTGTATGTGTCGAATATGTTTATACATGTGTGAGTTCCATATGTATATAGGTGTATGATAAGATAATAAGATATGTAGCTTGTGCATTCATGTGTAAGGGCCTCGTCACACAGCGCGTGTGCATACATGATATACCGCCAGCAATCTCAGCACATCTATACTCAAGTCAGCACATCTATGCTCAAGCGCTACTGTACCTCGATGGCGACAGAGAGAGAAAAAAAGAGAGAGAAAGAGAGAGAGAAAGAGAGCAAGAAAGAGAGAGAAAGAGAGAGAAAGAGAGCAAGAAAGAGAGAGACAGGAAGAGACGGGGAGAAAGAGAGAGAAAGAGAGAGAAAGAGAGAGAAAGAGAGAGAAAGAGAGGGAAAGAGAGAGAAAGAGAAAGAGAGAGAGAGAGGAAGAGAGAGAGGAAGAGAGAGAGGAAGAGAGAGAACGAGAGAGAGGAAGAGAGAGAGAGAGAGAGAGAGAGAGAGAGAGAGAGAGAGAGAGAGAGACAGAGACAGAGAAAGAGACAGAGACAGAGACAGAGAGACAGAGAGACAGAGAGACAGAGAGACAGAGAGACAGAGA
>Ga0115006_10000462_pt1 | contig 22019 bp, 4 predicted proteins | sample ArcOceMetagenome_3_FD_88943 | JGI IMG/M metagenome (GOLD analysis project Ga0115006, IMG submission 88943) | Marine eukaryotic phytoplankton communities from Arctic Ocean - Arctic Ocean- Svalbard ARC20M Metagenome | ecosystem: Environmental > Aquatic > Marine > Oceanic | place: Arctic Ocean...
AAGTCCGCTCACGCGCAGAGGCGACGGCGTGCAGCCGAGCTTGTCCTCGCGACGTGTGAGCCGAGGGGGCACCCATGCCCGCCCTCGACCGTCCGGCTCCGAGCACGGTCGGTAGGCCGCGTTCGTGGGAACGTAAAAAGGTAGACTAAACTTTTTGTGTGGCTCTTGACACAGAGAAGTTCCACACGGCGCCGCCGCTAGCGATGGGCGGCGGCGAGCCCCGGCTCCGGGGCGCCCATGGCGGCAGAGGGGCGCATAGCGAAGACGCAGTGTCATCGCGACCGGAGCCTAGCGATTGCGGCGACAGCGCGGGCCTTGCGCAATCCCGGCCGAGCCCGGCGCCATGCCCGCGCCGCCGCCAGCCAAGCTGCGGCGGGAATCTTGCGCTACTCGTCGGAGTCCTTTTCCTGGCCAGCTGTGGTGCGCACCCGCTTCCTGCTTAGCGTGCGAGCGGCACCTGCGCTCGGCTAGGCATGCCCTGCCAAGTCAGATCGTGCCGAGCGCCGTCCTGGGCGGTTTGAGGAGTACGCAGCAGCTAACAGTGTCCTGTGCAGGAATACCAAGCACCGTGGCAACGGCGGATGGAGGCGAGCGGAGTCAATGTGTCGGAGGACAGTGCAGAGTTGAAAGGGACGGCCAGAGTCACCTGCGGCCTACAGGTGCCCCACTTCTGCCCTTGTTTGGCGCATGAAGGCACAAGCTGACGTGATGTCGCGCAGGCGACGAGCTGCAAGGCGATGCGAGGAGGCGGCTGATGGCAGCAAGTTGCGACGGCGTTGACTGCTCGGGGCACGGGCAGTGTGACGCTAGCCGAGCAGTGGATGCTGTTCATGCATGTGTTTGTGAGGACGGGTGGGACGCGGCGACGAACTGCTCGGCACCGTTGAATTGCGACGCGTTGGCTGGATGTAGTGGACACGGGATTTGTGCAAAAGGCGGCCAGTGGCCATGTCCAGCTGATGTGGCCAGTCCATGTTGCCTGTGTGACCTCGGTTGGTCAGGCCCGTCGTGTGCCGTTGGGGAATGTAAGTTTTCGCTCCCTTCGCGCTCAGAAGGCTTCGTGTCTTTTGTTTGCTGACGTCGGGACCCATGTTTCCCCCTCCGAATGCTGACGAAGAAGTATCACCTTGCCCGTGTGTGTGCTTTGGCAGGCCCCAGGGGCTGCAGTGGACATGGTTTGTGCATACCAGCAACGGGGAAGTGCCAGTGCGACCCTATGTGGGATGTTTTGCCCTCTTGCTCTGTTCGTGGTTGCGCCTCCAACTGCACAAATGGCGCATGTGTGGACGGCGCCTGTGAGTGTAACCCTGGGTTTTCTGGTGCTGCGTGTGAAGACTACATCTGCCTGAATGAGTGCTCTGGCCACGGAAAGTGCAGGTTAGTCGGCACTCTGTCCGTGCTCACGTTTGTTCTTGTGTGATTCCGCTTTCCAACTGTGAAATGCCCTCTGTGTCAGCGGCTTGACAGTTGAATGCCCTTGCGCCGCAGGTCTGACGAAAGACGCTGTGAATGCTCGCCGTGGTTTACGGGAGAGGATTGCTCGTTTGCACTGTGCCCATTTGGATGCTCAGGGCATGGCACTTGCATGGATGGGGAGTGCATGTGTGACAGTGGGTGGGACGGCTATGACTGTGCAAACGAAGATTGCCCTGGTCACTGCTCAGGACACGGGGCCTGTCAGGTGTGCAGCCGAGCTGAACTGATGTACCCTGAGCTTTCGACAACTAGTGGAACCTGAGCTTTCGCTTTGCCTCATCGTGAACCTGACGTTTTTTTGTTGTTGCTGTTTCTGCTTGAGCAGGTTGATGGAACGTGCGCATGTCAGACGGGGTTCGGGGGCCTGGCCTGCGATGTTGAACTGTGTCCAATTTCGGACTGTTCGGGCCATGGCTCGTGCCAAAATGCGACGTGCATTTGCGACAGTGGCTACATGGGGATAGGGTGCGAAAACGTGATGGCGGTTCATGCAAACTTCAGCTGCCCGGGCAATTGCAGTTCGCACGGCGTGTGCATCGACAATGCATGCCATTGTGACTACAAGTGGACCGGGCTTGATTGTTCGACGGAAGAAATCTGCCCAAATGATTGCTCCAATCGGGGATCTTGCAACAATGGCACATGTGTTTGCGATTTTGGTTATGTCGGTGTAGACTGCGGAAAATTCTCTGCAGAAACGATTGTTGGTAGCTCCCTGTGTGCTGGCAACTGTTCTGGGCATGGGTCATGCGCAGCAGACAACAGCACTTGCCTTTGCGATGCCGGCTACCATGGAGCAGACTGTTCCAGCGTTGGATTGCAGGATTCGGCAGCTGTGGTGTCGTGTCCGGGCAATTGCACGGGGCATGGTACATGTATCAATGGAACAACATGCGCATGTGACGCTGGCTGGACTGCTGACGACTGTTCTGTAGCTGTTGCGTGGCGCGCCATGGGCAGCAGTTGCTTGAACAATTGCAGTGGGCATGGATCGTGTACAGCAAACGGGACGTGCGTCTGTGATGCTAGTTTTCTTGGGGCTGACTGCAGCCTGAGTGTGATTGGTGCGGAGCCATGCGCAATGAATTGTTCTGGGCACGGGGCTTGCTATAATAGCACCTGCTGGTGTGACCACGGCTTCATAGGCGCCTTTTGCGAGATGATGGGCCCGGGTGCTACACCGGTACCAAGGATGGGCCCCGGTGCGACACCTGTGCCGTGGTTAGGGTCGACGCCTGCGTACTCTATGTCGTGCACAGCTGGAGGTTGCTCAGGGCGTGGAGCTTGTAACACGGATACGGGTCTTTGTATTTGTGATCCTGGGTACATTGGAACCGAGTGCGAAACATACCTTATCGCAGAATGCATCAATGATTGTTCACAGCACGGTGCATGCCTGAATGGAACTTGCGTTTGTGATCTGAACTGGGGAGGTGACGACTGCTCATTGCTGAGCACGTGTGGAGGGCACACACAACTCACAGTGAATTGCTCTGGACACGGCGCATGTCAGAATGGGACCTGTGCGTGTGATGATGGATGGGGTGGGGCTGACTGCTCGTCTATCAATTGTATGAATGACTGTTCTGGCCGCGGGATATGCGCAAATGGAACGTGCGCCTGTGACTTTGGCTGGAGAGGCGGTGATTGTTCGGCTGTGAGTTGTCCGAATGATTGTTCCGGCCACGGAACGTGCACCAGTCACCATGCAGTACCGACGTGTATTTGTGATGACCTCTTCACGGGGTCAGATTGTGGGATGCAACTTTGCCCGACTACCTTGAAGGATCCTTACGTTCCGTGTTCGGGAAATGGCGCGTGTACTCAAAATGGAACGTGCACATGCTACAACAATTACGACGGAGATGCTTGCGATGATTTGATCGATTGCTCGGGCCGAGGGGTGCGGAAATGCGGGTTTTGCAGCTGTGAAGACGGCTTTGTAGGGGACGAGTGCGAGATCGATGTGTGCGAAGACAGCAGGATCTACGATCCTTCCCATCCGAAAGATCACAGGCTAGCGGAAGTGTGCTCAGGCAAAGGTGTGTGCACGACTGCCAGAGGCTGTGTGTGCAACTCGGGAGCGGGGAGAAACTGTTCCCTTGTCGCCACATGTCCCGATGATTGCAATGGTCATGGAATGTGCAAGGGGCAAAACGGGCTTCAAAACGACCCCAGCACGTGCATGTGTGATCGTCACATCATCGTAGATTCTCCTTTCACGACTCCGAAGTATTCCGGCGTTGCATGCGAGAAACCGTTGTGCCCCGGCGTCAGACAGATGGGAACAGCGATTGGAACATGCTCGGGGAAAGGTGTTTGCAACGGCAATGCTAGATGCGACTGTTTTGATGTTACGGGAGAGGGTGTGTACACGGGAGAGGATTGTGGTGTGCCCCCGCAGTTTTTTGTGTCGGATATTGAGCCAAAAGTAGGACCTCTGGAGGGCGGAACACTCATCGTCATTACAGGCCCTGGACTTGAACGCCTGCTTGCAGCTCAACAGCGAAGTGGTAAAGACATGCACTGTGACTTCCAGAGCGGCCAGACCACGCCAGTAGAAGTAGGTACAACGTTTGATACTGTGAAATGCGTATCTCCGCCTGTGGCGACATCAAGGATCATCAGCCTCAAATTTGTGGACAACGCCGGCACAGCACTGATAGCTCCTGACAGAATGACCGCTCAATTCGAATATTTCGTGCAGACGACGGTAATTCGCGTGTGGCCTTCGTTTGCACCATTGAGACCTGATGGGGATAATGGTCAGAATACGCCAGATTTGAAACGGCCCAACACGGTTACTGTGACGGGAGACTACTTTCCACCGCACGGAAAGTATGTATGTCGGTTTGGAGATTGCGATGCGTTGCCAGGAAAGACAAAACGCATAGATAAAGCAAACCTGGAGTGCGAAATGCCACCGCTGCAAAATCCTGACGTGTATCCTCTTACTGTGACCTCGAATGCCCAGCAATATTCCACGCAGTCCGGAAGCAATTCATTATTCACCGTGTACGGTATCACGGGCATTTCGCCATCATGCGCGTCGGAGCAAGGGACTGCGGTCCTGACCGTGTTTGGCAAATATCTCGTTGATGAAGATGATTTGAGTCGCAACGAAGAACGATTCTATTGTAGATTCGGTACGGTCACGAATGTTGGCTCGACAAAGCCGTCTGGCGTTTCCCCTGGAGAGCCAAGATTCTTTCGATTCGCATTTCACTCCAAGGCTTCAGTCAGTAAGACTGTAACGGGTGCCCTGGAGTGTCCAGTGCCGGACAGCACAGTCGAAACAAGCTTTTTTGCCATCACCCTCGATGCAGAGGCAGTCTCAACTGTTCCGGGTGACAGCTTTTACCTCGGACAGTGGGATTCCAACCCCGCAGTCGTATACAGTACCTATCATCCCCCTTTAATTCTTTCCGAAACCGAGGGCCAAGCTGGTAACTACAAATTTCGCATGGTTCCGACGCTAGGCGGCGTCGCGGGAGGAACGAGAGTAACGATTAGGGGTGCGCGTTTCGACTACAGCAAATATCATCCAGTCAGTGATAAGGGTATACAGTGTGCACAGGGGACGGCAAATGCCGCTGTGCAGTGCTCTCGTCCGAGATGCAACGAAAATCCCATTCCGTTATGCACGTTTGGAATGTCATCAACGACTGAAGTAGAGTTTCTTGATGGTTCAACTTTGGTTTGTATTTCGCCAGTATTGCAGCAGAGAATCACGCAAGCCGTTATTGTCAGCGTCGAGGTTGCCATGGATGGGCAGACGTTTACAAGCTCTGGACTCTCCTTTCAGTACAATCCACCTGCTACCGTTTCGAAAATCGAGCCGACAGCAGGCGTCGTTTCAGGAGGCACTCCGATTCTTGTGCATGGGACTGGGTTTCTGGACTCTGGCGATCCAGACGTAGACCGTCCGCAGTCTCTTAAGGTTCTCACTTGTGTATTCATCAGTAAGGCAGACCCGACGAAAATACATACGATGCCTGCAATGTTCCTGAGTACGTCCAGGGTCCAGTGTGATTCTCCGGCGGTTGATTTGTCTGAGACCTACAGGGTGGATGTGTCTCTGTCTGGGCAAACCTCGTTTCTCCAGTTAACCGGGAGCATGCAGGAATACCTATTCTATCAGGATCCTCTCGTCTTTTCAATCGAGGAACCCATCGGCAGCATCGATGGTGGTGAGAAGGTTGTCGTAACCGGGCAGTACTTTCTTGATCTTCAAGAAGCGGTGTGCAAATTTGGTTCTTTGCTTCAACCAGCAGTCTTCCTTGATGTGCGAACTATTGAATGTGTGGCTCCAAGGGTTGATTCACCAGCGCAAGTGTCGTTCACTGTCTCGATGAATGGCCACGACTTCACCTCTTCCAACATCACATATGTATTTTACGAACTTATCAACGTGCAACCTTCCTCGGGGCCAATACAAGGAGGCACCTGGGTGGAGTTGACTGTTGACACTGGTATGGCAACACATTTCGGCAGGCTAAGTCAGGATCAGGCACATGTATATCGCGTCAAATTCGGCTCCCATCAGGATAATCAAAAGATCGAAGGCTCATTCATCGAAGGCTCATCAAATGGAGGGAGAGCAACACTGCGCTTTTTCCTGCCCCGCGAGGACGATCGAGAGAACGATCTTTGTCTCTCTACGGACGAGTGCGATCCAGCCAAGGTATCTCTAGCGTTTACGGCTAAAAAGCAATTTTCATCTTTCCGTGGTCAAGATTTTATGTTCTACGACACACGATATCGATCCGTGCTGCCTTGCAATTCCGAGCCATGCAAGGCTTTATCCCTTCCCAAGGATGGAAAACAATACCCAGTGACGTTCAAAGCAGACGGTCTGGTAGACGTCGTTGGCCCGAAGTGCGCCTTCTATCCGCTCAAAAGCGAGGTAGACTTGACCACCTGGGATCGTTTTTTTTCTGGCAGAGTGGAAGGCGAATCAGATTTCAGAACCTCGAAAAGCAACCTTGCAAATTCCATGCCTCCGCAAGTCATTTTCAGCGATGCGTTTTATGATCCAACAGAGCAAGCGATCGCGTGTCTCGCTCCAGGCCTCGATGAATCTGGGAACAAGACGTACGTCGGAAATACTGTCACCATTGCGCGTGAAGACGCTGATCTTGTTTATGGTTATGTGGCAACGGTGGCCCTCAATGGGCAAAACTTTGACCACGAGGAATTTCAACTTCTGTATTTGACGCCACCCCGAGTACATGCGGTCATGTCTGAGCAAGGCAAGCCCATGAGCGGCGGTGACGCAACCAGATCAGTTCCGCTGAAGATTATTGGGTCCAACTGGAGTGTTGCAGATACGATACCCTTTTACCGTCAGTCTACTGTGGTCACTCCCGAATCTCTGGTTGCTGGCGAGTATCCGAACACGCTGTCCTGCATTTTTTACGCTCCCATGCCGTCGGCAAACTCAGCCTACAGGTTTGCTGAAGCACAGAACCCTGTTTGCAACGGCGATTACTGCGAGGCAACTTGCAATTCTCCGACCTATACGGACGAAGAGATGGATCAGGGCATACTTTATACTCAAGTCTTCATGAGCATGAATCAGAGAGATCCTTGCATGCGGTGTGGTTGTAAAAAAATCGGTGGTGGAGAAGGTGGAAGGGACGCACGACGAGGCGATGACGAGTGCTTGTGCGGTGATCCAGAGCTGTACTCTGCATGCAGGAAGGACTTCGAAAAAGAACATGGATGGGATTTCAATTCAATAGTGAGCCGTTACGACAGCAAGTCGCTCAGCTTTTGTAACAACAAACAGCTGAGCCACACTTTATTCTGCGGAGACGCGAACGGGTGCCATAAGCCTACGGCTGGTGACAGCACTAGCCTGTTACGGCTACACGATTGTACTCCGAGACTGCAGTTCTCCAATTACACCTTTTATGCGCCGCCTGTCGTGCGAAGTGTCGAGCCTGCAACAATTGCAGAGGTCAACAACCAAACGATCACTGTAGCGCTGTCAGGATACAATTTCAACAGCATAATGTGGACGCAATATCCGCAAGGAACATGGCTCGGTGACGCACAGCAAAAATACTGCGGCCAAGACAGCACTGCTGATCCGCTTTATCCTCCTGTCGCCATCAAAATAACCTACAAAAGCGCGACAACGTACGTTTCTGAGCTCAGGGAAGCACGATATGACTTCTGCCGGAAAGAGCTCCTTCTGCGTGTGCCCATACCATGCGCCATCGAGGAGTTGCGCATTGTTGATCCGACTGCGCCTGTCGACCCAGATCCGTGGAGGGGTTGCTTTGCGGCTTTCAAGAACACAAATTTCAACCAGTCGAAACCGGAGCTTCGCATTGACTTCGAATTTTCTTTCAACAACGGGGTACAGTTTTCTCGCGCCGAGACCCCGGTCTTGGTGTATTCTCAGGCTACCTGCCCGTCGATTGGATGTGGGCATGGAACGTGTGTGAAGAACGACTTTGAGGCTCAGTGCGTCTGCAACGTCTGGGACAACAGCAACACCGCTCCACTCAGCAACTGCTCCAGGGATGGCAGACCAAACCCGACGAAACAGAATACGTGGTATGATTTCCCCTTCTCACAACAAGGTGCTAACCCTCAAGACTGGGTGCTCGGGGGGTCAGGTGATGCTGCTGGCACTTTTCTCTTTTGTCCCACATTAGACGAACGCCCACGCGGAATATATTCAAGCCAAGAGGAGCAGCTGTGCAGAGACTTTGAGGCGGACCCGGCAGGAGAAAGTGCGTTTAGAATTTTTTCGGGGGGTGCGGGAGCTTTGGATCAAAAGCAACCTGGCTTTTTACAGGACAGCGTGCTCAAGAAAGGTCGTGCAGAGCTGAGCTGCTCTGCTGGCCCGACGGTAGAGTACATCTGGCCCACGCTCGGATCTTCGAGCGGTGGTACCATCATCACCGTAAACATGAGCATGTGGTGGTATCCTCACTTTTCTGAAACCCCGTGGCAATACTTCAAAAAGATCACCGACACTAGTGACTCCTCGATTGCATGCTATTTCAGGGATTGTCAAACATCGTCTCCAGCAATCATACAGGATCCTGACGTGAAAGGGGTCTCGGCCGAGTTCCGGTGCGATGTTCCTGCAGCCCAGGCTGGCATGACGAGTCTCACCCTGAGCATGCGAAACACGAAGGGGGAGAAGAGTCCGCTTGATTTTCCAGGGACCTTTGATTTCCAGTACTACACTCCGCCAGTCATCTTCAACATTCGCCTCATGAATGGCACGACATGGGACAGGAGCAGTTTCGCGCATCGAGTGAGTGCCCCGATCTGCACATTCTGCCCCAGACCGGATGAAAATGCAGCCGAAGGTCGCGTGGTTGGTGAAAATTGTATGCAGTCAGTGACAGAGCCAAGCGAACTGCACCCAATCGGGGCAGATTGCCCTGAATGGAAAATTTATGTGAACGGAACTGGTTTCGTAGATTCGCACCCTCTCGCATGCCAGTACGCCCTGGCTGACCCTCCGGGGAGTTACCCCGTCGTCACGGCTGCAACGTGGATATCATCGCAGGTGGTCGAGTGCGCGATTCCCACAACGGCCCGAGGCGAATGGAAGGGACAGGAAGTGAACCTGAGGGTAACTTTGGACGGACAAGTCTTTACAAGCCAAAAACACACAGTGGACTTCTACCCCCAGCCAACAGTGTGGACCTTAACCGAACCCGAATACGATTCAAATTTCAAGGAAAAGACCACGGCGGGCTTTGGAGTAGATTGGCGGGAGTCTGATCCGGTGTTGGAGACTCTATTTGGTGTCGATCAAGTGCACAGGGAAAGTACAAGCATCCCGGTTGATAAACGCCTCGAAAAAGTCCCGCAATATTTCAGGCGAGCACCAACAAAGGGTGGCACTCCATTAGCGATGTATATCGCAGATGGGTGCTCCAGCTGCAGTCAGTCACGGCAGATTGAAAGCTGGAGAGATTCCATTCAATTGATGTTCTCGCCTTGTCCTGCTCGGCCAGGTTCCTCATCGCATATTTTCTTAGACTACTGCTCCTGTGATCTTCAAAAAGGCAAGGTTGTTGGCCTGACCGACATAACTCCAGATGGCACAAAGACAGCCAATTATAACGATCGCGATGTCTACAAACTTAGCTTTTCGACTCCTGCCATGGAAGAAACGGATGCTGGGGATTATTTGGTTTGTCTCACTCTGAATGGATTGCACTTCGTGCCGCTCGAAGAGGAAGACATGCTGGGATCCACGGTAGTCAAGCGTCTGTTCCGTGTCGGATTCAATTTCTACCCGACTCCTACATTGACCTCGTTGGGATTTACATCGGGACCCATACAGATAGAGACGCCATACACGCTCGAAGTATCTGGCCAAAACTTCCTCAGTGACGTGACTGCATCACCCAGATATCCGCATATGGTGCAAGTGTATCTTGGCGGTCGGGATACAGGGGGCACTGCTTTCCACTTTAATTTCAGGCGAGCCCCGCCTCAGAATGTGAGCGTGGTTGGGAGCGACAGACTGTCCTTTATCGTGCCTGACATGATGCAGCTCTTCACGCAAAACTTCAAGGTCAACATTTCCATCTCTTTCAACGGGTATGATTTCACTCAACTGGAAGCTGGAGTGACAGAGTTTCTCCTGTATGGCATTCCCGAGGTGCACAGTATTTTTCCGGCTTTCGGGCATACGGACTTCGACACAATCATTACCATTTTCGGCAAGAATTTCCAAAACAATCCTGGGCGAACCAAGTGCAAGTTTGAGAGTGAAAATCCCCCGCGAGAGTCTGAACTTGTTCCTGCCACCTTCATCAGTACCACACAAATGCGGTGTACGGTTGCGTCCCGTTTGAAAGGCCCAAATGATGAATTCCCGCAACTCGTTGAAAGACTGAAAGTGAAGTTCACGTCTGACGGAACCGAAATTACACGCGCTGCCAATCCCTCGCTGTTCAAGAGTCTCCTTGTCACCGCGGGGGAGCTGAGGGTTATGGAGGATGTCCCGTCGCTGAACATCTCTGCCACTGCCCTCCCGATCGAAGGTGGCGTGATGTTTCCCGTGGTGATTGCGCAAAGAGCCGTGGCGCGTGTTGATGATCAGTGTACAGATGATTGTGGAAGAGACAAGTGCTTGGACTTCGCTGGGATGGCGCAGATTCACCCTGTAACAAAACGTAGTAGTCTGCAAATTGCGATCGTTCCATTGTCAGGGACTTGGAGGATTCTTCGCCCAGCAGAGTATGGCGATGTGATCCAATGCTCGTACGAGTCATCGCCGGGAGTGCCAGCGACAAGGCAGTATGTGTATATTCAGGGCGAAATGTTCCATGTGTGGGACTGCGTAACCATCATTTATCTGAAGTCTCCTGTCCTTCCGTTTCCAATGCTTGGTAGTTTGAAGTTCAGCTACAACGATGGCCAAAAATTCGTCGGCCCGGCTGCAACGATTCTGTTCTTCCGTCAAACAATCCCCGCCGGACTCGCTCCAGCACGAGGAAGCAGAAGTGCCAAACCCCGTCCTCAGGTGACCAGCTTCTTCCAGCAGAAAACATTGAACGGTGCCAGCCCTCCAATTACAGTTTTTCAGGCCAAGAATGCCTTCAAAAAAGCTGTCGGTTGTGCCGCAGACAAGTTTTACACATGCAGCGAGTGCGACGACGCAGAAGACGAAAACTGCTGTGACCCGTCAAAGATTATGATTTGCCCGACTGGCCCGAAGTGCACCTTTGAAATGGTCACAACCAATACGACTGTTACAGTGGGAGCTGAATTCGATTTCGAGGTGTTCAATGGAAACGAAATGCTTTCGATCAGTTGTGTGCCACCGGAAATGCCCGTGGGATATGCGATGGTCAATGTCTCAATGGACAGTTTGACATATATTCAAAATCCTATCAGGTTCTACTTCTTCGACATTCCACAAGTTTACTCAGTGTACCCCACCGCTGGTCTGTTCGATGCGGAGACAAAATTGCGGGTGTCGGGTTCTGGATTCTTGCAGAACGACCCAGGAGAAGTTCAACTGTTTTGTATATTCAATTTCAGGAACGTCACGCCAAGTGAAGATAGATGGCCCATGCCGCCATTCTATACGCAGGCTCGGTACATAGCGTCGGACAAAATTGAATGTAAAACACCGTACTTTTCTCAGGGTTCTCGGCCGTCAGTACCGCGATATCCGAGGGCGCACGTGGGTGTAATTGTCGATGGCCGGTGTAACCCACCTGACACATGTGCCGAGCTTAAGAATGTGGGGCAGAATCTGTGGTCCGATGCTTTTTTCCAGTACACCGACAGGCCGACTATCCAGTCTATCGTTCCTTCCACTGGACTCGCACAGGCAGGCGGTACAGTGATCACTATTTATGGCAGCAACTTCTTCCGTAAATTCAACTTCGGTCTCAAATCCAGCTGGGATCCTGCAAAGGGAGATCCCGAGAGGGGCTATACTGAAGAGAAAATCAAGCGTTTGGATGGAACCTGGGATAATGCAATTTTCGGCCTCACGTGCAAATTTGGAAACGTGAGCTCGCGTGTAACAGAAGATGATTACGACGTTGTGAGTTGTGGGCTGCCTAAGAATCCGTGCACCCGGTTGCGCTGCCCGACTCCGGATATAGACATGGTAGGCATCAACGTGCTGGATGTTCAGGTCTCACTTAATGCGGAACGGAACGAGTACTCGAATTCACTGGAATTTGTTTTCAATACCCCTCAGGTATTCAGCTTGCTGCCTGAATCTGGCACGGCAGACGGTGGTGGAAGAATCAGTATTGCTGGAGAGAATTTCGTGGACACCCCGTGCGAAGGTGATGTTCTTGGAACGTGTCTGCAGTGCGAGTACACGGCCGTATCGGCGACAGCACGCAAACGGCGTGTAAAGGCCACGTTTGTCAACGATAAGCTTGTTCTGTGTGATGTTCTCCCGTCGTCTGCGATGGGCTTCTTCGGGCCTGTTGATAATTGTGGCGAAGGCTGTTATGGCCAAATACAAGTCACGGTCAGTAGTAATGGCGTTGAGTTTACAGCAGCGACCGCAAACACAATCTACACATATGAGACCCCAGTCTACTTTGAGGACTTTGAGCCTGTTGCTGGGCCAGTGGCGGGTAATACGAGTGTCACAATATTCGGGCGAGGCTTTTACTCAAATCTTGATATCAAATGTCGTTTCGGGAGCACTGCTACACGGGCTAAATATATTAGCTTTCAGCAGATTGAGTGCTTGTCCCCCCCCTGGGCTACCACTCCCGTCGACGGAGGTGTTTTTATGGGCTTCTCCACCAACAACGAAGATTATTGCGAACTGCTGCCGGTCCTCGCATCTGAACCTCTAGGCCCATTTACTTGCAACTTCACGCATACTGCTCCAGTGCGCGCGCGTCCTTTTTATTACCACAAACCAATGCAAGTGCTTGAGATCACTCCGCCAGCAGGCATCGACACGGGTGGCACCGAGGTGCATCTAAGGGGATCCGGATTCCAAGATTATGGCCAGCGATTGAGAGTCTATTTTGGAAGAGGGGATTACCAGGTAGACACGCCTGCTGAGCACGTGAACGAGACTCACATCAAGTTCACGACTCCAAGGTTGCCAGCGCACTTGAATTCGGAAAATGAGGATACTTCTGGAGAGGGCAAGTACTGGATTCTCGACATTGGGTACCCAATTACGGTCAGCAGCAATCGACAGCAGTTTACCATCGAACAGGTTGGTCAAAATTGCGAGGCGGCGGTGCCTCCTGTCGGCAATCCTCAAGCTCAGTGCTCAGAACCCTTTGTTTTGTTCACGTGGTACAAGAACCCTATAATAACAGGAGTTTCTAAACAAACCAGCCAATGGTATTCAAAGTTGAGCTTGCCTTTATATGAACCGATCAGCGAATTTCCCGATGTTCCGCAAGGCCCAGTCGCAGGAGGCACCGTTGTGACGGTGTCTGGCATGGATTTCACATCGCTTGGGAGGCCTCGGATTGATGGAGGTATTGGAGTCCAGCCGCAAGGTTGCACTGGCCAGTATGCGACTAGCCCCTGTTATACCACGTGCAACTTTCCTTTTATCCATGCCATCCAAGGTTCACAGTACTACTACACGTGTATCAACTTGAAGAGGACGAGCGACCAGGCCGTGTACAATCCCGATGTCTACTGGTGTGCCGTGGGAGAGTCAAAGACATTCGCGAACCAATACGGCATTTGTAATCCCAATGTTGGTAAGTGGAAAGATTTCAATCAAGGTGGAAAGTTTGTGACCAACCTTCAATGCAAATTTGGTGAGATTCATGTTGATGCCACGGTCATAGATAACGCAACCATAACTTGCACATCCCCGCCGGTCAATGATGGTATTATTGTCCCTTTATCCGTGACAATGAACAGAAAGGATTACACGAGGATTTTGGCTTCTACGTACTTCCAATACATACGACCAGCGCCTCAGGTGACACGGGCTCTCCTTTCGGATTCGATGGGCTCAATCACGATTCAATTCAACACCAGGACCAATCTGCAAGGTTTGGTGGAACCAGACCGGATTATGAAGGGTCCTTCGCAAGAAAGGTCTGCGTGCGAAGGGCTCTTTTCTGAAAACTTTGTAGCGACACTGGGGTCTGGGACTTATGCAGAGTGCAAGTGGGGCCCGCTCAACAGCAGCGTCACCGTCAAATTGGGCGAAAGCGCAAATTTCCACATTGGCGACGTTGTCGAGTTCACGCCCCGTGCATGCGAAGACCCAGCGCAGGTCAAGTCGATCGCTGATGAATGTTGGTACGCGCGTCAGGCGAGAGACCTGCTGATCTCGCCGTTTATCTTGCCGCCCCGAGCGTGTAACTATCCGACGATTGCAGGAGGTTGCGAACAGTTTTACAGCCAATCTAAGAAGTGGTGTGGGCGTTGTGTTCCAGTTGGGGAGGAAGGTGCCAATGGGATACCAACAATTAAGGCAGTGGATCTTTCGTATCCCTTCAACCACAGTGTGAAGCATTTGAAGATAGAACCGCCACTGTCGGCTCCGCAACCTACAGTTAGAATAACTGGGCCTAAGGTTGTGGACACGTGTCTTGAAGTATGTTTTGGCGGCGAAAATGACGGCAAGCCTTGTTCGGCCCCGACGGAGTTCTGTGGACAGGAGGGTGTTTGCCGTGTTCAGCTTGCCGTCTTGAGCGGTGAAACGTCTTTTGGAAATTACGGGAGGCCCTTTACGAACATTAAGTGGGGATTGGACCCTGCGCGTACTTCAGACATGTCCCTGCAAGGGAACTTGTCGTTGTTCGATGGCCATATGACGGCCAGAATGTATTCCACTGCTAGAGCTAAGGCACTTCGCCCGGGTCAAAAACTTACATACTGCTTCACTCTGACCTTGACAAATTGGCTTGGACAAACGGGCACGTCAGCTTCGTGCTACAAGGTTGAGCAACACAGTGGATTGCCCACGCCAGGTTTCGAAGTAGAAACATCCGCCAAGACAATCGATGGTGGCATAAAGGAACTTCTACTATCTGAAGATCTGGTAATCGCAGCGTCTGCGCGTGCCTCGTCCTGTGCCCGCAATAATTCCATCAATATGGATATTGTCTTCGAATGGGACGTGGACCCGCAACCCGTTGGTTGGGGTGGCATCGCAAGAAACTCCGGTAGACTCAACGTCCCAGCATTAGCCGTTTCGTGGGACCCTGAATTGCAATACGAGCTTTCGTTGACCGTGAAGCTTATGCTCCCTGAAGGGTCTCTGCTGCCTCATACTGAGGCCACTGAAAACTTCGTCTTTGTATTCAAAAGGACGCCAGTGGTGGCTCAGATCATTGGCGGAGACCGAACTGCTGGCACGATGGATGATCTTGTCATCGACGCTTCAAGCTCATACAGCCCGGACGTAGTCGAGTCAGATCGAGACGCAGGGAATGATCTCTTGTTCTGTTGGCGCTGCCGCTTGACAAACCACGACGAGTGCCCGGATATGGTGCTGGGGACTTTTCAAATTCCAGGAACACCCTGCTGGACTTGTCCCTGGGATCCGCCTGCCACAAACACGCCTTTGTGGACGATTAGCAAGGACAATCTGCAGCTAAGCGTGGATTATCAGGTAGCGGTCCAAGTCAAGGCTATGGAAGATGGAGTGACGTGTGCAGATATTACTGACGACGATCCCTTGGTTGACCTGGCATCTGTTACGATTTTCATGGCAGACGATGAAGGCCGTCCTCCGTTTGCCTCTATTTTGCCTTTGAATTTGCCGCTAATTGCTAAAGGGGCACTGGATTATTCTGCACCTGTGCGCATGGCCGGGGATGTGTATGCAGGAGATTGCTATCACGGCGATGTGACATTTGAAAGGTGCGCAGTCGAATATAAGTGGACATTTGAGCCCGTCGTTGTGGGTTATGAGGAGGGCTTGACAGTTCGTGGATTTGGTCGGGTAGCGCTGTTTCTTCCAGCCAAAATACTGGAGAAGAACGAGTTAAGCGAAGCGTATGATGCGATGTACACGATCACATTGACTGCGAAAGATGAGACCGGCATGATTGGATCTTCCGCTTTGTCAGTTGGTGTAAACCTTGGGGCGCAATGTGAAGGAACAAAGTGTTTCGCCGTGAAACCGGTGGATCCTGCAATTGACGAGGGGAGTGCAATGGACACTGCATTCAGCCTAACCTGCGACGGCTGGTTGGACCAGCACATGCCTCTGCAGTACGAATTTCGGGTAAAGGTGTACTTGCAAACATGCCAGGGAGAAGACTGCCGGATAGAGACCGTGGACTCCACCCTAGGTGGACGGCAGATGGGCAAGTCGAAGGTGACGACTCTGCCCCCCGGGAATCCAGAGAATGACCATCGGCTCGAGATTCAGGCAATCGTCTATGATGCACTTGGTGCAACCCAAGTACGAGAAGTCATCGTCAAGTCAGTGTTCGTTCCGAATGTTCCGATTCTCATCGAAAAGGCCAGGACAGAGTTTGGAAATGCAATAGCATCCGGTAATCTGCGAGCAGCATCCCAGCAGCTTACCCTCTTTGGAGGGCTGCTTGGACATAAGGAGTTGGCAAAAACGTCGATGAAAGCAGACGCTGCCAAGTTACGAGAAACTCTTGCGGAACTCGTGGCGCAATACTACGCAAGTGGTGGGAGGCGACGACGTAACTTGCTAAACAGTGGAACGGTGCCCTGTGCCCAGTGCACGTATGATGAATGCGTCCAAAGTTTGGGCGCCAATCACGCGCTCCTGTGGAGTTCATCCCCGGCTGTGTTGACAGAAGCTTTGTGCACTCCTGCTCTCAGCATCATCAGCAACAAGCTGGGCCAGGCCTGTACCATTGGGATGAATGACCAAGACAAAATCGTAAATGCGAATCTGATCCTTAAGACTGTAGCAAACTGCCAACAACATATGACGTATGAATCCTATTCCCACGCACGCAACATTATAGACTATGTGGGAGTGCTGTGGATGAAAGGCAGAGGCGCGAATGAACATCAGGAGTTCCAGGTTGCTAGAACAATTGACTTTTTTGTTCGTTACCAAAGATTCCCCTCTTCACGTGGTTCATTGTGTGTTTTTGGCGGGTCATGTGTGGATTACCAAACGGTATCCGCTACGATGAGTACAAATGCTGCTGACGTGATCGCAATACAAATTCCCGACAGCATGCGAGACCCTGGTGGCGGCAGCTTATTCGATATACAGGTCGTGCTCTTTGGTAATGAGGTCAATCCCTTCAGCAGTAAATCAAATGTCACTTTGCACAGCCGAATGATGCGTGTAAACGCACGAACTGCAGACACACAACGCGAAACTTTGGAAGCTGGTGACGTTAACAATTACCAAGTTGATGAGCTTTCTCGGCCAGTGACTATCCAGATGAGGACCTGCGCGACCTGTGCAATCAGCAAAGAGGCAACGAAAAATAAGACCTCTGGGGCATACTCGAGTAATGTTTGTGGAACCTGGAATAACACGCGATCGACATGGACTCAGTTCAGCGAAGCATTCACAGACAAAAGTTTAACAAAGGTACCTTGCGAAACACAACAACTGGTATCCGAATTCGCAATCTTCCAGGGAGTCGTAGGGTGTGACAACAAAGCCTCTGACAATCCGGCGATAAACAATGCGTGCTTCGAGTGCAACGGCGGTGATCCTGCTCCAAGACAGGGAATATGTGACCACCTGGGTGTTCCGTGTCTGCTGTCGGTGGACATGTGTTCTCATCTGGTAGATGTGGGCAAGAACGCGTGCCCAGAGAGCAACCCTGACTGCTGTCTGGATGCCTGCTATGTTTGCGGAGGCAAAAACTCGAAGTTCACGGAAGAGAAGTACATCAATGAGTCTGGTCTATGCGACTACACTGGTAAGACTTGTGCCCCGGGAACACAGCCATCAATCTGTGGGATCTGTGATATCAAAGCGCATCAAAAGGATCGACAGCCCAATGCAGGCGTTTGCGATTGCGAGAACGGTGGCACTCCCAACGGAGGCAAGAAGGTGGATCGATGCAACGAATGTGGTGGAGGAAATAGGTCAATGGACTATTGTGGGCACAACCCGCACATTCCTTCAAAATATGTTTGTCACACCCAAGGAGCAGAGGGAAATCAGGCGTGGAATGCATCGTGCTCGGGATGTGACGGCGTGCCGCGTCCTGATTTGCCGTGGAGTGCAGTAGCCTACCGCTGGGATGTGAGCCCGAACCAATGTGATGAAATTGTCAGCGCTTGGGGACGTGGAGGAGTGCAGTGCGATGCGTGCGGTGTCTGCGGTGGCGATAGTAGCACTTGCGTAGGCTGCGACGGAGAGCCTGCGGGTGAAGGTGCAGTCAAGAGATTCGATGTATGCGATGTCTGTGGTGGTGACGATTCTGCTTGTCTTGGGTGTGACTCGAAAGTACAATACACTCCAACGCAGCTCGACACTTGTGGCACTTGCGGCGGCCCCACATTCGCAGCGTGCAACAGTCTTGCGCTTAAAAAGTACTATTGTAACTTAGAAGACTACCAGCCTTACTGGACGGACGCAGATGGTAAGCACCACAAGTTGATGCCAGATGAACCAGACTTTGAGGAGAACAAGAATCTGTGCATGCAAGGGTGCGATGGCGTGATTAAATCGGGTGCAAAGTACAACAAATGCGGCATCTGTGGAGCTGACGATAGCGTCTGCTTGCCTCCTTGCTGCGAAGTCGCACCAAAGCCATCAGCGACTTGTTGCGGCGCGAATGGGGGCCAGGTGTATGGCAAGTGCTTTGGAGATAAAGCAGATGACGTCGCCCTTCGAAGCTTCGTGTGCAGTCAAGCGGACATCACCTGTGTGGCCTCAGCGCCCACTTGTGTTTGTCCTAATGCAGACAAGTCAAACTGCTGGGACAGGACAGTTTGGACGGACAAAGTCAAGTGCGAGTACGGAATCTGGCAGGATCAGTGTGGAAAGTGTGGCGGCGACTCGACTACCTGCATGGGGTGCGATAACATGCCGTACTCGGGCAGGGTCAATGACCTGTGCGGACAATGTGACGGTGACGGGAGCTCATGCGTAGGGTGCGATGGTGTCATCAATTCTGGCAAAGAGCGGGACTCGTGTGGGGTGTGCGACGGTGGTGACGCCAACAGGGATATCTGCGGAGTGTGCATTTTCGCGCCGGCTGAGCCGGGCGCATCCTGCAAAGGTTGCGACAACAAGCCCCACAGTGGTAAGGCTATTGATGCATGCGGTGAGTGCGGCGGATCGAACTTGTGCAAGTGGCGCGATGGTGATCCACCTCCAGAGTCTGGGGGCTCTACCGATGCCGTCGTAATGGAGGTGCCCCTTGGGCCAGTATGAGGTGGGGAAGCACAAAGCGGGGAGATTAAGTGGACTATTGTTTTTTATTGATAAATGAAGGCGGCGCAAGGGGCCTATGACAAACACACTTTCACGTTTGCGACCGTTTGGACGCCCGGTCCGAAGTTGATCTTGTCCCGAACCTGGAGGTAGAGAGCATGTGAGTGTGAGCACAGTTGGAGGTTCATAGATTACAGCAGATTTCTAGAGTTTCTACTGTAAGACATGTCGCCAACACCGCCTCTTTTTCGCATGCTCTGTTGCTCCAGCTCCGAAAGTTACAAGTGTCACACAGCGTGTAACTCACCCGCAACGCATTCAACTTGTGGACTCTCTGTCCACGTCGTCAATTTGTTGATATCGTCTACAACCTTCGAACCACTGGTCTGCAGTGCTCACTCGTCCATGCTTCCACTGAGCATCTGCACTGTGTGTTTGGCATGTATACCACATACGCCCCCGCTGGCCGCGCCAGAATCCCGCCTCTTCCGTCTGAAACCAGGGCTGCGAAGACAGGATTGAAACATGTCAGGACATTGAGGGCAGGTGTGACTCCTTTAGTTCCCCATCCCCGACTCGTTTAGTTTCTCACGAAGGCGACGCGCAGATCACGTACTCTGTCAGTCGCACTGCTCTCTTTTCCTCGCCGAAAGTGCGAGCACCGTCTTGTAAAACCCCTCATGAAACACGCAGGCGCTACGCTAGCTCTCTGCACAACCGTCCCTGCGGCCCCAGACACTTATCACATCCACTCAATCCGAAAGAACCCACAAGCGCTGTACATTATTACCGCGGAGTCGTGGGGGAAGAGGAGATGGCATCCTCACTTTGTTCGGTGCGCTCGCTTTGCCTTCTGCTCACATTCCTCTTTCCTCTCAACCTTACGTATGCCCCTTTCCCACTGCGTGACTCAATCTCTCGACACACAAATCTGTCGCTCGCTCGATGAGTGCACAATCATTCTAACTCCTTGTCTGACTGTATGCCTTTCATTCTCTCTTCTGCACGCACGCGCACGTGCGCACTATCTCACCAGCACGAACGCACCTTGACATTGACGTGCGTAGCAAGTTTGTGGAGCAGACAGAAAATGGGCTTGGGAGCAGGCGCGGCAGCTGAAAGGAGAGGTGAGGGCCCAAAGGTAGCATGTTTTCCACAGCCCTGCCCAGGTCATCGCATCACTGCCCGCTCTGGCGTCGCACTCTTCGTCTGAGCTTCATCTTCGTCGCAAGCACGCGCAGAACCGGCGGCAACCCGGCGGCGCCTGCCACCTCCTACCCTATGCCTCTCTCTGCCTTCGTCATTTGATCCTGCGTTTGCGTGTCACATGTGTAACTTAATGTGCACAATGTGTGCTACTTTTGTTTCTTAGGAAACAAAAGCAATAGCGTTTGCTGCCATTGATGGCGCACATCTCCTCTCCTCGCCCCTATCCCTCCGTCTCCATTTCCTCCATCTGCTTCGAGAGAGTGCAGCATACCGGAGCACGGCAAAATGTGCCCACGCCAGCTGAAAAGATGGACGAGCGCAAAGCCGCCGGACGATGCTCAGCACAGAAGCGTACGAACGTTCCTTGCCCCCCGTCCGACTTGACCTTGACAGCGCGCTGACCGTCTCCGCCCTTGCCTGCAGCGTGTCCGTGGGTTGTGAATCGGGAATTGGCAGTTGCTGGCGCAATTGACTCTTGCTCCCTTGACGGAGTGTTGTTGTTGGCCATGATGTTGATGGCCATGAGCAAAGCCCGCTTCATTTGCCCCTTCATAGACTGCGCGACAGAACAGGAAGAGAAGGATGTGTTTGATGCATTGCTGGTAGAGCCCGTCATCGCCGACCAACCCGCGCGTTGACACCTGCGTTCAACGCAGTGTCAAACGTAAACGCCGCCCTGCGAATGCGTCATGTGATGGTGTGCAGAACGGCACGTGTGTTGGTATGCACAATGCCAGCACTGCACACACACACGTCCGGCGATACGGACGACTTGCAGCCAAGACGTGCCATGCTGGAGCACAGCAATAGAACACTGGGGCTCAACATCGCTCGCCTCGACACCCTGCCGTCACCGCACGTGCGCCCGTACGCACAAGCACGCGATTGCACAAGCCACCAAGTGTGATGACCCCTTCGTTCGTCAACGTGACCACTAAGACAAGTGCCACTACGTTCTGCTTCTGATGAGCTCAAGGCGGATGCAAGTCGCGGCTGGCGCCAACAAGAGAGCGAAGAAGAGCAAAAAGGCAAAACAAAGAATGACCACTCGAGGGGGAAGACAAAAGTGCCTCGGCGCTGGCAACCACCCGCGTACTGCAAGCACCGGCACCGTCAGGACCTCAGCAACCCGCAAAAGGCCCTCACTTGCGCACATTCGCAATTCGCCATGTGGGTTAGGCGTGGGGCAGGTTGACTAGAATGTCTCTGTCTCACGCGCGCTCTCCTTCCGTATACATACACACTTGGACCACTGTGGTTTGGGTGGCAGGATAAAGATAAGGTTGCACCATGATGTGATAAGGGTTGTACTGTGATCAGGGTGGCAGGATGTGATAAGGGTTGTACTGTGATCAGGGTGGCAGGATGTGATAAGGTTGGCAGGCCGTTGTTGCCCTGCCTTGCTATGCTTTCCCACGCACGCCAACTCACACCAATTCACACGGACGACGAAGAGAAAGAGAGAGAGAGAGAGAGAGAGAGAGAGAGAGAGAGAGAGAGAGAGAGAGAGAGAGAGAGAGATGCGGAGTCAAGT
>Ga0115006_10000464_pt1 | contig 21979 bp, 24 predicted proteins | sample ArcOceMetagenome_3_FD_88943 | JGI IMG/M metagenome (GOLD analysis project Ga0115006, IMG submission 88943) | Marine eukaryotic phytoplankton communities from Arctic Ocean - Arctic Ocean- Svalbard ARC20M Metagenome | ecosystem: Environmental > Aquatic > Marine > Oceanic | place: Arctic Ocean...
GATCCTTTAACTAATGGATGGGACGGAACTTATCTTGGAAAACCAATGCCAGCAACTGACTACTGGTTTAGAACTTATCTAGAAGACGGAAGAGAATTTAAAGGACACTTTAGCCTAGTAAGAGGGAATAATTAATTGAATAAATCAATATTATATCCAAGAGTAACTTGATGAAATCCACCAGTTCCTAAAATAATATTTCCTTGTTGGTAAGAGTAATTGTATGAAAAAACGAAATCCTTATAATTAATTCCAAAAATTGGTGTGATTAATTGGTACGTTTGTTTTTTTAATTTATCTCCATTTAAATAATTAGCACCATCAAAACTCTGTCTGTAAGAAAGTCCCAACCATAAATAACCCATGTTAAGATTATAATAAGATTTGAAGTTTAAATCTATTGCTTTTTCACTTGTTAATTTTGAACCATGAAAAAGAAATGAAGGTTCAAACGAAAAGGGAGATTCAGTAAAAAATAAGTACCCAAAAGAAGCTACATATTTAATAAAACTAGTATAATTTCTAGAAAAATCATACACTTGATCACCGTAAATATTAGATGGTGAAAACAAAACATTTTTTAAAGTTAAATGGGCAAAATAATTAAAATTTACATACGAAGCTCCAACATCCATATTGAAATAGCCTGAGCTTTGATTTATATTGCTTATTAATGGATCTTGTTGTCCAAAAACATCATACTGATCGAATAAAGTTTGATCTAAAGAATTTTGTACACCACCAATGCTGATCCCAAAAGATAACTGATTTATTGAACCATAGTTAAATAAATTGGGTTGATTCATTCTTGCTCTATTATCATTAAAATTTATATGATGAGCATACGTAACTGAAACTCCTGTTTGTGAATTATAGCCATTTTCATCTTTAAAAATTATCATTCCAACACCACTTCTGTCATTTAATCTAGCATCAGCTGAAAAAGTTTGAAGATTTGGAGCGTTAACTTGATCTAACCAATGTTTCCTAGAGGTCATTCTAATTTTAATACCCTCTAAATTAACTCCCGCCATTGAGGGATGTAATAAATAGTAGTTTTCGGTTAGATAATCTGTATATATAGGAAGACCCTCCTGACTTTGAATAGAACTGGAAAGAAAAAAAGAAAATAAAAAAATTAAATTTTTAAAATAAATCTTCATTAAACCTTAGCTATTTTTTTTGTAAATATAAACAATATTAATGCTAGATTTCAACTAAAACTATAGGATATCAGTTATGGATTTATTTTTATATCTTCAGTTTTACTTAAACTTATATTAAAATGAAAAAACATATTATTATAATTCTAATATTTACTTTTTTTTCTAATCATTCTTTAATTTCTCAAAATCCTGATAATAAAGTTAAAATTGAAAAAAAAGACACTATAAAATCTAAAAAGAAAAAAGCTTTACTTCCATTAAAACCAGAAAGAAAAATTACTATAAATACTGATGAAGGAACTTGGATGTCTCTTGATGTAAGCCCTGACGGAAATACTATAGCCTTTGATTTATTAGGAGATATTTATACCCTTCCTATTCAAGGTGGTAAAGCTAAAAGAATTACAAAAGGGTTAGCGTTTGATGCTCATCCAAAATTTTCACCTGATGGAAAAAATCTTTTAATAGTTTCTGATAGATCAGGAGGTCCAAATGCTTGGATACTAGATTTAGAAACTGGGGACTCAATTCAAGTTACTAAAGGTGATGATTTGTTTATGGAAACTGCAGAGTGGACTAATGATGGTGAATATATTATAAGTGCAAAAGGTGGTAGAAATTCTAAATTATATTTAAATCACAAGTCTGGTGGTAAAGGGGTTGAATTAATAAAAAAACCGGCTAATTTAAAAGTAAGTGATGTGGCAGTTGGAAGAAATGACAGGTACATATGGTTTGCCAGAAAGTCTGGAGCATGGCAATATAATGCTAAGTTTCCTCAAATGTCTGTAGGAAGATACGATAGAGACACTGGGACTATAGAAAATATTGTTAGTCGTTACGGTTCTGCATTTTCACCAACCTTATCCAACGATGGAAATTGGTTAGTTTATGGATCTAGGTGGAATGACAAAACTGGTTTAATAGCTCGAAACTTAAATTCTGGTAATGAAAAATGGTTAGCCTATCCAATCCAAAAAGATGATATTGAATCTCAAAACACTTTAGGATCAATTCCTGTAATGAGTTTTACTCCTGACAGTAAATTTTTAATTGCATCCTATGGTGGAAAAATAAATAAACTTCCAATTCAGGGTGGAGATGCTATAAATATTCCTTTTGAAGTTAATGAAGAAATTGATTTAGGCCCGCAGTTAAAATTTAATTATCCAATAGTTGATACTGATAAAATACTTTCTAATCAAATTAGAAATCCAAAAGTTTCGCCTGATGGATCAAAATTAGCTTATACTTCGTTTAGTAAGATTTATATAAAAAATCTTCCACATGGTGAGCCTAAAAGGTTAACCGCCTTAAACTTAGGAGAAGGCATGCCAGTATGGAGTCCTAAAGGAGATGAAATTGCATTTGTTACATGGGATGAAAAAGATGGGGGAGCGATTTATAAGGCGTCCTTAAATAGTAAAAATAAAGTTCAAAAACTTACAAATGAAAATGGTGTTTATTCTTATCCTGTTTGGAACAACATTGGAGATAGAATAGTATTTGTAAAGGCTAATGGAAATGATTTTGATAATTATGGCTCTTTGGGTGTAGATTCAAAATTAATGTGGATTTCTTCAAAAGGAGGGTTAAATAATTTTATTGATAAAACTAAAGGGAGGTCAAACCCTCATTTTATAAAAACTTCTGAAAGAATATTTTTATCTGGTAGAAGTAATGGTCTAAGTTCAATAAGATGGGATGGAACAGATGAAAAAAAGATTTTAAAAGTTACTGGAATATCAGTTTATGGAACTCCTGGAAGAAAATCCCCGCCATCGTCTGCAACATACATTATAAAATCTCCTAAAAAAGATGAAGCTTTAGCTGTTATAAATAATGATGTATATGTTGTTACCATTCCTTACTCTGGATTAAAAGATTTGTCCATTAACGTTTCTAATTTAAAAAATTCAAGTTTTCCAGCTAGAAAGTTAACAAAGTTTGGAGGTGAATTTGCTTCTTGGGGAACTAATGGTGATAATGTCTATTTTTCACTTGGAAAATCACTATTTAATTATAACATTCCTATTGCAAAAGCAGATGAACAAAAAATTCTAAACGATAAAAAAGAATCAAAAACAGACAAAAAAGATATAGTAGAATCTTACCAAGCAGCTGAAATTGAAATTAAAACTTATATAACCAAAAATAAAGTTGAAGGTTTAGTTCTTTTAAAAAATGCTAGAATAATAACCATGAAGGGCAAGGAAATTATTGAAAATGGTGAAATTTTAATAAAAGATAATAGAATTGTCGAAGTTGGAGAAAATGATAAAATCCAGATGGAAAAATCTGAACGGGATAATGTTAAAACTATCGATTTAAGTGGAAAAACAATAGTGCCAGGTTTTGTTGATACTCATGCCCATGTAAGAGTTTCAAGAAATGTCCATAAAGCTGAAACATGGTCATTTGCAGCTAATTTAGCATATGGAGTCACCACAGTAAGAGATCCACAAACCGGAACAACAGATATATTATCTTACGGCGACATGGTAGATGCTGGTCTAATGCACGGACCTAGAATTTACTCAACTGGCCCTGGAGTTGGTTATTGGGGTTATAATTTAAAAAGTTTAGATCAAACAAAAGATGTTCTTATGCAGTATTCTAAATACTACAATACAAAAACCATTAAAATGTATAGAACAGGAAATCGAAAACATAGACAATGGATTTTAATGGCTGCTAAAGAACAAAAACTTATGCCAACAACAGAGGGTGCATTACATCTTAAATTAAATATTAATCAAATGTTAGATGGATATCCTGGTCAAGAACACAATATTCCTATATATCCAATATATGATGATTTAGTTGAAGTAATGGCCAAATCAAAAATGGCATATACCCCGACTTTATTAGTTTCATATGGTGGCCCTTGGGCTGAAAACTACTTTTATGCAACAGAAGATGTACAAGGAGACGCTAAGTTAAATTATTTCACCCCAAAAGCTCATTTAGATGCAAAATCAAGAAGAAGAAATGATGGTTGGTTTCATAAAGATGAGTATGTTTTTGAAGAACAGGGGAAATTCATAAAGGATTTAGTTGAAAGGGGCGGAATAGTTGGAGTTGGTTCTCACGGGCAACTTCAAGGACTTGGATATCATTGGGAACTTTGGAGTATGCAAGCAGGTGGTCTTGATTTACACGATGCACTAAGGGTTGCTACAATTATAGGTGCAGAAGCTATAGGACTTGAGAAAGACTTAGGAAGTATTGAAAAAGGGAAATTAGCAGATTTAGTTATTCTCGATAAAAATCCTTTAGAAAATATAAGACATAGTAATTCAATTAATATGGTCATGAAAGATGGAAGGTTATATAATGCAAATAATTTGGACGAAATATACCCAAAACAAATAAAAGCTGAATTTAATTGGAAACAAATCACACCTATGAACTTACCTGGAACAAAAGATTAAGTATTTTGAAATTATTAAAATATATACTAAAAATTATTAAATGGGGCATATTTGCAGTACTAGGATTTTCTCTTACAGTTTTTATATATTTTGAATTAAACGAGATACCAATTTATAATCCAAAAGTTGCCTACAAATTTATATTAGGTAAGACCAATTATAAGCAATATGAAAATTTAGCTGAAAAATTAGGTTACTTAAAAACAGATAAATTACTAATTCTACATGCTGACGATATTGGGCTTTCTAGTTCTGTAAATCAAGCAAGTTTTAAAGCTCTTAAGCAAGGATTAGTTAATTCTGGCAGCGTTATGATGACTTGTGATTTTATTGATGATGTTGGAGACTTTGCTATTAATAATCCAGATATTGATTTAGGGCTCCATTTAACAGTAACAAGCGAGTGGAGAGATTATAAATGGGATGGGGTGACAAAGTCAAATCTAATTACTTCAATGTTAGATAAAGAAGGTAATCTTCATGAAAATAAAAGAAAATTTACCTTAAACGCAAAGCCTAATGATGTAAAAAAAGAACTACAAGCTCAAATTGATTTAGCATATTCAATTGGTATTAAACCAACTCATATTGACAGTCATGAAGGAGCTTTATTTTTTGATCAAAGTATTTTCAAGACTTATTTAGATGTTGGAGAAGAAAATCAACTTCCAGTTTTTGTTCCCAAGGAGGTCGCTGTGCACTTTGACAAAAATTTTCCTAAGCCTAAAAATGTAGTGGTAGTTGAAAACATGTATATGGCTCTGCCAAATTTAGAATTCAAAAATTGGGACGCTTATTATCTAAACATAATTGAAAATTTAAAACCAGGACTTAATGAAATAATAGTTCATCTAGGTTATGACAATGAGGAGATGCAACAAATCACCGTTGAGCATCCTAATTATGGATCAAAATGGAGAAACTTAGATATGAATGTAGTTTCAAGTGAAAACTTCAAACAGGCAATTAAAAAGAATAATATCAAGTTAGTTACATGGAAAGAAATACAAAAGGTTATTTACTGAAATTATTTTAATTTATATCTGAAGGCCATTAATGCTGCTAAAGCAGAAACAATTGCCGATATAACATAAGGATAATCAATAAATGATAAATTGTTGTACATTAAATAAACTACAACTATACTTATAAGTGAGAGTATAGAAAAAATCACAAACAAAAACCATTTTAGTATTTTCATATTAAATTAAATATACAATTAACTGTTCTATCATGAAAAAATATTTATTAATTATTATAGTTTTTACAGGCATGTTAACCAATGCCCAATACAAACCCTCAAAAGAAAATTTAGAGGCTAGAAAATGGTTCCAAGATGCGAAATTTGGACTTTTTATTCATTGGGGTGTCTATAGTGTACTTGGAGATGGAGAATGGGTGATGAATAATCAGAATATCTCAATTAGCGAATACGAAAAACTACCTAAGTTTTTTAATCCTACAAAATATGATGCAGAAAAATGGGTGTTAATGGCAAAAAATGCTGGTATGAAATACATTACCATAACCAGTAGGCATCATGATGGGTTTTCAATGTTTGATTCAAAGGCATCTGATTATAATATTGTAAAAAAGACGCCCTATGGAAAAGATATTTTAAAGATGCTAGCTGAAGCATGTAGAAAACATAACATTAAGCTATTCTTTTACTATTCTCAACTTGACTGGAACAGGGATGATTATTTTCCAAGAGGAAGAACAGGAAATGGAATTGAAGGAAGAAAAGAAGGAAAATGGGAAGATTATATTGATTTTATGAAATCTCAACTTACCGAACTCTTGACTAATTATGGTGAGATTGGAGGAATTTGGTTTGATGGGCAATGGGACCAACATGAATGGGATGGAAAAAGGTTTGGAAAAATAAAAGTTGATTTTAAATTAAAAGAAGTCTACGATTTAATTCATGAACTTCAACCAAAAGCACTAATTGGAAGCAATCATCATTTAGCTCCAAATGAGGGGGAGGATTTTCAGATGTTTGAAAAAGATCTACCGGGAAAAGGAACAAAAGATTTTGCAACTTCTGAAAAAGATATTGGTACAATTCCATTAGAAGTGTGTGAAACAATTAACGGTTCTTGGGGTTTTAATTTGAAAGATCGAAAACATAAATCTAAAAAAGAATTAATTCAATATTTAATTAAAGCAGCGGGATATGGAAGTAATCTTCTTTTGAATGTTGGTCCAATGCCTAATGGAGAAATTCAAGAAGAACATATAAAATCATTAAAAAAAATTGGAGAATGGGTTGGTGAAAATGGAGAAACTATTTATGGCACTAGAAAAGGACCACTAAACCCAACGGATGAATTAGTATCTACAATAAAAGGAAATAAAATTTTTCTTCACATACTAGATTTTAAAAAAAATCAATTAGTAATTGATGATTTAAACGAAAAAATCAAAAAAGTTACATATTACAATAGTAATTTAAAAGTTGATTTTAAATTTAAAAAATCTGTTTTAACAATTAATTTGGATAGGGACCAAATGAATGATATAGATACTATTATTGAAATAGAATTAAAAGATTAAGTCTAAAAAATTATTGTTGCAGGCTTCCATGTGAATGGATCACTTAAAACAATATTTGATGAGCTAACTAATTCCAATGATTTAGGTGTGATTCTTATAAGAATGCAATCTTTATCTAAGTTATTATAGTAAGGTGTCCAGTCTTTTTTCCAAAACTTTTTTTTAAGGTCTAAATCATTTATAAGCTTAGCTGTTCCGTTAATTGAGACATAGCTTTCTCCGTCTTTTGAGGTGAAGCTTAAAGTAATACGGTTATCATCAATTATGTGAGACACCTTTCTAGAATTAGGGTTTGTAACTAAATAAATTTCAAAATCATTGTTATAAATGTAAGGATCCATTAGCCTAGATGTTGGATTATTATTAGAATCTAGAGTGATAAAAACACACGAATTAGAGTCATTAATAATAGAATTAGCAACATCTATTATATTCTTTTCAGAATACTCTTGAGAAAAAGAACTTAATGAAATAACCATAAATAATATTGCAATAAGATGAGATATGTAAGACTTAAAAAACATAAGATTTAAGATTAAATAGACTGGTTTTTACCAAATTATCCTCAAAAATATATAATTAAAACTAATAGTTGTCAACAGTTTTTAAAAAAGTAATGATTTTTCTTTCCCTGAACTCCTCTATAAATAATAAAAAATTAATATTTAATAATGAACAATAGATTTAATTATAAAATACTGGTTTACAGCTGTTTGTGTAAAATTGTTATTGTGTGTTATTCATTAAATTTTTCGCTATGAAAAAAACAAAATAAATAAGTAAAAAAAAGTAATTAACAAATTTATTTTCCAGAGTAGAAAAATTTATTCCAGATAAGAATATTTTTTTATAGATTAGTATAAATTAATGTTTAACTTAAAAACGATACAATGGGATACAAACACACAAACACTAAAGGAAAAAGTTACTTTTTAAATTCTAAAGATGTAGAATTAAAAGGTGGTAGAAACCAAACTATTTATTATTTTTCAAAAGATGAAAGAGCAGAATCATGTGACTTACCTGCTGGAAAGCAAGTTGTTGAGAGTCCAAAAACTGGATTACCATTTGTAAAAGGAAAATAATCATTGATTATTAACCAAAAATTAAAAAGCCTGCTTGTTTAACAAGCAGGCTTTTTTTGTGTTTAAAAATTTTAAATTATATGTATTATTTAAATCTGTACATTACTAATTTAAGATTAACCTGGTTAATCATTTCTCTAGTTTTTGATCCATTATTCCACATCATTCTATCACTAAAAGTTGGAGTGCCCCAAGCCTTTTCCGCCTCCTCCTCAGGGATTTCTTTACCCATCATATCAAGTGTAACATGAGTAATTTCTTTATTTCCATTATCACTACTAGACAATACTCTGTTAAACTCCCACCACTTTCTAGAACCGTTTAAGACACCTTTGTTATGCCATTTCTTATAAAATTCCATCTCATATTGCTCGTAAGTTTCATCAATTTGTTTAAATGCATTTAGACTAAGCATTGTGCCAATTTCAAGATCTCCAAAAAGCCATGTTGTATTATCTAATCTTTCAAGTTGATAAAAATTTCTTGTTCCGTAAGGACCTTCTTCCCATATTTTATCAAATTTTTTCTTTGATAATTTATTGTAAACGCTTCTTCCTAATTTATAAAAATCAACATTATTATTCATTTGAACTGAATCCTTGTAAAAATTCATAATTAAAAAATCAGGTTGATTTGCAGCATTCTCATCGCCTTCTACAGGGATAACTTTCCAAATCATCCAACCTGTTTCTAAATCGTCGTTAATAGCTTGCTCATGAATTTTTGACCAAAATTTTTCTACATCAACATATGCATCATTTTGCCCATCATCTAATCTTACAGATGTGTATGTGATCATCTGTGAATACGTAATTACAGAAAATAAAAGTGTAATTAATAAATTAATTTTTCTCATAAAAATATTTTTAAAGTTTTGATTGTAACTTCAAATTTAACAAAAAAAATTAAACATACCTTTTAGTATGTTTATTACTTGTCGCAAGACTCGTGAACGTCAGAAATTAATGGCTTAAGATGTATGTGTTCTTTAGGAATTAAAAAACTTGCTAAAAGCTCTAAAAACATAGCAATAAATGCAATTGTTGCTGTAATATATGCCTCTTCATACAATGCAGAAATAAATTCTAATAAATGAAATAAAGAATGTACTCTTAACCCAATTCTTACAATTTTAACAAGCGTATTTTTCATTTATATAAAATTTGGTTCAAAACTACTTATAAAGTACAAAATGAAAAAATTAACACAAACAATTTTTTATTTGCATCTTTCATACATTAACAAACGCTTTATTACAACTAATAAATTCAAAATTATAGATAGTTTATTTAAAAAATATGAAATTTATCAATTAAAATGTTTGTAATTTTAAATACAAAATAAAATACATGTTTAGATCAATTTCAGTCTTAATTGCCTTAATCCCTATTCTGTGTTGGGCTCAGTTAGATCCGTCAAAAAAATATAGTGTAAATACAATAGCATTCTATAATGTTGAAAATCTGTTTGACACATTAGACGACCCCAAAACTTTTGATGATGACAGAACGCCTAATGGAAGGGACAAATGGACAGAAGATATTTATCTTAAAAAGTCAAAAAATATAGCAAGAGTAATATCAGAAATTGGAAAAGATATAGTAGGTACTTCTCCTTCAATAATTGGTCTTTGTGAAGTTGAAAACAAAAAGGTGCTAATAGATTTAATTAATAACAAAGAATTAAAAAATCAAGGTTATGGTATTGTTCATTTTGATTCCCCTGATGAAAGAGGAGTTGACGTAGGTTTACTTTTTAATACGAATAGATTCACGCCTATTTTCACAAAAGCATACTCGCTTTACTTAAAAAGAGAGAATGGAGAAACTGATTTTACAAGAGATCATCTGTTAGTTTCTGGATATTTAGACAAAGAATTGATTCATTTTATTGTTAACCATTGGCCTTCAAGATCTGGAGGCAGAATGAGAAGTGAAAAGGGAAGAATTCTAGCTAGTCAATTGAACAAAAAAATAATAGATTCTATTTTAGCTACAGATTCAAAAGCTAAAATTATAAATATGGGTGACTTTAATGATAACCCAACAGACAAGAGTATCAAGCCTATTTTAAAAACTGTTGCAAACAAATCAAAAATCAATAGTAATGAGCTTTTTAATCCAACCGAAAAATTATATAAAAAAGGGTTTGGAAGTTATAACTACAGAGGAAAATGGGACATGTTAGATCAATTTATGATTTCCAGTGAACTTTTAAAAAACTCAGGACATTTTTTTTTAAAGGCAGGAGTTTTTAACAAAAAATATCTAATAAATCAAGACGGTAAATATGAGGGATATCCTTTTAAAAGTTTTGCAGGAGGAAAGTTTTTAGATGGGTTTAGCGATCATTTTCCAATATATATGCTTTTAGCAAAAGAACTATAAAAATGGATAATTCAATACAGATTTTTATTACGGGTGGAACTTTTGATAAGAGTTATAATTATAAAGATGGTGAACTGTATTTTGAAAAAACACACCTACCTGAAATGTTGAAAAGAAGTAGATGTAGATTGAATGTTGATTTTGAAACATTAATGATGATTGACAGTTTGGAAATGAATCAATCTCATACTGAAAAAATAATTTCAAAATGTAAAACTTCACATTCAAAGAAAATTATAATAACTCACGGAACAGATCGAATTGTTCAGACTGCAAAAGAACTTGAAAAAGCAAATCTTGATGAAAAAACTATAATTCTTACGGGTGCAATGATTCCATATGCATTTGGAAGCTCTTCGGATGGATTTTTTAATTTAGGTTGTGCGCTGTCATTCGTTCAATCACTTTCTAGTGGGGTATATATAACTATGCAAGGGCAATATTTTTTTCCAAATAATGTTAAAAAAAATAAAGAAAAAGGTGTTTTCGAAAAAATTAATTAATCTTTTTTATCAGAAAGATTATATTTTTTATTAAGCTCAAACACTTTGTCTGCTGAAAAAGATTTTTTATTAATTAACTCAAGTTGGTGATCTAGAAGTTCTACTTTTTTGTCAATTTTATTTTTAATCCCATTAAATAAATCACATACTTCAGAGTTCAAATCTTTAATTTCAATTAAATCAATAACATTATTCATCTCTTTCAACACTGCTTTCATTTGATTTGGCAACCAACTTATAATTGGAGTTCCACCGGTTGCTTTTGCATACTTAGTATTAGCCATAATATACTTTTGTACAAACTGCCAATGTCCATTTCTAAAATGATATATTTCTTCCAAAACGCCTAGTAGATAACATAAGCCTTCATAATTATTTTGTTTTGATAAGATTTGTGAAATTCCTTCTTCGCTTAATTCATTAACGGTATCCTCTAAATCCTTAAAAAACTTCTGAATACATTTGGGTCTGTAACTTCTAAGATCAATCAAGTATTTTGTCAATTCATTTTTAGGATAATGTTTTATAACACCACTAAAAATATCTTCCATTGGAATTATGTCATCTTGAGCTCCTGTTTGGCCCCTAAACTGTTTAGGTTCGTCCCAAACACCTTCGTATAATACTCCGTCCCCAAACAACTCTTCATTTCCTTTTATACCCATAATAAATACTCGAAAATCATTATAGTGATTCCATCTTGATGCTTTCCACATTTCTCTTCTTCTACTATTCATTAATTTCATTGTTTGGTAATTTTCCTTTAAAAATTTAACAGAATTAGTTGAATTTTTATCTTTTAAAGCATGTAAAACATTAATCACTGATCCTACTAAACTTGGGGAATGTTGATTAATATCGACGTGTAACATTATAAAACCTACTTCATCAGGCTGACCAGAAAAACGAACACACATATCTAAATTTGACCATTTATGGTCTCCTGATTTATCGATTTTTTTATAATTCCCTAGAGAATACGCATAATGATAATCAAGCCATGGATAAACATCAAGTTTGTTTGATACTTCGACAAAAGGTTGAGCGATTTGAATCGGAAGAATATTTTGAGCTTTACCATAATCTCCAGTTTTCCTGTAATGTTGAAATGAAGGCTCTAAAGTATATGCTGAAGCTAAAAAACAGTATCCTCTATATAAAGCTTGAATCAACATAATGTCTGTTTCGTCAGAAACTTGTTCAAAATAATTTGGTAAAGATTTAACTGCACTATGAATGGCTCCAGGTTGATCTAAATAGCCTGATTCATTATTAATTTTAACTGGCATTTTATCTAGAATATCTTGAAGAATAGAATAAGACTTAGGAAGTTTTTCTAAAGGAATACTTTTAGGTAAAAATCCGTTATCTTTTCCCACATTAAAAAATCCATCAGAATATTCTTTTTTTATAAAAGCCATAATTTTTTTTTTAAATATAGTAATTCTTGTTATGTATGTAATTGATTTACTAACTTTAAGAGACAACACTTAATTTAAATAAAATGAGAAAATTAAATAAAGATGACTTAACTAAATTAGGCCATAAAATCAATCAACTAAAAAAAAGAATATTAAGAACTAAGGTTAGTGGGAAATTAGAAAAAGTGGAGTTTAGAAAAATGAGAATTAATAAAATAAAAAAACAGATTCAAGAAATTGTTTCAAAAAAGAAAAAGAAATGAAAAAAATATATTTAGTACTATGCGGACTAGGAATTGTTCTCCCCTATTATCATTTAATTAATTTTTTACAGAATAATCAATGGTCTATGGACGGGTTTTGGAATGATATTTTTTTTGGTCCTCATTCAGTATCCATGATAACAATGGATCTAACTGTAGCGGCATCCACTTTTCTAATTTTTTTAATTTATCAATCCAAAAGAAAAAAAATTAAAATCATAAAATATGTGATTTGTCTTTTTTTAGTTGGATTTTCTTTGGCTTTTCCGTTATACCTATACGATACTCACGATAAATAATGGATTTTACAAATGCATTTAATCATTTAAAAAATGATAAAATAATGTCTTTTCTGATTGACAAATTCAAAAATGACATAACACTTAAGGATAGATATGAATCTGATTTTTCTAAAGCTATTGCATTACTAATTATCGAACAGCAAGTAAGTTTTAAAGCTGCTATTACAATTAAAAAAAGGTTTATCGAGCTTATAAGTGACAAGACTCCTCTTCAAATTGTTGAAATTGACAATGACGTAATGCAATCTATTGGAATATCATACAGGAAAGTAGACTATATCAAAAACACCTATTTATTTTTTTTAAAGAATAAAACTGATTTTCAAAAAATAAATAAAAATGAAGTAATAAAAGAACTTACTAAAATAAAAGGAGTTGGAAAGTGGACATCAGAAATGTTTTTAATATTTATTCTTTTTAAAAAAAACATATTTTCTAAAGGTGATTTAGCGCTAATTAATAGCATAAAGGTTAATTATAGTATTAGCCAACTTTCAGATCAAAAATTAGATAGTCTTATAAAAAAATGGAGCCCTTATAATACAATTGCCTCACTTTTACTTTGGAAATCGGTTGAAGAAAAAGTTTTTTATAAGAAAATGAGCGATAAATAGCTAAAAAGACCTAAAAATGATCAAAAATGACCTAAATATGATCAAAATTGCTCAAAATTTGAGTTTTTTAAAATCTTAAAAAAAATCAAAAATTATTAAAATTATTTTTTTATAAAAAAAGACCTAAAATCATCAAAAATTAAACAAAAACTGTCAAAAAATGAAGAAAATCATCAAAAAATCATTAAAAATGAGTTTTTTAAAAAATTAAGTTAAGGCAGCTTATGACCTAAATAGGTTTCTAACATTCTAAACCAATCTATTTCGCTTAAATCAATACTTAAAGAATTTTGTGCAGCATTAATTCTCTCAGTTTTTACCGTTCCAATTACAGGATGAATTATTGATGGATGTTTTAATATCCATGACAATAACAATTGATCTTTTGAAGCATTGTATCTCTTTGTAAGCTCATCTAATAAAAAATGAATTCTTTTATTATTCTCATTTTCGTCTTTAAATATCGTTCCCAACGGACTCCAACTCATAGGAGTTACATTATTAATCAGCATGTAATCTAAGGATGAATCAAAAAGAGGTTTATTATGAGATAAAGAAAACTGTATTTGATTGGCACTAACTTTAGAATTAGTAGAAATTAAATCAGTTTGATAATTTGTAAAATTGGAAAGGCCAAATGATTTTATTTTTCCTTGTGATATTAAAATATCCACAGCTTTAGAAATTTCATCAGGATGCATAAGTGGACTTGGTCTATGCAACAAAAATATATCTAAATATTCTGCCTTTAAATCCTTGATAGATTTTTCAGCGCTAAATATTATATAGTCTGAGTCATATTGATAATGTTTGACTTTATTTGATCGGGTTTCGCCAACGTATTGAATTCCGCATTTTGATATCAACTGCAATTCCTCTCTTTTAATACTTGAGTTTTTAAAAGCTTCCCCAAACTCCTTTTCAGTTGTGTAATCACCATATATGTCAGCATGATCAAAAGAAGTTATTCCAATTTCCATATTGAAATGAATTAACTTTTCCATTTCATTAGTAGAAAGCGAACTTCCCCATTTACCCCAATTCATACAACCCTGTATTATTCTAGAAAAATTAGATTTCATTTGAACTTATTTTTTATTAAAATACTAATTAAAACTGACTTACATTTGTGAAAATTTAAAAAAATTGATTGCTAATTATACTAAAGAATTCCGTTACAATTTAAAGTTGTCCTTTCCTGTAATGCTCGGAATGTTGGGACATACATTTGTTGCGTTTGCTGATAATGTTATGGTTGGTCAACTAGGTACAGCAGAACTTGCTGCTGTTTCACTTGGTAATAGTTTTGTTTTTATAGCAATGTCTTTAGGAATAGGGTTTTCAACCGCTATTACTCCTCTAGTAGCTGAAGCCGATGCCTCAAACAATATTTCAGATGGTAAAAACGCCTTCAAACATGGTTTGATTCTTTGTACTATTTTAAGTGTTTTACTTTTTTTGATAATTCTCTTGCTCAAGCCTGTAATGTATTACATGGATCAACCTAAAGAGGTCGTGGAGTTAGCTATTCCTTACTTAAACCTTGTCGCTCTTTCATTAATTCCTTTAATTGTGTTTCAGGCTATGAAACAATTTTCCGATGGGCTTTCAAGTACAAAATATCCAATGTACGCTACAATTTTAGCTAATGTGATAAATATTATTTTAAATTATTTACTAATTTTTGGAACATTTGGATTCCCTAAATTAGGAATAACTGGAGCAGCCGTAGGAACTCTTTTTTCAAGAATTTTTATGGTTTACTTTTTGTGGATGATATTTAAAAATAAAGAAAAGTTCAAACCTTATATAACTGGTTTTAATTTCAAAAAAATTGAAAGAAAAATAACTAATAAACTTTTTAATTTAGGATTTCCATCTGCGCTTCAGATGTTTTTTGAAGTAGGTATTTTTACTGCTGCTATATGGATTAGTGGAGTTTTAGGCAAAAACCCACAAGCAGCAAATCAAATAGCTTTAAATCTCTCCAGTATGACCTTTATGGTAGGGATTGGATTATCGGTTGCTGCTATGGTTCGAGTTGGAAATCAAAAAGGACTTTCAGATTTTGTATCGTTAAGAAGAATTGCTTATTCAATTTTATTTTTAACCTTTTTAATTGAAATTGTATTTGCATCGTTCTTTTTAATATTTAGGGACTGGCTACCAACCTTGTATTTGAATGATAATGAGTTACTGAACTTAAGCGATAATTCTGAAGTTATTCTAATAGCTTCCAAATTACTGCTAGTAGCTGCATTTTTTCAAATTTTTGATGGATTACAAGTAGTTATTCTGGGGGCTTTGAGAGGCTTACAAGATGTTAAAATTCCTGCGTTAATTACGTTTATTTCATATTGGATTATTGGTTTTCCAATTTCATATTATTTAGGACTTTACACTTCTTTTGAGAGTACAGGAATTTGGATTGGTTTATTTGTAGGATTATTTTCAGCATCCATTTTACTTTATTTAAGATTTAACTACTTGACAAAAAAATTAATTACTAATAATAACTAAATCCAAACGTTATTTTTAGCTGTTAAATTATTTGAATCTATGTCGCCAGTATTAATGACTCCTTTTGGTTCGATTAACATTATCTGAGATTCTTTGTAAGACATAGGTTTATGTTCAACACCAGCGGGGACTACAAAAATTTCTCCCTCTTTTACCTTAACAATACCGTCTCTAAATTCAATTTCAATTTCTCCTTTAATAACAATAAAAGTTTCATCAGTTTCTTTATGACTATGCCAAATAAATTCACCTTCTATTTTTGCGATTTTAAGCTCATAATCATTCATTGTTGCTATTACTTTAGGCTGCCATTGTTCACTGAATAATTCAAACTTATTATTAATATTGGTTGGGTAATAATTCATAATTAATGATTTTAAAAAAAATTCTTTTTAAAGTTAAAATTATAAAATCAAAAACATTTTTTAAATTTGAAAAAAATATAAACTATGAGAGGTCAAATGTCTTACAGGTCTGGAAATCCTTCTTTAAATTCTCGAACATTTCAAAATCTAGAAAGACCCTCTGGTGGTCATTTACTTCGTGATGATGTAATGACTATTCAAGGTACTGTAGACAAGACTGGTATCTCTTTGGCGTTATTAATATTTGCAGGATATTTTGCATACGTTCCTGATGGGTTTATGTTCATGATAATCGGAGGATTAGGAGGTTTCATTGTCGCTATAATAACAATATTTAAAAAAACTTGGGCTCCAATTACAGTTCCTTTATATGCAGTACTTGAAGGACTTTTACTAGGCTCAATTTCTTATATGTACGGTCAAATGTATGAGGGAATTGTTCTAAATGCAATAATTTTGACAGTATCTATATTGGTCTCACTTTTACTAGTTTACAAATCAGGCTATATTAAGGTGACAGAAAATTTCAAACTTGGAGTTGCTGCTGCAACCGGTGGAATAGCTTTAGTTTATTTGTTTAGTATTTTTGGAAGTTTTTTTGGAATTAATATTTCATTTTTAGATCCTAATAATGGGTCTTTAATGAGCATAGGAGCGAGTTTGTTTATAGTAATAATTGCATCTCTTAACCTTGTGATGGATTTTGATTTTATTGAAGAAGGTGCAAAAAAAGGAGCTCCAAAATACATGGAATGGTTCGGAGCATTTGGCCTTTTAGTTACCCTTGTGTGGCTTTATCTTGAAATATTAAGATTACTTTCTAAGTTAAATTCCAGAAAATAATTTTTATAGCATATCTAAGTTCATTACTTTAGTCCATGCTGACACAAAATCATTTACAAATTTCTCTTTATTATCATCTTGCGCGTAAACCTCAGAATAAGAACGAAGTATTGAATTAGATCCAAAGATAAGATCAACAGCAGAAGCTGTCCATTTTACTTTACCTGAACTTCTATCAATAATCTCGTATTTATTATTCCCTACAACACTCCATTTATTATTCATGTCCATTAAATTGACAAAAAAATCATTTGACAACACTCCTAGTTGATTAGTCAAAACACCATCAGAACTGCCACCATAATTAGTGTCTAAAACACGCATTCCACCAACAAGAACAGTCATTTCAGGTGCAGTTAAACCTAATAATTGAGTTTTATCCAACATCATTTCCTCTGCATTATTTGAATATTTTGAATCAATCCAATTTCTATAACCATCAGCTAAGGTCTCTAGATTACTGAAAGAATTTTCATCTGTCATTTCTTGAGTTGCATCACCTCTTCCAGATTTAAATGGCACATCTATATTATATCCTGCAGCTTTTGCAGCTTCTTCAACTGCAGAGTTCCCTGCTAACACAATAGTATCTGCTAAACTAATTCCATATTCAGATGCAATTGGCTCTAAAACAGACAAAGTTTTAGACAAACGTGAAGGCTCATTACCTTCCCAATTATTTTGTGGTGATAGACTAATTCTTGCTCCATTTGCTCCTCCTCTTAAATCTGAACCTCTAAAAGTCCTCGCACTATCCCAAGCCACTGTAATTCGGTCAGAAATTGAAAGACCTGATTCAGAAATTTTAGTTTTTACATCCTCAGTATTATAATCTGTTTTTCCAGTAGGAATTGGATCTTGCCATATTAATTCTTCAGAAGGAAAATTTGGTCCAATATATCTGCTTTTAGAGCCCATATCTCTATGAGTAAGTTTAAACCAAGCTCTTGCAAATGTATCCGAAAAATACGCTTGATCATCTTTAAATTTTAAAGAAATTTCTCTATAAATAGGATCTTTTTTCATTGCCATATCAGCATCGGTCATAATTGGATTTTGTCTGACTTCAGGGTTGTTTGCATCAATAGGTTTTTTATTTTCATCAATACTAATAGGTTCCCATTGCCATGCACCAGCAGGGCTTTTCTTTAATTCCCACTCGTGATTGAAAAGCATATCGAAATAACCGTTATCCCATTTTGTTGGGTTAGTTGTCCACGCACCTTCTAATCCGCTAGTTACTGTGTCGATTCCATTTCCGTTTCCTTTAGGGTTAATCCACCCAAAACCTTGACTTTCAATATTAGCTCCCTCTGGCTCAGGTCCCAAAACGCTATCATCTCCATTTCCATGAGCCTTACCAACAGTGTGACCACCAGCTGTAAGCGCTACGGTTTCTTCATCATTCATAGCCATTCTTGCAAAAGTTTCTCTTACATGTTGAGCAGTTTTTAATGGATCTGGTTTCCCGTTAACACCCTGAGGATTAACATAAATTAAGCCCATATGAGTAGCTCCTAATGGTTGTTCCAGTGTAGAAGCATCATCAAGATCGGAATAACGTTCTTCACTTGGTGCTAAAAATTCGTTTTCAGAACCCCAATAAATATCTTTTTCTGGATGCCATATATCCGCTCTCCCATAAGAAAATCCAAATGTTTTAAGCCCCATGCTTTCATAAGCTATATTTCCAGCAAGAATAAATAAATCAGCCCAACTGATATTATTTCCATATTTTTTTTTGATAGGCCACAAAAGTCTTCTAGCCTTATCTAAATTACCATTATCAGGCCATGAGTTTAAAGGAGCAAACCTTAAATTACCAGTTCCTGCACCACCTCTACCATCACCAGTTCTATACGTTCCAGCTGCATGCCATGCCATTCTAATCATTAAGCCACCATAGTGTCCCCAATCTGCAGGCCACCAGTCTTGAGGCTCAGTCATTAAATCATGCATGTCCTTTTCAATAGCTTTAAAATCTAATTCTTTGACAGACTCTTTATAACTAAAATCGTTTCCGTAAGGATTTGTTTTTAAATCATGTTGATGTAAAATGTCTAGATTGAGTGATTTTGGCCACCATTTTGTAACTGAATTTTCTTGCGTAGTAGTTGCCCCGTGCATAAATGGACATTTTCCTGAGCTATTTGAATTGTTTTGCATGTTTTTTGTAATAATTGGATTGTAACAAATTTAGATTAGGAAAATATACAATCCAAGAAAAAATTCACAATTATTTTAAAAAATTAATGGAAACAAAATATTCAGAAATTATAAATAAGATTGAACTGATTAATCCATTAGATTATTCAAAAAACAGAAACTTCATTGACGGTTCAGTTACTAAATTATCCCCATACATTTCAAGAGGATTGATTTCAACAAAATATATTTTTGAAAAAATTCTTGAAAGAAATATTCCATTTTGGAAAGTAGAAAAATTTGTACAAGAATTATGTTGGAGAGATTATTGGCAATTGATTTGGAAACAAAAAAGTAATCTAATTGATGCTGATTTGAAAAGAATGCAAGATGATGTAAGCAATCATTCACTATCAAAAACTCTTATTGATGGCAATTGTGGGATTAAAGCTATTGATAATAGTATAAAAGAACTTTACGATACTGGCTATATGCACAATCATAATAGAATGTATTTAGCATCAATAGCTTGCAATGTTGCCAAAAGTCATTGGCTAAATCCAGCAAGATGGATGTACTATAACTTATTAGATGGTGACTGGGGAAGCAATGCTTTAAGTTGGCAATGGGTTTGTGGAAGTAATAGCAATAAAAAATATTATGCTAATCAAGAAAACATTAATAAATATTGTTATACCAATCAAAAAAACACCTTTTTAGATATAGATTACTCTGAGTTTGAATCACTACAAATTCCAAAAGATCTAAATGAAACAATTGATTTAAAATTATCAACTAAACTCCCAAAAAAGAAAAGTTTACAAATTGACAAAAATCTACCAACTTTAATTTACAATTATTATAATCTAGACCCTAACTGGAGGCAAGAAAAAAATTATAATAGAGTTTTGCTTTTAGAGCCAAAGACTTTTGAAAACTACCCTGTTTCCAAAAAGTGTATTGACTTTGCAATTGAGTTGTCTAAAAATATTAATGGTATTCAAATTTATGTTGGCTCATTTTTTGATTTAGTTTATGAGTATGATATTAAAAATACTTTTTATAAAGAACACCCTCTTAATAATTACGAAGGAACAGAAGATTCTAGAGACTGGATGTTTGAAAGTAAAGAAAGTGTGAAATCATTTTTTAGTTATTGGAAAAAATGTAAAAAAGAATTAAAAATTAAAAACATTATAAAATGAAAAAATTAATATTACTATTATCATTAATTATTGTTTCATGTAGTTCTAGTGATGAATATGAAAATGCTGAAAGCCCTGTATTTGAATATATCACCTATATGACTTTAACCAACGAAAATACAGGAGGAGGGTCTCAAAAAGCATATTTAAGCTCCGGAGTTACAGAAGAACAGGCCTTGTTTTGTTACTGTAATGCTCTATGTTCTCGTGAAATAATATCTGTATATGAAATACAGCGTAACGCAGGGACTAACGAACTTAGATACAAAATAAATCCATCTGATAATTTCACGACCATTTCATACAAAGACTGGTGCACAAAGTTTAATTAATTATATTAAGAGCTAGAATGCCAAGACCTAGACAAAAAGAATACACTTCGTTTTTCAGCAATTATATTAATCTAACTAAAGGAAAGGATTATAAAGAGTTAGTTAAAAATCATGATAAAATTATTTGTGATTTTTGGGCTAAAATTCCAAGTGAAAAATGGAGATTTTCTTACATGGATGGAAAGTGGACAATTAAACAATTATTTCAGCACGTAATTGATACTGAAAGAATTCTTGCTTTTAGAGCTTTATCAATTGCAAGAAAAGAATTAAATCCGTTAAGTAGTTTCGATGAAAACGAATATGCTAAAAATGGTAATGCAATCGATAGAGATCCTAAATCTATGATTCAAGAATATATTTACTTGAGAAAATCTACAAACTATTTATACAGTTCATTTAACAACTGCGAAAATAAATTGATCGGAAAAGTTGTAGATAAAAAAATTTCTGTGAATGCACTAGGGTTTATAATTATTGGCCATTCCCTTCACCATATAAATATCTGTAAAAAGTATTACGGTTTATAATTATTTAACTAATAAAAGAAAGAATTAGTAATACTGAAAAAAGCCAAATTACTATTAACTGAAAACTGATTTCAATTTGTCTCTTAAATATTTTAACTAATAAATAAATTGAAATTCCTAGTTGACCTAAAATACTAGGCAATAAAACCAACTCCTTAATAACGCCAACTATTGTATAATCTAACTTGAAGTAAAAGGTGGAATAAAATAGAGATATAATTAGAATCAGTAAGTAATTTATGTTTTTTAGTTCGTTGAAATTCATGAATTATAATAAATTATAAATATGATTAAATAGATTAATA
>Ga0115006_10000465_pt1 | contig 21970 bp, 16 predicted proteins | sample ArcOceMetagenome_3_FD_88943 | JGI IMG/M metagenome (GOLD analysis project Ga0115006, IMG submission 88943) | Marine eukaryotic phytoplankton communities from Arctic Ocean - Arctic Ocean- Svalbard ARC20M Metagenome | ecosystem: Environmental > Aquatic > Marine > Oceanic | place: Arctic Ocean...
AATAAAGAGAGAATAAAGAGAGACGTTATCGTATACCTATACCTGGAGTCGAACCAGGACCCCTAAAGGGACGAGGTTTTAAGCCTCGCATGTCTACCAATTTCATCATATAGGCGTATAATTGAATAAGAGTTAAGGATGTAAAAGTATGGGAACAGGTATTATAACTTTATGATGGTAGGTGTAAAAGCATGAGAACAGACATTGTAACTTTATGATTATGACCAGTATCAAATTCAAGCGTAGCTCAAATATTACTATAATGTCACATTCGGCATATCCGACGATATTCGATAAGATTTCAGTTTATACTTTTTAAGAGTTGTAGAGTGTCAACGTAATTCTGAAAAACAAAATAGCGAGTTGTAGGCATCTCATGAACGAGCGTAAGGCTACCACGTTGACAAAAATCAGGTTCTAAAATACCGAACTTATGAACCATATCGTAATAATTGCTACCAATCGTTACGGTTTCTGTCATAGGAGTAAATCCGAAAAAAAGATCTGGTTGATAGAAAATGTTACCGTTATAGGAATAAAATTGGTGTAAAGGAGAAGGGTCGAATCTATAGCAGCCGAAACGAATCTCTAACGGAAAATGCCACCAATTAAGAACTGGGCGTGGGTTAGGTGAATTACTTCTTCAAGAGGTTGAATAGATCTCTTCCCCAGAAAGTACACACCTAGAGGTGTAAGTACAAGTAGTATTAAATACTGACAAATCTATTTTTGGACGATTACGACGAGTTGGGTTCGCAATTGACTCAAGCGCGTTTTCCACTAACTGAAATAATTCTGGGAAACGTTGAAGATTTTCATCTGTAAATAGGTGAACTAAGAAAAGTTCTGTCGTACCCCACGCTGTTATGTCTAGAGGCGTTTCATTTGGGTTATAAAAAGTTGAGGCTGTGTGGATTGCACTTAGGATTGGTTGTTGTAGTAAATTTGAAAACTCAGGTTCTGCATATAAAAGTGCTTCAAGTAAGTCTTCTAAAGTTTCTACAGTTTCTACAGTAGTTGAAGTTGCTGTGATGACTAAAGGAAATTGCATTAAAATTCAAAAGTGAAGCTTGAGTCATAAAGATTTACAATTACTAAAGTATGAGTGAATTCTTATTATCTTAATTTATAAATTAACGAAGGTCCAACCTTTGAAAAGAATAATAACTTGTAAGAAGTTAAAAGTAGCAAGTTTGTACCAAAGATAGGAAAGAAAGGCTTAATAAGTAAAGTAAAAAATAAACCCGAATTTAAAGATAATAGTTGAGTATCGGCTTTAATCGATGCGGTAAATAAAATTTTGTAGTGAAAAAACTTAAACTTGTAGTGTTCTTTTGAGTTTGTTTTATGCGCCATAGGAGCCTTTTGTAGAGTATATTGTTTTCGTTTAACTGGTAAGGTGACAAAGGAAACTGCTTTGGTATTTTTTAAATTTTTAGAAGTTTTTAAATAATACATTCACGATAAAAGTAAATAAGATTTTTTAAAGTTAACCGTATTTTTAATACTAGGCTTAGTAGTTAAAGTTAAGGAACTGAAAAATGGAGGTACTAATGAAACAAAAGAAAATTCGTAAATAAATTTACTAATAAAAGGTTTTGTGTTAAATTTATTTTTAACCATAAAGTTGTTTTGGGTATTTAAATCTATACTCGGATTAGAAGGAATCGAACCTACATTGCTAGAGTGAAAAACTAGAGTCCTAACCGTTAGACGATAATCCGTTTAATTTCGTAAGGAAGTGGCAATGGATGGAGTCGAACCACCGTCAGCTTGGTATGAACAAGCTATTCTAACCATTAAACTACACTGCCGATAAGGGAGTATTTAGTTTTTACGTTAAAGTAAAATAGCAAGTTTTCGTAAATCGTTAAGAAAAGTAGAATTTAAGAAGTTGGTTGAACTATAACTAGGTACTCTAGCTTGTAACTTTGTTGGTTTTCTAAAAGTACTATCTTGTAAATAAGAAGCAGCGGAAGTGTTAGTACTAGTAAAGAATGGAAATACAGGTGTACTAGAAGATGGTGAATTAGATAACTCAATAAGAACGTTTTCTTCATCTGCAGTAATTAAAGATAACTCTGTCTTTACTAAAAATAAATCTTTTGTAGAAACTGATTTAGAAAGTGTTTGACTGAGAGAAAAGTCTTGACCTTGGGTTGGTAAACTGTAATTTAAAAATCTACTTGTAGTCACTAAATCAGACTTAAAAGCTAGTGTTACATTATTTAAAGAAGAATTTACCTCAGTATTTGTTTCAAACGCAGGTTTACTAAAAGGTCTTAAAGAAAATTTAATATTATTAGCGAATAAACTATTAAAGTTATGTAGTCGCTTTAACGTTCAGAAATAACTTTTTTCATAAAAGCTTAATAAATTAAGGGAGTTGATGGAAGTGTTTATTGAGTAATTATTTAGTAAATGATTATTAAAAAATTTGTTTTTGAAAAAGTTTCCGTAAACTAAATTAAGTTCACTATTTAAAGTAGTACCTGGATTATTAAGTTTACTGAAAACATCAGAAGCTCACATATTGTTAGAAACTAATTTAGTATCGTAAAATCCAGAGGACATTAATTTTTTAACCATTGTCAACTTATGAGAGTTTTTAAGAATACTACGGTGTAGATAACTGTAATGGTATAAAAATTTACTTACTTTTAAAGAATTGAGTTGATTTTCTAAAGATTCGTATAAAATATGAGCATTAGGTTGATTAACCCAAACACTGTTATACTTAGCAAAGTCTCAACCTGTAGTAAAGAAAGATCCAGTTGAATTGTTTAAAAGGGAGGCATTACTTTCAGTAGAATGGACAATATCGTTTAAGTTCCAAGCTTGTGAAGTGTTTAAAAACTTAAGTGAAGTGTTGAAATTTCGTTTAGTTGAAGAAGCAAAAGAAGTAGTTCTAAAATTGGAAAAGAAGTTTAGTTCTAAAGATTGTAACGCACGATTAGAAAAAAAAGGAGTTGAATGACTAGAAAAATTGGTTGTAAATTCTAAGTCTGAGGATGAAGATAAGGTTGAACGCTTTAATACAGAAGATGTTTGAAACGTTTTTGTCAGAAGAGTTAATTGTGGTAGTAAATTTGAGTTAGGTTGATTATTCTCAAAAAGATCTTCTAAGTCTTTTTCAACTTCACTTAAACTTAAACCGTTAGTCGAATTGGTTAATCAATTATAATAAATATGTTTATAATCTCCTAACTTATAAGATGTAGTAGTATTTGATAAAGTTTTTGAGGAATTGGAAAATTCGTTACGACCTTCCCCTTTAACTAAAAGGAAGTAGGAGAAGAATTTCTCGACGAAAGTAGCACTTAGAATTGTCCAGACTCCGAAAATTGTAAAGAGGTAATAAAAGGTAGTGTCTTTTAATCACCAAAAGAAGAAGAGAGTATCGTTAAAAACAACAGTAGTAGTATAAAATTTTGCGTAAGATAAGATTATTGTTAAAGTAAATAACGTCATGAATAATGTTTTACAATAATTAATATAAGAATGTTTAGCATTTGTTGGGATATCGGTACGTGTATAGTTAGCTCATTTAGAGTTTCTATAAGTTAATCCTAAATTACTAGTAACTCGACGAGTTTTAGAGTCACGTTCAACGAAAAGTCGATTTTTGAAGAGAACTGATGGTGGTAAAGTTTTGAATTTAATTCAATTAAAAAGGCGTTTAAAAAGCATTTAATATAACTAAAATTAGGTAAAAAGAAGAAGTTTACCTATCGTTAAAAACATAGTTATCTAAGAAAAAATTTATTTATCGGATTCTTAATCAAAAGTAAGAAATTAACATAAATAAAAGTAATTTAAAAGAGAATAGATATACGATTACGATTCAGAAGATAAAGTCGAAAGTTACTAAATTTAAAAAGTACTTGTAATTACTCATGTAACGTAGATTAAATAAAAAAAGGAAAGAAGATAAAGTAAAAAAAAGGATATAAAAGAAGATTGTCTGATTTAAGAAGTCGTTACTATTATCCATTAAAAATACAGTATGAGTCTTAAACATTAAGAAAAAACTAGATGGAATTAAGTCATTTAAAGTGTTAAAATTAAAAGTTGTTAATAATAAGATTTCACCGAAGAAAAAGAAGAAACATCAAAAGAAAAATAAGAGGTATATTGTCGATCTGGAAGTAAGTAAAGTAAACTGAAAACGGGATAGAAGAAAATGGTTAAGGGTTTTAACGGACGTTAATCCGAAATTATTTCAATCTGTAGAAGTAAATACTTTTTTTAAGTATTTTGGGTAGGATGAAAAAGTTTGATAAAAACCTAAATACCATGAATCTGAATAAACGACAATAGTTCCTTTTTTAGGACCGAAAGATACAACAAAAACTAAAATAAACATATAAATTGGTGTGAAAAAGAAACTTACTAATCAACAACCTCTAACGAAGAAGGAAATAAAGTCATCTCTCAAAACTTGAAAAAGTAAAAACTCTTTTCCTAAAAAACCAGCACTATAAGGTAAACCTGCTAAATTAAAACAGACACCAAATAGTAAAACACAAATTTCAAAAGAGTATAAATAAGCAGCTCCCATTTGTCTCATATCTGTATTACCACTAAAAAAATGGACTGTATAACCGACGAGAACAAATAAAAAAGCTTTATTTAAAGCGTGAATAATTAAGTAAATTAAGACTTCTTCATAACAACAGAATCCGCAACCACAAACTAGATAACCGATTTGACTAATAGTTGAATATGCAACAAGTTTTTTAATGTCATTTTGAAAGACAGCGGTAACTGATCCGAAAGAAAGGGTAAGCGCTCCTAATAAAATTAAGTAATAGTTCGTAAAGAGAGTAAATTCGAAAATAACGGAGAACCGAATAATTAAAAAAACTCCAGCAATAACTAAGGTAGACGAATGAATTAAAGCAGACGCAGGGGTTGGTGCTTCCATAGCATCAGGTAATCAAACATGAGCGAAAAATTGCGCAGCTTTAATTCCCCCAGAAGTAACTAAAGTAAACGAGAATAAAGTTAAGAAGTGAATTGCTACATTACCAATAAAGACATAATGGAAAGTTAAAAAAGGTGTTTGTAAAAAAATTAGAGAAAGATCTGTTGTGTTAAAAATTACAATAGTTAAGAAAAAAGAGATAAACATGAACATATCACTAATTCGGGAGAATACAAAAGTTTTTAAAGCAGCTTTAATAGTATAAATTCTCGTAGAATAAAAATTTACTAGCAGTAATGAAAAAAGTCCAATACATTCTCAAGCGAACATAATAAGGAAAAAATCGTAACAAAAAAAAAGGAAAATAACACTGGTAGCAAAAAGATTTAAAAGATAAAGTAGTCTATTAATAAAAGCTTCACGATACATATATTCAACCCCAAAGTAAAGAGCAAACATAGTTAAGGTTAATACTAAAGAGGCTGAAACAAGGGCTAAACTATCAACACAGAAAACTAAATGAGAATCGACTAAATCTAAACAGAAGAATCAACGCCCAAAGTCGATATAATAATAGTTACCATGAACTAAAGTTAAATAAAGCTCATTAAGGGAAAGGAATAAACAGAACGAAAAGGTCATAATAGCACTATAAAAAGTACCGATAGGACCCAATCATCGCTTGAATAGAAAAATGAAAGTACAATGTAAAACTAAAAACATCGGAAAAAAAGAAAATAAATTTAAAATGGTTAAAATAATTGAACCTTAAATAATTAAGAAGGTTTCTAAAAAAATTTAATACTTTCAAGTGAGTTTATTGACGTTAATAGATCGATTAAACCTATTTACGAATTTAAAAATATTGTTTTCGTTTTCGTATAAACTTAAAGAACGGGTTAGTAAGTGTTGTAACAGAAGTAAAACTAAACCTACCCCAAACTCGATAGCAGAGAAAATAAGGAAGAAAAATGTAAGAGATAATAAATTAAGATTATCGTACATTAACCCAATAAATAAAGTTACAACGTATAAAGTAATTCAAAGAAGTTCCGCAGTTAAAAGGAGATGTAAAGCAGTATTAGTAGTGCTTAAAAAAGTACTAAAAAGTAAGAAGAAGAGAAGAATGAAAGTATTTAAGTCACCTAAAAACAAAATTAATAAGGAGTTTACTTTCGGAAATTAACAAGTAAACTAAAAAGAATGAATAAATAGTTAAATAAGTGTTTCGGTGAAATAACGTTATAAGCAGAAGTTCCTTTAGTCATAGATCTAATTAAAGGTCGTAAAGAGAAAGTTGCGAACACACCGTACATAAAGGCAATATAAAAATCTCCTGAATCTAGTAATTCGAGACCAAATTTTTCACAGATTAAAAAACCTAAAAAAGCTGCAAAAAGAGCAGCTAAACCTCCTGATACCATATCGTATTGAGGACATCTTGAATACTTTAATTTTGTATAAATTTCTTCTTTTCGTAAGAAAAAAATATTAAATAAATTTTGAGTAGGCTGTTCATTGATTAATCCTAAATGTTTCGTTAACTTTAACTCGACCCTTTCATTAACCTCTAAAAAGGATTTACTGAAGGAGTTAGTAACTGAATTATTTACCTCTAATTTTTGAGAAGGAGAATTAGAACTAAAAGAGTTTAAACGTAATCCACATAAAGATAAAAGGGGGTTTAAATTAGTGTTTACATTAATGGTCGAAGTCCCTGTTTTAGAAGCAGATCAGTTAGAGAAAGATGAAGTTACGTTTGAAGTTGTTGTTGAATTAAGAGAAGTAAATTTATAAAGAGTATCGTAACGTGATTGAGAGGGTTTATAAGTATTAGTAATTGAAGTATGAGAAACATCTAAGGTAATATGTTTTGGGAATTTCATAAAAATTAAAGAAAAAAGGTTATAATGATATAAGGGAAAGTTAAGAGTAAAAGAGTACTTAAGAGTAAAATAACCGTAATGAATAAAGTTGAACCGATATTTAAAAATTCAAAAATTCTATTTCTATAACCAGGTCATAAAACTAATTCCATATAGAAACGAACAACTCAATCGAAAAATAAACGTTCATTAACTAAATAACTTGAGGTGATTAAAAAACTTCTTGTTCACTTATCGGTTACTTTTTTTTGTAAGAAATCAATAAGTAACCCTTCTTGTCAAATTCGCTCATTTTGCATGAAATACGATTTTAGAAAATACGTTTGTTGAAGGAAAGATGTTGTTGTTTTAGAAATGGAGCTGTGTTTTTGTTTTAAACTTTTTGTGAATAAAAAGGAAGAGTATCAGGTTAGTATAATATTAGATTTCTTGGAGAAAACATTTGTTAAAAACAAATCTAATAAAAATAAGATTAGTACTGTCAAAGTAAAGCGTGTCTATTAAAATCAATAATTAAACTTAAGAAAAATGCAGTAAAAAAAAGAATTAAGAGTAAAAGATCATAAAGTCCTACGAAAGTAATGGTTGACACGTAAGGAAAAAGAAAGACTAATTCGATATCATAAAGTAAGAAAAATACACAAATTAAAATGAATTGGATTGGTAATCGGATTACTTTTTGAGTTGCTGGTCTAAAACCACATTCATAAAAATCTCGTCGAGAAATCTTTAAAAAACCAAATCGTTTAAGTAAATCACGGAAACTAAAACAATTAATTACGTTATAAATAATAAAACCAAGTGCTGTAACAGAACATGTTGCAAGGAAAATTTCGAAGTCACCCAAAATCAGAATTTTAATTAAAGTAGAAATTAGAAAATAGCTGATAGAAGTAATACAAAAAAACTTGTACTACAAGCAATAACTAAAGGAGAAGTAATATAAGAAGTATGTACTTGTCAAGAGGTATAAGTTAAGTGTATTGAACACATTTTAGATAGAAGACGGATAAGATAAGAGGTAACCATTATTTTAAATACATAAAGGAGGGATTAAAGAGAAAGTAAGTTTTTAGTGAAAAGGTTTTTATAAAAAACAATATTGTTGTTTTTTACTATTAAGGTAGGCTTAAGGAGGTTTGTAGAAAGTATTAACTGTAAATAGTTATACAAATACGTTGAATAGAGCGAAAATTGAGAAGCATTAAGAGTGTTAAAGGTTAGAAATAATTTAATTAATTTATTGATAACCGGTGTTACTTTTAAATAACTTACTGTTTTTACTTTAAGACTTAAATTACTTCGGATGAAAATAGCTGACATATTATGTTTTTTTTTTGTGATGTAGTAACAATTATTATTTAAATTTAGTAGCTTAAAAGTTTTATTAAGTTTTAAAGAACCTAATTTAAGTACCGGAGAAGATTTAATACTTTGTTTAAATCAAGGTTTTAATAAAAGTAAACCGTTACACAGAGTGGTGTTTAAATATTTAAAAGTTGTTGTAGGCGTTAAATATAATGACGTAGAAGCCATTAAAAAATTATTAGGTTTTTGTAAACAGGTTAAAGAGGTTGTGTTAAATTTCATAAAACATTAAGTTTAGTTTTTAAACGAAAATTATGTAATAATCTGCAAAGAAAGAAATTACTATCTGATAAGAATTTAAGATTCCGTTTTCCTTTAAATAATTAAACTAAACAACAGATTTAAACAAAGATTTAAATTTTTTTCGTTTTAATCCGCTGAGGGTCGGTCCAAAAATGTATTTGGATTTTGGATTTTGTTTTTTTTTAATAAGGATTGTACTGTTTTCGTAGAAAGAAGCTGTCGCACCGTCAAGACGAGAGCTAGTGTAAGCAGTTCGTACCAACAGTCCTCGACAAATATTTCCTTTCTTATTAAATTTAAATTTAAACCCTTTATATTCAACTCTAGGTGGCTCGACAACTCTTGCGGAACCTTTAATAAAAAATCCTATAGTTGAAGATCTTCTTTTAAAACCTTTATATAAATGGAAGGTTTGTAACCAGTTTACGTTAGTATTATCTGAAACGTTTAATCAACTTTTTTTTTGGATCATTAAAGTTTATTGAGTTTTTTTTTTAATCAAACTCCGGTTCCCGTAGAGACTGCTTGTTGTTTAATAAAATTTTGGTTTCGGATGAAATAAGTCGCGTTAATATGGTACAACATTTTGTAGTTTAAATACTGAGATACATTTAAAAAACTAAAAATACGTTTAATCATAAAACAAGTTAAGATGGTTGAGACGATTCCATAAAATAGCATTAAATTAATTAAAAAAAACTCAAAACTGTTATTATAGAAATAAAGTTCACGTAAAAGGTTTAAATCAGTAATCCCATTAGAGAAAAAAAGCTCAAAGTAGTCATATCAACAAATTAGAAAAAATCATGTTTTAGAAAAACCAGTAATATAATTTACATCAACAGGTTGAGCAAAGAAGAAAAAGAAAAAGAAAGTGAAAACTAAAGCGAAAAAGGAAATAGATAATTCACGACTTGATTTATCTAGATTAATCTTTTGTTGAGTAAATGTAGAGTAATGTAGAATGAAAATGAAGAAAACTAGGCCTACTCCTAAATCAATAACTCAAAGAAAACCGATAAAAATATCTCCATCGTCGAGAAAAAGTCAAATACCTAAAATAACTAGGTAAATTCCTGCTAAATATCATAAAGAGAGGATGTTAAAAATGTTCATGAAGAAGAATAAAGTTACTAAAGCAAGATTTTGTAAAATGAAAACGTCGTGCATCATTGATAATAGACATAAGATAAATTTTTAAGAAAAAAACGTAACTATTTTTGTGAATGTTCTAAAATGGACTCGAACCATTGACCCCAAGGTTTTCAGCCTTGTGCTCTACCAACTGAGCTATTAAAACAGTAATTAATTAAAATTGTGCAGCAACGTTTTGTTGACTAACTAAATCCCGTAAAAAATCGTAAGATAATTCCTTTAATCCGATAGAAGGGAAAAATTTTTGGAAAGGAGCACTACTATCTCCATACTGAAGCATTAAATTTCTTGTATCCTTTCGTCCTTCAAAAATGAAATTGAAGAGTTCAGCAACTTCACGTTCAAGTCAAGCCGCATTTGGAAATAGTTCAGCGACAGATTTAACATTACTAAATTTCGGTAAAGATTTTAAATTAAGAGAGAAGATGAAAATACGATTATGTGTTAATAAATTATGAAAATGGTAGATAATAGCTTTAGAAGCAACTTCACGAGTTTCTAACGAACTTTGTTTTAATTCAGTAGAATTAATAGGTAATTCGTAAGAAAAAATATCTACTAGTTGAGGAATATAAAAAGCAGATGAAAGTCTAACATGAGTGATTAAAAAATAAAGGGAGTAGTGTGGAAGTAATAGTGAAACAGATTTTCTGTTTTGTGTACCGTAACGTAAGAAAAAAAAGTTAAGACCAAAAAGGGCGTATTTAAATAATAATTTAGGATTTTGCATGAAGTTATATTAATTTTTTTTAACGAAATTGTAAGAAAATAAAGTAGTTTCTAAATGTTCATTATTAGAGTAATTGAAGTTACTTAATTTTAATCGTTGAGAGGTATTAAAACGAGAAAGGTATCAACCTTTACGTTGAATATATTTTGTTCTTGCAATTTCGTATAAGTAGAAATTTAATCGTGTGTTAAAACGACTGATTCCAAAAGTATTACGTGTAACAGCACGAGCTTGTCTTAAACTATCAAAGATCATGATGAAGAAAGCCATTAAACCAGCAACACTTAATAAGTGTCCAGCGGAAACAATAGCATGTCACCCTCCTAAAGAAGCTGGGTAATCAAGTACACGACGAGGCATACCAGAATAACCTAATCAAATCATTGGTACAACTGTTAAAAGTTGACCCATTAAGAAGTAAATACAATGTAAGTAACCGTAAATTCGACTAAACTTAACTCCGAAAATAGAAGGGAAGTAAAAATAAAACGCTCCGAAATTAGCAAACATTGCAGATCCAGCAAACATTACATGGAAATGACCTACTACATAAAATGTATCGTGGAATAAAATATCCATACCCGTATGAGCGACAGCCATCCCACTAATACCTCCAGAAACGAAGAAGAAGATAAATAAGAGTGCAAAGAAAAAAGGTAACTCCATAGCAAAAGAACTATTAACTAATGTAACACATCAATGCATTAATTTAGTAGCTGCGGGTACAGAGATCATAACAGTTAAAGTACTAAATAACATTCTAGTAGTATGAGCAAGTCCAACCATATACATATGATGTCCTCAAACGAAAAATCCTAAGAACGCGATAGTATACATAGAGTAAAGTAAACTTGCTCTTGCAGAAACCCGTTTTCTTAAGTAGAATGATAAAATTGTGTTATTGAATCCAAAAGCAGGAATCATAATAACATAAACTTCTGGGTGACCAAAGAATCAAAACATATGTTGAAAGAGTACAGTATCCCCTCCTCCAGAGTAATCAAAGAAAGAAGTTTGTCAATGTCGATCAGCTAAAAGCATTAAAATACCAATAACTAACATTGGGTTAGCGGCGATCATCATTCAAGATGCTACCATAACCCCTTCAGTAAAGAAGGATCTAGCATCTCTCATTTTACGGTTATTTAAGGTAGATAAATAACGATAAGTGACGAGGAAATTTGCAGAACTTACGATAGAAGAGTTTAAAACTAAAAAGACTCCCATTAAACCGATATCAACTTTCCCGATAGCGGTAAATCGTGTTCTAGCAGAAAACGGAGTAATCATTGCTCATCCAGGTAAAACATCTTTAGCATTACGTTCAATTGCTCAAAAGATACCATCTTCGTTAGAGTATCGATGGTACAAAGTTTTTTGATGACGAGCAGTAAGTAACTTACAACGTCAAGCTTCTCGAGTAAATTTAAGTTGTCGTCAGTTGGCAAAAATTCTTTGTTGCATAGAACTAGTTAAATACATTTTATGGAATTTTTGATCCATGTTTGATAAAGCTAATCAACGATAATTAATTAAAGAATGGTTATCTTGTAAATTATATAAGAAATTATAAAAACCAAAGGTGTTTTGAGTATAAGGGTTATCTAAATTTGCTTCAGAAGTAGATTTTCCACTATAAGAACCTAAATAAGTTTTTAAATTAGCATCGAATAATTCACTAAATTTAGAAGAAAAAAACCATGAAGATTTTCTGATTCCTCCAGTAACATCAATAGCTGTTGTAAACATAAAGGGTGTCATAGTAATATCTTGTTTTGTGAAATAATTACCTAACTTATAATCATATTTGAATACAGGATTTAACGCACGTTGGTATCTAAAAAAATAACTATTTTCAGACTGGTTTGTTAAAACTTGATCTAAGGAAGAAGTTACTTGGAATTGAGTTCCTAAATAAGAAGCTTCGACTGATGTAGAATTGGTAGAAGCTGTAGAATAATTTAATTTTGGTGCTGCAACTGTAAAATTTTCAAGAAAATTTTGAGGAGCAAAGAAATTAGTATGGGTATAGAAAGGTGTTAAAACTAAAGTAAAAAATCGGTTTTTGAAAGATGTTTGAATTACTGAAGGATTCATCGCTAGTTCAGAGACTGTAGAAAAAGAACTAGATAATTCAGAAGTGATAGTAGAATACTGAGTTGTTAAAAAAGACGGTAGGTTCATAAAAGAAGTGTTTTGGAAAATATTAACTAATCGGTAAGATCAATCGTTAAAGATGAAGAATTCGTATGAACTAATGTTATCTACGTTTGAAGGTGTGAAGTAAGTATAACGTTTAGTTGCTTTAGTTGACAATGAATAAGTATTAAAAAGTAAAGTATCGTGAGCGATAGTATCTAAATTATTAGTTTTAAATCTAAGTCCGACCATTGAATTGTTAAGTAAAGTTCTATGATCTTGGGAATTAACTAAATCAGGGAAAAATTTCCCTTTTAATAACGCTTCGACTTCTCGAATATTAAAACAATTCATTCGTTGGTATCGTCGATCAAGACAAACAAGTTGTCCTAACATAATTAAACCTCCTGGTAAAAACCAAAAAGCAGCACTATTTAATCGAGGGAAAGCGACGTCATGAACTCCAAGTTGTGTTGGTAATAAAAAGTTTCCAAAAGCTCCGAAAACTAGAGGCATAATCATAAAGAAAACCATGATAACAGCATGAGCTGTTACAACACTTAAGTATTGTAAACTATCACCTGCTAAAATTCCTACTCCAGGGTAGGCCATTTCTAAACGAATAATGGTAGCTAGAACCATTCCAAAAATTCCTGATAAGATTACAAATCAAAAATAGTTGACAGCGATTCTTTTATGATTAGTTGTATAAACTCAATTATTTAAGTAGTAGAGAACTCGTGCCTTGTTTCAAAATAAAATATGATAAAGACTATCGAAAATTGTTAACTTTCTACTTACAGTAGGTTGAGGTGATAAGTTGGAGTTGGTATAAGTATATTCAGAATTAGTTTTAAAAAATAAAATAGAACCTAAACAGTTCATTGCTTTATTTGCAGCTTTAAAAAATAAATATGTAGGATACATAAAGATAAACGTTTACAATTAAAAAATGTAAGTTAGAAAGTTAGAAATTATATACTTTAAAAAAGTATTTGTTGTAATATCCAAGAAGTAAAAAGTTATCACTTATCAGGTAATACTTTAAAATAAGATTAAAATGATTGTTTAATTTCGGTCAAATACCTATTGTATGAAAAAGATAAGTTATGAAAAATGTCCGATATAATTTTTTATGTAAAGAAACGTTTGCAACGAAAAGAGGTCAATAATACTGATTATAAATAAAATTATTTTGCGGTAAAGATATGGAAGAAGGTTTGTTTGTAGTTTCTAACATATTTTTAAAAAGATTGTATTTTAAACTAGAATCTAAATTAATTTTTCAGAAACTTTTAGGTGTTTTTAAGTGCTTTTTAAACATTAAATGTTCAATGTTTTCAAAAAAGCTAGTTAAAAGTAACGGGAGTATTGTTTTCGTTGTAGGGGTAAGAAGAGTTGACCTAATGATGTTAAAATCATGAACAAGACTTAAATAATGAAATTTAGATAAAGTTGAAATAAAGCGTGAATTTTTAAAAACTCATAAAAGTTTAATCTTGTAAGTAATTTTTACGTAGGGAGAGTGTTTATAAAAATTTTGTACAACGTAAAGCAGAGAATAAACATGATTATAAAGCGTTAGCTCTATTAGTTTTATAAGATTGGAAAGTTTTTTTAGCCGGTGTTCCAAGGAATTCAGAACTGTTAGATAAAGACTTATAAGCAGGTCTTCGTCGTTCAAAAGTTTGAATAAATTGGAATGGGTAAGATTCAATTAAATCTAAATGGTGTAAGAATCAACCTAAGTAGAGGTACATATATTGGTATGAAAATTTAACTCAAGGGTTTCCAACGTAACCTCCTTCAGGTTCATAATAATAACGTCCACATGGTAAAAGACTAGCGACACAATAAAGAGACATCATGAAAAACATAAAACTTAAAGTTTGAAATAAAGAAGACTGCATAGGAATAATAGGTAAATAAGTATTATTGGAGTTATAACAATTATAAATAATTGGTAAACAAGCTAATAAACCTAAAAATAAACCCATTCATAGAAGACCTTCGTAGTGAGAAGGTGATACAACTAATAAACCCATGAAAGCTCTGAAGTATCAATGAGGAGCAACAGCATAAAAACGAATTTCGTCTAATTCAGAAATATTTCATCTTTCAAAGAAATAATAACTAACAGTTGCAGGAGTAAGGTGATGGTAGAAGAAATAGAGGAAAATGAAGTGTGTTCAATATCAAGCATCTTGAATTTCTTTTAAAAACGCATCGTATCATCAAGAAATATAAGAACCGGATTTATCTTCATAAACGTTTTCACCGCTATCACTGTCTCAACTTTCGTGACAGAATAACATATGTAATTTAACTAAATAAAGATAATATCATGGAGTGAAGTAATGTAAAATCATTAACCGTGTAAGTTGATCAGTATTTAAATGTTTATTTGTGAAAATAATGTAATAAGTTTTATGAATGAAGTTGAATAAAGATCATACAATGTTAGCAACAATTGTTAAAGTTAAATCACTTAAATGAGTAGCACTTAAGGAAATACCTAAGAAAACAATGTAATGGAATCAAACAAAAGCGTAACCACCAATAAGTCATCCATCAGATTCAGCTGTAACGTAATTTTTTAAGTAAATTTTTTTAAAGATATGCATATAAGAAAGGAGGAAAATCATATCAACTCCTCTAATGTGCATATAAAATACTTCTAACCCTAATCTAGTATCGTTAAACATTTCTTCACGCATTTCGATAACAAGACCTGGTTCAGGTTGGTAGTATCACCCTAAAAAAAACCCGGAGAGTAATTGCATACCAATACATACAATTAACATAAAACCGAGAATAGAAGTGACACTAGAATATGGAATAAGTAATCTATTTACATAAAGATTTAAATAAGAAAAGATGGTACCACTTAGAGAAATCATATTTCATCCTCAAGTAGAGATAGCATCTAAGTTTTGGAAAACAGGGTGATAACCTCAATATATTTTACGGAAACCTCGTCCTTCGAAAATAATACTAGAAATTAGTAACTAAAATAGTAACTAAATTAGTGTTTGAAAAACATTTCTAGTATATAAGAATTATAAACGGTTAAGTGAAGATCCTGTAGTAGTAGTTCTTTTATCGATAATATAAGTATCTTCGACGTAAGAACGGTTTACTGCTTGAATTTCAAAAATAATAAGGTAAGTAACGTAAAGCGCTAAAGCCATTCGAGCAATTTCATCGATTAAGAAGAAAACGGCTAAAGCAAATTTAGATCAAACCATAAAATAAATAGAAAATAAATCTCCGGTGAAGTCCATTTCTCCTTCAAAAAAAAAGGATCTATCATCATTGTTATCTGGGTCGAAAAACATAGCTCCGAAAATAGAAAAGAGTAAATCGGAGAAGTATTCGTCGTCATCAAAATCTCCAACGAAAACATAATAGGAATCGAGGATATCATCGACTGTATCGTACATATTTAATCGAATCATTAAAACAAGGAATCGTAAAGCAAGAGCAAAAGAGTTAGCTCCATCTTTTAAAAATTGTTCAATTGCTCCAAACATACGTCCTTCTTTTTTAGATCCTTCTAAAAAAGAGAAGTAATGAGTAGAGTATCGATATAAAAAGTAAATAAACACGCTTAAAAATGCATAGAAGTTGATTCCATTAAAAAATTCAATAACTTCTTCTTGATCGTCATCAAAAGTAGCGATACTCATAGATGTGTATAATACTAAAATAAAAACAGTTGTAAGAGCAGCTTCAAGTTGAACTCGAGTTTCTCTAGAAAGTACAAAAAGATAACTATGAAGTCGTACTAAATAAGCATCGACCATATTATTTCACTTTAATGCTGTTAAAGGACTAACTGTATAAACGGCTGATCAAGTAAAGAAGAAGAAGGCGGTGTTATAGTCTAAAAATTCAGAGAGAAATGAAGGTAAAGAGTCGCTAAAAACGTCAAACACTGCTGATGGAGTAAAGTTAACTGCAAAGTTCATTCAGTAAATATGAATGTATTCAAGTAAAGCAATTGTTAACTCAGGAGAGTGGTGTAACACAGATACAATAAAATCTTGATAATCTGTAAAGAAAAATAATTGAGTTAAAAGGAAAGTGTTTGGAATACTTGAAGCAAGATCTCACATAGAGAAATCAAAAAGTTGACGTGAAAAATTAACACTATCAAATTCATTTAAAAGCATAGTATCTAAGAAAGAAAGTTTAGTCATAGAGTCGAGAGCAAAATGACTTCCAACAAAAAAAGTTCCAGTAAGGAAACTAAAAATGTTGTAATCTCTTGTTGCTGCATCAAAAGTATCATCTCATCCGAGGATACCGTCTAATCATAAAGAATCGTTGTCAAGGTAAGAAGAAAGTCATGTAAATTCAGTAGAAACGATTTGCATTGAGAATAAAAAACTAAAAATTGTTTGCTGCTTCATATAATCAAGAAGCACGATTGTAGGAAGTATATCTAATAAAATCAGTGTATTGTTTATCGTTTAAATTTCCGGTATCAGAACTAACGTTAAAAATGAAATGAGTACATCAAAGGAAAAATAAATCACGTCGCATGAAATAAACAACAATCGGCATTCAGTGATGATAACGACCACAAATTTCCATACATTGTCCTCAATAAATACCCTCCATTAAAAAAATCATAATTTTATGGGAAGTGTAACCAGGTACACAATCAATCTTTACTCCTGCTGAAGGAACAGATCAAGAATGGATAACATCTTTAGAAGAAGCGAGAATTTGTAATCGAACCTCAATTGGCATACCAATTGCACCAGTAGCATGAAGTCGTAACATACTACTAATACCTTTACGAAGAGGTTTATAAGGGTTTTTGTATAACTCAACAGCATTTCCGTTTTTATAAGAATTTTTTAAACCGAAGAGGTGATAAATTAAAAAATCGTTTAAAAAGGTTGCGTTAATTGGCAGGTCTTTTAAGTAAACTAATCAATCTTTAATAAGTAAATATTTAAAAAATTGTAAAGAGTTGTAGTAAAATTCACGTGAGTATTCAGCAGAGAAACTAGTTAAGTCGTTAAATAAGTAGGAAGCTTTTAAATCTAATAGTAAAGGATTATTAGGGTTTGCAGTTAATCCGTTTGGTAAATGGATAACGTTATTATTAAGTTGTAAATAATGACGATAAAGAGATTCACGTTTACTTAAAAAATCAACTAAAGTTGCAAGAGTATAATAGTAAGATTGTGTAGAAGAATAAGGTCTTCAGACACCTTTACTGTATGAATTAGTTCCGGAATTAGAAGAATAAAATTTGTTGCTTACGGAGTTGAAGAAGGTTAAAGAAGTGTTATATGTTTGAACTTCACGGAATAAAATTCGTAAAGAAGTATAACTATCGTCGGTAAGGCTTAAATTACGTGTTAAATCAGCATTAGATCAAGCAGTAGATCTTGCGTACATATAAGGCGAATAAGTTCAGTTTGGGATATAGTTTTTACGAGTTCTAGTAAGACGAGTAAAATATTTTTCTACTTCAGTGATAGTTTCACTAGAATCAACATTGTAATCAAAAGGCTTACTAATGTAAGGTACCCCTAAACTAGAATAACGAGAAACGGAAGAGAGTTGAACATCTTGACTTCCTCAACGAGCGTATCAATCAAATCACATGTATCGAGACATATCACTTGTTCCCGCAAGTAAAAATGGGAAGTCGAAAAAGTTGAAATTAAGAGAGGAGGTATAACTACTTAAAGTATTTAAGACGTCTAAAACATTGTAGTTGTAGAAAGTAGTGTCATAAAAACTAGTTCTAGTTTTACCTAACATGTTTTCGTACGGAACCCTGTTTGAGGTTAATAGTGGTTGATGAGTTTTTAACTCAGAGAACTGATTTAAGCTTACATTTGCTCTACCGTCCTCAAAACGTGCTCGAAAAACTTTTTGTAAAGCGTTGAAAGTAACAATAGAGTTACGAGCAGAGCTTCTTAAACTTAAAGGATTAGAGATACGTGTTCCCCCTTCGTTTGAAGAATTGAGAGCTTCATTATTTAATAAAAGGGAAGTATTATCAATAAATAAATCTTCGACGGAAGATAAAGGAGAAGTTGAAGTATTAAATCAATTAAAGTCTTCGAAATTAGCTCTGAAAGCGTTAATTGTGTTAAGATAAGACTGAGGTTTGTAGAAATTAGTTCCAATATTTAAAGAATAGTTGGAATTTTGAGCAAAAGTATTTCTAAAACTGTTTCAAGATTCGTAAGATTCATCGTTTGCAAATAAATTTGTTGTTAAAGGAACATAAGAATAGTCGTTAGTTAAAAGAAGAGTAGAAGGTGTAGTTAAGTCGTCAAAGTAAATACTGTTAGTATAATAATTTCCGGTTAAAGATAAATCTTTTAAAGTAGGTTGTGTCATTGGATTAACTTTATCGGCAGCCTGAATTTGGGTATTGGACCCAGAGAAGAAAGGTTTTCTAGTTTGGTTTAAAAGTGAAACAGTTTGTGCTTTATTAGCGTTATCGGCAATTGTTAAATAGTCAGAGTGGTTATAAGACGCATTAGTAGTTTCTCAAAATAAATCTTCAAGTAATTCATAAGCTTGAACGTTTCTAAAATCGTAATCGTAGTAACCAGTAAAAGAAGGTAGATATTTTAAGTTAGAAACTAAATTAGTTTTTAAAACAGAGTTATAACGTAAATCAGGTGAACTATTTAACCAAAACGCTTTTCAATAACTAGAGTTTAAGAATTCTGGTGCTCCATCTCTTTTTCCTTTTAAGATATTGACGCTATCAGATTTTTGGACTTCATAAGTAGAAATAAGAGTATTGTTAAATGATTTTACACCATCAGTTACAACGTTGGTCGTATCATGATTTAAACCAGATACTAAAGGATTGGAGGAGAAAATTGGAGAATAAGGAGCTTCTAAAAAAGTTCTGTTAGTAGCTAATTTAGTAAATACGTCATTATTAATTCAACCACTTCGTGAAGTATTATAAGCTTTGGTTAAATTTAAAGAAGTTTGTGATTTATTACTAGATTCATCTAAGTTAAGATTTTTTCCAGTAGTAGAAACACCAGTATATTGACGTAAGCTTTGATCAGAGGGTAAAATACTATTATTAGAAGAGTGATTAACTAAAAATTTTTGGTTAGTATTTAAATTATTAAAAGTATTATTTACGATAGAAGAAGTTAAGGAACTTAAGTTTTGAGAACTAGAATTAGCTTTAACTAAATCAAGGTTTAAGGAGTTAGAAATTAAAACTTTTGAGTTGAAAAGTTTTCTTAACGGATAATTAAAATTAGAAGTAGAACTTGCTAAAGTAGGGTAATTGTTAAGTAAATTAAGGTTTGTTGTTTCAGATTTGTTGAAATGGTTTAACAAGCTTGTACTTACAAATGAGGAGTAAGAACTATTTTCAGTTACTTTTCCTAAATTATTAACGTTATTAAATAAGCTTAAATCATTAATTTGTGAAACATTTTTTACGTTGGAAGAAGTTAAAAACTTATCAAAACTATTTTTATCTAAAAAGGTGTTGTATTGAGAAGTTGTTGCTTTTAAACTTAATAAGTTATGTTGTCTAACTAATCCATAGTTATTAGATAAGTTAAAAAGGTTTTCGGAAGAGTGTAACTGATTTACTCGTTTATACTTTCCAACAAACGGAGTTAATGGCGTAACTAAATTAGAATTAAAAGTTTTTGAAGCACAAGTAATTTTTTTAAATGCACTTGATTCTTTTAAATTGTCGGAACCAATATTTCCGAAATTAAAGAAATTTAAGATTTTTTTGTTATCTAAAGGTAAAAGTAATAGATGAGCAGGTGTGACTATTAAATCAGTTTCTTTATTTTGATAAAACTTTCATAAACTATTGGTAGTTAAAGTACCTTCTTCAGAATCAATATATTTTAAAGATTTCCCGACGAAAGCAGAATAAGAAGGTTTAACTGTGTAATTTAAGTCAACAGCTTTAGGGTAATAATATTCTCAACCTCATTGATAAGCTCGAATACCTACAGTAATTTCAGCCGCACCGAAACCGTCATAAATATCACTTGCATCAGTAGATTCACTGATAATAATAGAAGCAGCTCATGAAACAGGAACACATGCAGTAATAAGATCTCCACATTTGGATCGACTTACACCTCGTGTTTCTCTTCGAGGTCGTGTTCTCATATTACATCATCTAACGGTACATAAAAATGTCAAGAAAAAGAAAACGATTAAGAAAACAAAGAAGAACCATAATCAATAATTATAATGAAGAATATGAATAAAAGCAATATCTGTATGAATAAAAGAAGCTGAGGCGATGAAAGGTTCTGGATAATGCATTTTTCGGGTAGGAGTAGACGCTTGAGACTGAGCTCTGATACACTCAAGGTTTAAGTACTCATCCATTTTATCTTGAGGTAAGTTATAAAGGAAGTTTACTAATTCATGACTTGAGAGTTTTGAAACATCAGTTGTTTTTCCTCGTAAAGTTAATAAGTTAGAAGTGTTAATTGTTGTTTCTGATTTAGTTTCAAAATCAGACGGTCGGTAAGGAAAAAGATTAGAGTCATCTTGAATAAAACCCATTAAAGCGGCTTTTTTTTCAATATAATCTCCAAAAATTTCTAATCCATCTTCAGGAGTGACAACGAATAGGGACGGATAGTCTCTATCATAAGAATAAATTTTAAAATCAAAACGAGCTTCTTGAACAGTGTTAAAAATTGTTTCTAAAGAATCGTTTGGAAAAAGGTTTAATAAGGACGTATTTTGAAACCCAGAAGTAATAGAAGAAGAATTTACAATTTCTGAAGAAAGAAAAGATGTAATTAAATCTGTTGACATAAATTGGGATACAGGAAATGAGTCGGTTGGAGTTAAGAAAATTAGAAACGTAGTAGCAGCAGTGCTCAATTCTAAAAGCAATACAAACGAAAGCTATAGTAGACTGTAAAGCGAGTTATTCGGATTTGCACCAAAAAACTTAGGATATGAGCCTAAGGTGTCTCTAGACGTAACTCGTTAAATTGTAGAAGAGGATAAATCCTCAGATTATTAATTAAACTTAATTAATTTAAACAAATTAAGATTTAAACTTGAGTCAAACATACTGAATAGTTTTTCTATAAAGAAGTTTTGTTTCTAATCGTGTTTTAACAGAAGAGAAAGAAGTTTTGTTATAATTTGTAGAATTAAGGAGCGCTTCTTTAGTAGCATATAAATGGTTTTTATAATTCGCTAAAGTAAGACAAGTTAATACTAAAAAGAAAGAGATAATTCAAAATGCATAGGTATCAGTAAAGTCTGATAAAAAATAGCAACATTGAGCACTTGCTCCATCGATTGAAGTATGAATAAGGATAGGGGATACAAGAATTGTAATAAACTTACCTAGAAATTTTTTACCGTATTTCATCATTCTAAATAGGAAAGCGTAGAGTGGGGGGGGGTCTATGTCTTCTGTTATGGTATATATAATATATAAGCAATGTACTTATACTTTATTAGTATATTAACACTAGTAATACTAGTACTTATACTTTATTAGTATAT
>Ga0115006_10000467_pt1 | contig 21951 bp, 18 predicted proteins | sample ArcOceMetagenome_3_FD_88943 | JGI IMG/M metagenome (GOLD analysis project Ga0115006, IMG submission 88943) | Marine eukaryotic phytoplankton communities from Arctic Ocean - Arctic Ocean- Svalbard ARC20M Metagenome | ecosystem: Environmental > Aquatic > Marine > Oceanic | place: Arctic Ocean...
TAAATTTATTTTTTTTAAAAAAAAAAAATTTTATTAAAATTATTTTAATTTATAAAAAAAAAAAAAAATTTTTTTTTTTTTTATTTAAAAAAAAAAAAAAAAAATAAAAAAAAATTAAAAGGTAAAAATATCAAAGAAAAATTTGTGAAACATAATTCAGAAAATTTTTTTCCCCCAGAGCCAATCAACAAATTTAGTTTTTTAAAAATGCAAATTAAAAAAAAGAAAATGCTTAGAAACAAATTTTTGTTTGTATTTCTCAAATGAATAAATTCCCTGTAAATTTTAGCGGTTTTTTCTATTAATTTAAAATCAAAAAGTTTCCATAGGTTATATTTCCAAAAAAATTTTTTTAATAATATGATTTTTTTTTTTGAAAAATTTAATATTGAATTAAGTCTAGAGGCCATTTTATAAAATACTCTTGAATTTATTTTACATAGAAATTGGGTTGGGTGTTCCAAGAATAAATAGAAATCAAATTTTGAATTAAAATTACAATTTGAGGCCTCACAGTAAGTTTTGAATAAAAAAAATTTAATAATAGTTTGGAAAAATAAAAAAAATACCCTTTTAAACATTCTTTTATGTATATTTTTTATTGAAAATTTTTTGAAAACAGGAAAATTTTTTTCTGAATATTTTTTTTTAGTTATACTTTTTTTTTTATCGTTTTCCAATCCTTGATATTTTTTGAAATCTAGTAAAATTTTTAAATACAAATTTTTTTTTTTAATAACCTTTGAACCCAAAAGTGATTCATTGAAATTTCGAATTAGGAAATAATGAAAAAAATTTATTTCTTTTAAAAACCAAAATTTGAACTTGGAAAAATGGTATTCTAAAGAACTTTTAGTAAAGTTTTTTATTTCAAGGTTATTTTCAACTATTTCACTTAAGCTTTCTTTTTTCTTGTGAATTATAAATTCTACTAAAGAAGTTAATGACCAAGATGTCTTCTTAGAGAATTTATTTTTGAAAGAATTTGTTATTTGTAATAGATTTTTAATAAAAAAAAGAGTCTTATTATTTAAAGAAATCTTGAAAAAAAAAAATGAATTTTGAAAAAGAGATGATGTTACGTTTTCATCAAGATTATGTTCAATTTCTTTTAGGAATTTTCTTAGACAAAGAGCTTTACTGTCAGGAAATCTTGATTTTTTTAAAGAAATGTTTTTTTTTGAAACAAATACTTTAGATTGATTACTATTCTTTCTGGAATTTTCTTTAACTTTATTCATTTTCAGAATAGAAAATTTAAAAACCGCGAGAAAAATTGAGAAACTTTTAAAAATCGTATGGTCAGAATTTTTTAATTTTTCAAAATTTTTGGCAATAATTTTTAGAGAATCTAAAATTTTTTTTTTTTTTTTTTTTAAACAAAAAATACAGATTCCATAAGCTTTTCTCTTGACTCCATTTTTCAAATGGTAAAATTTAATGGTGAGATTTTTTTCGTTTTTTAAACCATTATTATTTATTTTTTTTAAAAGAAACCCAACTTTATTCATTGAAAATAGCAATAATGAAATATAGGATTCAACGCAAATTTTTTTAAGTCTTTGGTTCGTAAGAAATTTTAATTCTAGGTATTTTAGTTTATCTACAATTATATTTACAAGCCTCTTTCGTTTATTGGGTTCTTTTTTTTGAATTTCAAATTTTAAAACTTGTTTATTAAAAATCATTTCTTGGTTTTTTTTTAAAAACATTTTCTTAATTTCTAGGGTTAATTGACATTGAATAAAATTTTGGTCAAAAATTTTTTTTTTTTTTAATTTTGGTTCAGGGTAAATTTTTGTTTTTAAAAGAACCATATCTTTGGAAAACAGAAATTCATGTAACGATATGTTTAACTCGTTTAACTGAAATGAAATAAGAGAAACAAGGTAAAATTTTTTTGTATAGTTGGAGTTAAAAGGGTTAACAGAAGTTGGTAGCAACATAAGAATATTCGAAAAAAGTTCCGTCTTCTTTTCTCCTCTAAACTTCTTTAAGATTACATTCATTATTGTGATAAAAAAATTCATGAACCTCTCATGTTTTTTATCTATTTTTCCCTTGGAAATTATAATTAAGGTAATTTTTTCAAATAAAAACCATAATTTTTCAAAAACTGAAAAAAATAGAAAATTAGCTGCTCGGTTTTTTTCGATCTTTAAAAAGTTGAAATTGGAATAAAATATATTGAAATAATTTCCCTCCGATCGGGAAAAAAAATTTTCTTTTATTTCATTTTGATAATTTATATTATATAAAAACTTCCTAGTGTATTTTTGATTAATTTTAATCACCCTAAAAAAAAATCCGCGTGAAATAAAAGTTTTAAAATTTTTTAATTTAGAAATCTTATTTTTTCTAGAAATTATTTTGGTTTCGATAAAATTCAATTTCTCATACACAAACGATTGTGGAATCTGAAGTTTAGAAAATAAAATATTATATATAAGATCTGTATTAAAATGGTCAAAAAGCATAGTAAAAAACGATTTGAAACAAATTTTAGGATTAAATTTTTCCAATTTGCAAAATTTAATTATCTCTTTGAATAAAACCCCTAAAAAAACATCCCCATGAATAAAAAGGTTGGAGAAAAAAACATCAAAATTTTTACAAATATTCATTCTTTTAAAATATTGGGTTTTTTTTTGCATCTTTACCCATAATTTATGATATAGGGAGTCGAGATGAAAAACAGGTTTTATTAAAAATTTTTCTGAACATTTAGGGTGGTTATGAGTGGTTATGACAATGGACTCTAAATTTTTTTTGCTAAAAAAAGTTCGTGTTTGAATTGATGGAATTATAAAATTCCATTTTTGTTTTATTTTAATTTCAATAGATTTGGAATCCCGGGGTCGTAAAAGATCTTTGGAATTTTTTAAAAATAAAATCACCTTCCCAAAAAAGGACTGTAATATTACATCTGTAAATTTTAAAATCAAATTTAATTTTAAAATTTTATTTGAGATGAACAAAAAATAATTTCTAAAATCATGCACACCAAAAAAATTTTGAACTAAATAAAATTGGCTTATTTGAAAAAAAGAACAAAAATTTAACTGTTTATTCCATTTCGCAGAAAATTTTTCAATATTTTTCAAAGGTATTTTTTTTTTTATAAACCTTATAAATTTACTACATACAAAAAACTTGAACAGTATCGAAGAAAAGATTACCAGAGAGATAGAACTCTCTTTCTGTCTCTTTAAATGGTTAAGTTTTTTGAATTTCATAAATTTAATTCCCGAATAACCTTTTTAAGACTATTGTATTATTTACTTAAATATAAAAAAGATTTTTAATTAAAATTTCAGATTATCTCTTTGTTTTATTTTAAAGAGATTTTATTTTTTTTTTTTTAAAAGTAAAGGAACAGGAACTGAAGTGCATGATACGTAAGGCAAGAAATGAAAATTTCTTTAATTATCGTCATCATAAGAAAGGCTTCGTTTTTTTTTTCAGATTCCAACCGAAGAAATTCAGGTTGTAACGAAGGGTCAGAGGGGTACGTATACGTATAGGTGTAATCGTACGAATAAGAATAGGAAGGATCGTAATAATCGTCCTCGTCTTCATTGACTTGCTCTTTTTCTCTCGGTTCTGTTACGGGACAGATTGAGGAAACCGGGGGTATAGTTCTGTGCCCCAATCGTTCGTCTTTTCCTTCAAGTGACATTAGTTACCCTTTTATTCGTAATATTATTTAAAATAGTTTACAATTTATTTAATTACTTAAAACTTTTGTCCCCTTTTAATAAGTTTTTTGTTTTTTTTTCCAGTTTTTAAGATTTTCTGCAGAAAGAATTATTTCACCTCTGCGAATTTTTTGAGTCTATATCTGCCTGTGATTATCGCATGATCTCTTTCATATGGTTCCAAGGTTATTTGTTCTGATGGTTTGAATCCTTCTTTTTGAAGCTTTTGAATTTCTCTGGAAAAAATTAAACTCGTGTTTATGGTTGAATCAATACAACTTGCCTTAATCGAAATTATAAAATAGCCTCCAGTTTTTAAAAAATAAGAAGCGTTTATACTTATAATTCTAGCTTGATCTGGTTGCGCTACATCCGAAAATATCAAATCTACCATACTTAAAAACATCCGATATCTACAAGGATGTCTTGCGTCCTCGATTATAGGAATAATATTTGTTCGTTTTTTGGCCAAAGAAAGTAAATCTCTTCCGCTTCTATGCGAAAATTCCACAGCGTAAATTTGCCCATTTTCTCCTAGTATGTCAGAAATATGGGAAACCGTTGTGCCATTTGCAGCTCCTAAATAAAGTATTTTCATTCCCGGTTTTATATTTATATTATCTATTCCTCCTAAAATTGCTGCCGCTAATTTAGATCTGAATGGATTCCAAATTCTAAATTCTTCATCGAGAAATTCGGTCGAATTTTTTAATTTTATTATTTTCTCTCCGTATACTCTTTCTCCTACAACTAGGTTTCTAGTACAAAGAGCGTCTTCTTTTCCCCGTGCAATAAATACTCCTTGGTGTCTATGTTTTTCGACTAAAAGCTTAGTTCCACCAAATATTTTCTTTAAAGGTTTTTTAGGAAATGCTAAATTTTGATCATTATTTTTTGTTTTAGAATGCCCAATTAAATCAAACTTATCTTTTGAGGGATTGTACATGATATAAATTTAATTTAAAAAAATAACTTTATAGTTTTATTAAAGATTTACATCCATTCCATTTATTAAATTTGGGGAACACTCACATTTAAGGTTATTGTAAATTTTAAAGCTAAAACCTTTTTTAGAATAAAAAACTAACAAAAATATTCTTGAGATGGAATTTTTTTTTCATAAGTATTTTAAAATTTTTTTTTAAATTTAAAAGAAACTAGAAATAGTATTTTCATTTTTCTACTTTTAAGAAAAAAAAAAGTCTTTTTTTTTGAGAAGATTAATTTTGGGGACTCAAGTTAAACAAATAATATTTTTTTTATATTTTTACTAAAAAGTACCACTGAACATATTTTTCTTAATTTGAAGAATATTTTTGGATCTTTTATATCCCCAAATTACATTTTTTTTGAATCAAAATAAAAATTTTAAAAAATATTTTATATAAAATAAATTTCCGCCATTGCTACCATTAAATGGGACGTGTTAATGTGTTAGCAGATGCTTTAAAAACTATTTCAAATGCAGAAAGAGTTGGAAAAAAGGAAGTACTGGTTAGACCATCTTCCGATATTATTGTAAAATTTTTAAAACTAATGCAAGAAAATGGATATATTGAAGAATTTTCGAAAATCAATGATCATAGATCCGGGAAGCTATTTATTAAGCTTAGTGGTCGATTAAATAAGTGTCGAGCTATTTCTCCTCGGTATAATCTCAAAGTTTCCAACTTAGAAACCTGGGTTGCTAATTTATTACCATCAAGACAATTTGGTATAATTGTTTTGACGACTTCTCTTGGGATTTTAGACCACAAAGAAGCGATTAAAAAAAAGACCGGTGGAAAAATCCTTGGATTTTTCTATTAATTTATATCTATATAACAATAAACATTAATTTTTTAGAAATAAAATGAATCTGAAAATTAAATTAAAAAATTTTGAAACACCACTATGTCTTCTTTCGCGTGTCATTAAAGAAAATAAATTAACGGTGATTTTTTTGAGAAATAATAAAAAAATTATTGCAAAATTAAAAGCTTTTGATAAACATTTCAATTTAATCTTAGAAAACATCCGGGAAGTTTGGAACGAACGTAATCAAAAAGGAAAAATTGTTTTTAGAGAACGAAATATTGGAAAGATGATATTGAGGGGAGATTCTATCATTCTATTATTACCATTAAATATTTCTGAGGATTCCCATAAGTTTTTTTAAACTGATTAAGGAGATCTATGAGTTTAGGAACAATGGAAAAACAAGAAGAAGCTTTACGAAAAATAATCAGAGCCTTTTTTTCAGATCTTCATATAATAGTCATTGAACTTATTTTAAAAGAAAATTATATCACAGAATATTCTATATCAACAGAATTAGGTTTGGGTATTAATAGAATTAGATTAGTTACGAATAATTTAATAAAAGAAAAGCTAATAAGTTACGAAGAAAGGTCGTTTAGAAATTTAGGAGAAAAAGGAAATTGTTTTAGAATAACAAAAAAAAAAGGATTTCGAATAAGATATCTGTATTTTGATAAAATATTTTTTACTTTTAACTTAAAGAAAAAATTCAAAAAAGTAATATCAAAGAGTTTTAAAGATCAAGCGGAAATACAAGATTCCTTTCTTAAGTGTCCTAGAAGAGTTTGCGGGAAAGTTTATAAATTAAAAGATATAAAAAATTTATCAGTGGATAAATTACATGGCAGATTTCTTTGCACGAATGCCCTTGATTATAATGTGATATGTGGATCCAAATTAGTTATAGAAAACAAAGATGTGAGTTCAAAAAATCAAAGCTTTAAAATAATTAAAGCCTTTATTGATTTCATAGATTTTTCAAGCCCTCTAAGTTTCCGTTCCTCGACATCTAAATAAAAAATCTATTTTTAAATTAATTAATTTAAGTAATAATTTATGCACGGCGAAAAACCTTCTAATAAATCATTAGTAAAAATCCAATTTCCTGTCTTAAAATCAAACTCTGAGAATTTTCTTGGAGAACCCTTATTATCTTATCATTTAGTAGTTAATTTTAATATTAAGTTAGAAGAAATGGTATCGAAACTAAAAAAACACCTGAAAACGATTATTTTGAGCTTGATGAAAGGATTTAGATTTTTACAATTATCTGATTCCAAATGCGATTATGCAAAAAAAAGATTTTTTAAGTTCCAATATGAAAATTCTTTAAATTTGTTTGAAATGTTTAACAAAAATGAGATTATTAAAAAAGAAAAAAAAAAGAGTAGTTTGATCCAAAAAACTATTAAATCTAATTTAGATTTTATGGAAAAAAAATCAGCCGTTTTAAAAAAATTTATAATCTTTGATAGGAAATATATGGGTTTGTTTTTGAAAAAACCAAAAAAGATTAATGCTTGGAGTTACATAGAATGGAAAAATAATATAAAACAAGATTTTTTTTCGATTTTTTTAATAACTTTTAAAAAATATTTATGTTCTATAAAAAAGGTAAATAATGACAATAAACCGGAAATTTTTATGAAAAAAACATTTGGAAAAAGATATTTCCAATCTTGTTTTTTTAATGTGTTGAATAAATTTAGGAAAGGCGGTTAAATCCTTAAACAAGAAATAATAACAATTTTTTAAAATTAAGATATTAGAAGAGCCATAATAGTTCAGTGGATAGAATATCACGTTGTGGCCGTGAAGACCCTGGTTCGATTCTAGGTTGTGGCAATTAATGGTGAAGAAAGTAAAAAATAACCAATTAATTTCAAAAGTATTTTCGGGGTTATCGCAAATTAATGAGCAAAAAACATTTAAAATCGAATCTAAGTTATTTTTTACTATCTTTTGTAAAAAATTAATAGGATCCGGATTTTCCACTGAGACTAATTTGGCTAAAGTTTGCTGGAAGAAACTTTCAGAATTTAACGATTTCCTTTTAAGATGGAAAATAGTAAATAATTCTCCTTTTTGTTTCCATGGGATTAAAAACAAAAATAATATGATCAATCAAAAAAAAAAACTAAAAAGTGTAATTTTACGAAGAAATTACTAACTATTTCTTAAAAAAATAATTTTTAAAGACTTTTCTAAATTCCGAGCTGACTGTTAAAAAAATATTGTAATTCAAATTTTACTTTTATTACTTAAGAATAAAACAACTCAACCTGATTACATAACTTTAAAAATGTTATATCAAACTTCTGAAAATAAAAAATAAAAAATCTATGTAAAATTTTAATTTTCGAAATTTGCTAGTTTTCAAACAATTCTTTTTTTTAATCGAAAGAGCTTTCTTCAGAATTTTTTGTTTTATATTACCTATTTTGAGTATTGAGTCCGGAAAAGTTTGAGTTTTTTTTTTTGAAAAATTTCTGTTTATTCTAATGATACCTGTGTATTCTTTTTTTTTGAATCTAAAACGGTAGCTTTGAGATTTAGACCAATTTTTTGTTTTTTTTTTATCATATTTTTTTAAATTTTTTTCCCATTTTAATAAAGAGCTTATCGCTCTGTTAAATACCTCTTGATTTTTAAGATTAAAAAAAGCCATTTATTCCTGTCTTTAAAGAGGAATGAATATATATTATCAATTATTGACATAATTGACAATTAAAAATAATAAATGACGATTAAATTAAATTTTTTGTTTAGAGAAGATCTGTGGTTTCAAATTGGTGAATTAATTGAAGATTTAGTTATTCTAGTCAGAGATTGTTTCTTTGTAAAAAATACCAAAAATTATAACATATGGAGTTTATTTGGAAAAAATTTATGTTCGTTTCTCTATAAATTTTCAGATACTCAACGAGAACTTTTACCACAGATGTCATCCATTGTATTAACAATAGGAGTAGTAAGGTTTCAATCACTATATGAAGAAGAGAAGCTGATTTTAATTGAAAATGAAATTCATGTAAATAAGAAAACGTTTAGGAGTAATATGACCTTAATTTTATTGTTTCAGGAAATTATATCGATCTATAAGACTTTGTCGATAAAAGATTTTATCTTAGCCATAAGAATGTATAAAGTTTTATTTAAAAAGATCTCTATGTCAGAAAAAATAAAAAAATTTATATTAATAATCTTTCAAAAAACTTTAACCCTAGAATATGATAATAATACAAAAAAAAAAAATTTAAAAGAAAAAGTAGGAAAAGTGAGTTGCCCAACAAGTCTTTTTTCAAAAATTTTCATATCAAAATACAATTTTAATTGTGATTTTAATTTATTGAAATACATGGGTTTATATATTAGTAAATTTTCTTATAAAAAAATTAAAACTACAATTCCTAACCTAAAACAAATTTTTTTATTTAAAAATGGGAAACCCAGTTTCTTTGACTTAGAAAAAAAGCAATGGTATGACAATTATATTTATAAAATTTCAACCCGTGAAAAAATCGAATCTATTTTCCTACTTGACTTAAAACACAACAGCTATGGGTCTAAGGAAAAATCTGGAAAAACACTTTCATTTTACAAAAGATTCTTTTTTAATTTTCTTAATTTCTCATACCGAAAAAATCTTAGGTGGTCAAAATTGAGTAAAAAAATTGGAGGAAAAAATTCATTTTTTGAAAAACTTACCAATAGCTTTTTTATTCCGTTTCATAATAAACTAACTTTGAACCAAGAAAGACAACTAATATCGATATTTCCCATAAAAACCCAGGAGATTTTTCTAAAAAATAAAAACCCTAAAAATTACTCGTTTTATGTGCAAGAGATTTTAAACAAATTATCATTTGTGAAACGTAACATTTTAATAGAAAAAGAAGAAACAAAAAACCCAAATCTTTTTTAAATTTCCTTTCAACTATTATATAAAACCCTGAAAAATAATATTTGTTTATAAAATTTTAGGGAATTTCAAGGAAAAAATTCTTTTTATAAGAATTTTTTTTATGAATTATTATTATTATTATTATTTTTTCCAATAATCACTTCAGCTTTTATGAATTGATAATAAGTTCTCCGTAAATTTTTTTTAAAAATTTAAAAAGAAAAATCGCATTTAATTAAGTTTTAAATAAAGTAAAAAAAAATTTCGTTACACTGTTTAAGTTGACGTTTAATTAAATTTTTATAAATCTAGACACATATTTTAGATAATGTTTTTGAGAGTTATTGAAAGAATTGTTCCTTGTGAAGTGAAATTGAATAGAAATTGTATAATATTGCGATTATATCAATTTCTTCCTTTTCCGAAAAAATTTGACTTTTTTTTTGTCGAAAAATAAAAATGAGGTTTTTAAAATTTTTTTGTATATGAAGTATTTTTTAAAAATTACCCAGCGACGATAAATCAAATTTATTGTTTTCGATTCATTGAAATAATTTCTTAAATTATAAACAAGCCTTGTTTCTATCAATTTTCTTCGAATTAAGATTTTTTCTTTAGAAAAAAAATCAACTATAAAAAATGACTTTTTTCCAAAAATTTTTTTTTCTTTAATTTTTAATTTCGAGGTATAGTACGATAAACTAAAAAACGACTTACACGTATTTTTCCTAAATTTCAGAAAAATTAAGAAACTTTCAAAACAGAACAGCGAAAAATTTAAATCAAAAGCTCCCGATATAAATAAAAGGGCCCCGAAAGAAAAGAAACATTGAAATCTTGAACTTTCCCTTTTATATTGACATAGTTTAATCAAAACAGTTTTAAAAAAAAAATTCTTAACCCAGAAGCTCTTGAAATTTTTGTCGATAATTTCAAAATTTTTTCTTTTTTTTTTACAAATAGATGGACTTTTGAAATTATTTTCGGTTCCTTTTTTGTGAGCCAAAATTTTTTGTTGTTGCTGAAATATTTGTTGGTTGTCCTGCTTTTGGGTAAAATTGTATTTTTTTTTTTTATAATAGTCCAATTTTATTTTTTTTTTGAAAATATTGCTATGAATATGCATTATTTTTATTTAAAAATAGAATTCGGTTTCTCTAGTCTAAATGATCGATTTAGATTAAAGAGCTCTAATTAAAACTTAACCTAGGGTTTTATTAAAATTTTATAAGTTTAAATTTGAAAATTTATTTTTATATCTTTTAAATATAATTCTTTTCCCAGAAGATTATCTTTTAGAAAAAAATTTAAAATAAAAGAAAATTTTCCTACAAAACTATAAGTTTAATTAATTTAAAAAAATAAAGTTTTTAAATTTCGAGAACTCTTCAATTTAAGAAAAAAATGGTTTTATAAAACAAGTTAAAAAAAATTTCAACGTGGATTCGTATCAAATTGGATTTTAATAAAATTCTTGTAGTAAAATTTACTTTTTTGAAACTCATAATAAAGTTAGAATTTAAATTAAGGGGAATATTTTTAATTGTAAATTAAATATTTCGGAGTAGCATTAAATCTTGCATATGTTTTAACTACTTTATTTATTGCATTTAGAAAATCTTTTTCTGATACATAATCATGCCCATTTCTTATAGCAAACATCCCAGCTTCAGTACAAATACTTCGTAGATCAGCTCCAGTACAATTTAGACAAAGTCGGGCTAGAAGTTCAAATCTTAAACCTTCGTCATATTTCATTTTTTTGGAATGGATTTTTAAAATTCTGACTCTTCCTTCCAAATCAGGAAGACCAAATTCTATTTTTCTATCCAACCTTCCTGGCCTCATTAAAGCGGGATCAATGGTATCAGGTCTATTAGTAGCCATTAAAATTTTAATATTACCTCTAGGTTCAAAGCCATCTAATTGATTTACAATTTCGAGCATAGTTCGTTGAACTTCATTATCACCCCCAATACCATCATCAAATCTTGTTCCCCCTATTGCATCAAGTTCATCGAAAAAAATAATGCAGGCGTTTTTTCTTCTCGCTAGATTAAATAGTTCTCTTACCATTCTTGCACCTTCTCCAATATATTTTTGAACCAGTTCTGAGCATATGACGCGTATAAAACAGGCATCTGTTCTGTTAGCTACAGCTCTAGCTACTAACGTTTTCCCGGTTCCCGGTGGACCAAAAAGCATGGCCCCTTTAGGTGGATCGATACCCATTGTAGAATATCTTTTTGGATATAAAAGAGGATATTCAACGATTTCTCTTATTTCTAAAATCTGTTCTTTGCAACCTCCAACGTCTGCGTAGGTAATATCTGGTTTTTCTTCAACAGCCATCATAGTCACCTGAGGGTCAATCTTTGTCGGTAATGTTATCTGGATTTGGTATTTACTTCTATCTACCCCTATTCTAACTCCTTCATTGAGATCTGTAGGAGAAACTCTTTCTCCAAGACTGACTAAAAATTTCCCGGTATGTTTGATATGTATTACGAACTTTAAATTCTCGGGATCAGATTTTAGGATTTGAGTACAATTTGCAATCTGTAAAGTTTGATCTTCTTCTACCAAAATTTTATCCAAACTAAGATTCCATTTATCTATTGGTGATAATCCGAAAAATTCATCTTTTTCTGTAGTTAACATGTTAATTTTTTCGGATTGAATATTGATAAGGTCAATTTTAAATTTTACAAGTTTTCCTAAAAATTTTTCATAGAAATCTAAAAACTGTTCAATCATATAAAAATATTTAATTTAAAAAATTACCAATTAGAATTTAAATAAATAAAAATTTAATAGAAAAATTTATGGGATTTACAAGAATAAATTTTAATTCAGACGAAATTTGTAGTTCCTATTTGTGTGGAAGAAAAAAAATAATGTCGATGGGAGATTCTTCAGGAAATATTAAAATTTTGAATTTAAAAGAAGGATTTGGTTTATACAAGATTCTCAAAATCCACGATTTAGGAGTTACTAAAATATCAACAGTTGATTCTAAATTACTGTCTTGTTCCTTAGACTCAAAACTAAAAATCTGGGATTTAAGTAAGTGGTGTTTAATTAATTCATTTTTCGAGCACCAAGGATCTATAAATGACTTGGATGTTTCTGAAAAAACTATTATTACCGCAAGTGAAGATGGTGATTTGAGAATCTGGGATATTAGAATCAAATCTTCGACTGGAAAAATTTCACACGGATCTAATTTAACAAATTGTAGTTTTTTAAACGACAAAAACTTAATTTTATCACACGGTTTAACAAATTTTGTATATCTATGGGATTTAAGGATGAATCAAAATATCTTAGCCAAATCTAAAATTTTGAAGAAATCGAATTATTCTATTCTATCTTCATGTGTTTCAAAATTTTCGAATTTTATTTTTATTTTGGATTCTCAAAATAAGGTTTATCGTTTAACTGGCAGAGATAAAAAAATTAGTTCACCATGTAATTTTTTTTCCGAAAATAATATAAGAAAAGAGGCTTTGCATAAAAGTATTTTAAAATTAAATTTAGATGATAGGGGAAATTTTATATTAAACGGAGACTCCCAAGGAAAAAGTTATATAAGAAGTCAAAAAAATGGCAAAATCCTATCACAGTTTAAAGATCATTTTGCTCCAGTAAAAGAAGTAATAATTAATTCTGTCTTAAAAATATTCTTTTCTTATAGCATAGATGGATCGTTTATTTTTAGAACATTTTGAATGATAATCATTAAAATTAGGTTGTTTATAAAAATGGACCAATTGTCTTTTTTAGTCCTTTGGAGATCCTATAATAAGCGATGCTACTATCTTTATCCATCAAAGCATAATTGAAATTAAAAATATCAACGGGTATCTTAAAATTTCTAAATAGCATAGGATCGGAAATACAATCGATTTTTATTAAAGAACTGTCTAAAGCTATTGGAAAAAATATTTCTAATTCTTTTTTAAAATTAGAAAAATTTGGAGATATCCCCATGATAATAAATCCATTGACTTTTGAGGCTTTTATAATTTTCAATCTCTTCCATTTTCTAAAAATGGCTAAATCATTGAAAATTTGAAAAATTATAATTTTTTTTATTGATATCTTGTTTAAAAAATTTTGAATAATTGTTCTGTAATTTATTTTCATTTTATAGGATTTCCAAAATTTCATCATTTTTATTTGGTTGCAATTTAATATCCTGATTTATTGAATTTATTTGATGAATGGGTAAATTTATTTTTTGTAAAAATACGCGATTATGATGAAAATTCGAAATTGGTTTTTAATATTATAAATTATTTAAATATAACTAAAATATCCTAGAAATTTTCGAAAGTATTAAAAAAGTTAATTTTTATTTTAAATCAAAAAAGAAAAGGTTTTAAAAATCAGTAGATACATATCTTAAGCATTAAAAAAAAATTTTGGACTTTTTTATTGTTAGAAAAATGTTCCAAACGAAAATTTTTAAGATTTTAATCATAGTTAACCTATTCAATTTACAAAATAAATGTGAGTTTTAGGTAGAATTTGAGTTTTAAGGGAAATTTTTTGAACAAAATTATCCTCGGAAGGTATTTTTTCGAAAACACCTCCAATAAGATTAATTATATTATTCTTAAGACCTTTCATGCAATTATTTTTTGGGAGTCTAATTGAAAAAGCAAACAAATTTAAATCTAATGACTTTTTAATCGCTAAATTTTTTATAATTTCCAAAGATATATCGTTTTTTAGATTTACTTGAATGAGATTTGGAAGAATTTTTTTGAAAATTTTTTTGTTAATATTCAGTAAAACATCTTTTAGTTTTTTGTCAATAATTAAGATTTCCGACTTAATTTTTTTGTGCTTTTTTTTTTTTAATTTAAAACTTTGGTAAAAATTACTAAAACTGGAAATTTTTTTTATACTTTTTAGCCAAAAAAAGGTTCTTGTCTCACTTTTTATTTTTCGATAATTTCTTGATAGAAAAAGATGGAAAATTTTTTTTTGAATTCTATTTGGAAATGGAATAGATAAAAAAAAGTCAACGTTAGGGATCTTTTTTTTATCTTTTTTAAGGAATTCGATGTTAATTTTGTTTTTTTTATTAGAGATTTTTTCTAAATTGACCCAATTTAGAATGGAACTCAATTTTTTTTTTTTTATTAGTAAAAATTGTGATGAAATTCTTCTAGGTAGAGTTTCAGTACTAATTATTTTTTTCATTTATTTTTGAATATATTGAAGAAATGGTTGAATAGGAATTGAAAAAGGAGAATATTTTTACCTATCGTGGGATTCGAACCCACGACCAACAGATTAAGAGTCTGTCGCTCTCCCAACTGAGCTAGACAGGTTTTGTTGAAAATAGTGTTGTTTTCCAATTATTAATAAATAAAATTTTATTAACTGAACCTTTTTTCTCTGGAATTGGTGAACACCAAGGAAGTTTTCCTGATAAAAAGGCCTTAAATATTATATGGTTATTTAGAATATAATTTTGCTTCCCACCTCTTATCAATAGCCCTTTTTTTTGATGAAGATGTTTCAATCTTTTTTCTTTGCTTTTCCCTATAATTTTAAAAAGATTTTGTAAAATTTCTTTTTTAATTTCTCCTATTTTCTCGATTTTTATTGTACCTTTTAGTATACCCCATTCGCCAGACAATTCTTCTCCTGAAATAGATCCAGGAGAATCTGTTAAAAAAATATCTTTTGTTAACTTTATAAATTGCCATGTCTTTGTTTCTCCTGCGACACAACTTTCGCGGAGCGATTTTTTCCCGATTAAAGAATTTATAAACGACGACTTTCCAACATTGGGATAACCGATAACTCCAGCATGAATTTTTTTTTTTTCTTTAAAAAACTGTTTTTTTATTTGGCGTAAAACACTTATAATTTTTTTTTGTTCAGTCTCATTTTTTTTTTTACAAAAAAAACTAAACACCAAAAATTGCTTCGAGATGATTTTTATCCATTTTTCTGCAACGTCAACAGGTACAAGGTCACATTTGTTCAGGATTATTAGAATCTTTTTAGATTTATATTTATCTTTTTTATTCAGAAACGAAGGCCAGGTTCCTATTGGATTCCGTGCATCTAAAATAAAAAAAATAATTTGACATGTGGAAAAAACTTTTTTTACTTCAAAAATTACTCTTCTACTATCTCGATTTATTTTATTGGTTTCTCTAAAGAATATTTTTTCGGACATTTTTTGGTTTTATATGAGGTTGCTTTTTAATATTTTTAGAAAAAAATTTAAATTGAATCAAAGGGTTTACTTGATATATTTAATATAACGTGATATTAAATTACAGTTATTCTTATTAATTATCTAATGAAATTCGAGGATATTGAAGAAAAGAAAGTAAAGACCATTCAATTTGGAATTTTATCTCCCGAAGAGATTAAAAGATTTTCGGTGATAAATATAGAATCTGATCTTACATTTGAAAATAATTTACCAAAAATGGGGGGCTTAATGGATTCTAAGCTTGGTGCCATTGACAAAGATTTATATTGCACAACTGATTGTTCGTCTTACATCGAATGTCCAGGGTATTTCGGTCATTTAAATTTAAATAAACCTGTTTTCCATGAGGGTTATATTGACTTCATACTCTTAATTTTGCGATGTATCGATCATACAGACTCCAGACTTATTTTAAACCCTTATTCAAGACGAATTAAAAATGTACTCAAATTGAAAAATCCTCGGCAAAGACTAGGAATTATTTCAAAACTATGTACGTATGCATGCGGTTTGTCACGATTGAAAAAATTTAAAGAATCCCCCCATGAAGATTTTATCGATTCCAAAATTTCTCTTCAGCCTAGATACTCCCGCGATGGATGGTGTATTATTGCAAAGTTTGACGAAAAGCTTACGAGTGAACCAATAAGAGTATTAACGGCAGAAAGAGTGTACGAGATTTTGAAGAATATGAGTGATATTGATTGTAAAATAATCGGATTAAACCCAAAATTGTCCCGACCAGATTGGATGATTTTAACAGTTTTACCGATTCCTCCACCAACAGTTCGTCCTTCTGTAATGTTTGATGTTAACACTCGTGCTGAGGATGACCTTACCTTTAAACTCGGCGATATAGTTCGAACAAACAAATCTCTGGGTAATCTTATAATTTCTTGCGCACCAATAACTATAGTTAACGCAGAGATTAATTTACTTCAATATCACATTGGAACATACATGAACAATAACGTTCCTAGTTTAGCAAAGTCTTTACAGAAAAGCGGACGACCAATTAAATCTTTAAAACAAAGACTTCAGGGTAAAGAAGGACGTGTGAGAGGAAATTTAATGGGAAAACGAGTTGATTTTTCGGCCAGAACCGTAATTACACCAGATCCAAATATAAAACTGGAAGAATTGGGTGTTCCATGGAGTATAGCTTTAAATCTTACTTACCCTGAAATTGTAACGGAATTTAATCTTGAAGTTTCTAAAAAAATTGTCGAGAATGGACCCAATTCCCACCCTGGGGCAAAATATTTAATACGAAATGACGGTAGTAGAATTGATTTGAGATTCGTAAAAAAAACAACAATGATTAAAATTGAACCGGGTTATCAGATCGAAAGACATTTACAAGATGGTGATGTTGTATTATTCAATCGCCAACCATCACTTCATAAAATGTCAATGATGGGTCATGTGATAAAGATAATGCATTATTCGACGTTTCGTTTGAATTTATCTGCTACTAGTCCATATAATGCAGACTTTGATGGTGATGAAATGAATCTACATTTGCCTCAGTCAATCGAAGCGAAAGCAGAACTAATTAATTTGCTACTGGTTCCAAATTGCATTGTGTCTCAACAAGGAAATAAGCCTGTGATTGGAATTGTACAAGATTCTTTATTGGGTGGTTTTTTAATGACTAAAAGAGACTGTTTTCTCACGAAATCAGAATTTATGTTACTTTCATGTCAATTAGAAAACGGGAAAGATTTACTTCCGGTTCCAGCAATCATTAAACCAAATTTATTATGGACAGGAAAACAACTTATATCACTTATTATTCCTAAAATCAATTTATCTAGAGTTTCACTGAGTCATTCAGGAGTAGATAATTCAGATATATCCTATAATGATACCAGAGTTTTGATAATTAGAGGAGAGCTTTTATCAGGGATTATCGACAAAAGAACAATTGGAGCTTCAAGTGGTAGTATAATCCATGTTATATGGAAGGAATATGGTCCGGAAGAAACCACACAATTTATTTCTCAATTCCAATTAATTGTAAATAATTGGCTTATCTGGAACGGGTTTTCTGTTGGAATTGGTGACACAATTTCAAGTTCGGAAATTAATCAAAATGTTTACAAGATAATTCACAACGCAAAAAAAAGAGTTGAACTCGTTGCTAAAAAAGATCTAGTAAATTTTAAAGAAAATTTATCAAATAAAATAATTAGAGAAACTTTTGAAAATCAAATCAATAAACTTTTAAATAATGCCAGGGATATGTCCGGTTCTGATGCACAAAAAAAATTAGCAGATACCAATAATATAAAAAAAATGGTTGTTTGTGGATCGAAGGGCAGTTTTATAAATATTTCACAAATCATAGCATGCGTTGGTCAACAAAATATCGAAGGAAACCGAATACCTCTAAATTTTAAAGGAAGATCTCTTCCGCATTTCAAAAAATTTAATACAAAACCAGAGACAAGAGGTTTTGTCGAAAATTCATATATAAGCGGATTAAATCCTAGCGAATTTTTTTTCCACTCTATGGGTGGCCGAGAGGGTTTAATTGATACAGCTATTAAAACATCAGAAACAGGTTATATCCAAAGAAGGTTAAGTAAAGCTATGGAAGACATATCTATAGCTTATGATTTAACAGTAAGAGATGGACAAAATGGGATAATCCAATTTTTTTACGGTGAAGACGGGATGGATGCGGCATTTCTTGAAAATCAAGAGTTAAAATTAGCTAAAATGTCCGATTGGGAAATGGATGCAGCATATAGAATAAATTTAAAATCCCCTTGTATCGAACTCGATCAAAACGGTATTATCCTTTTAGGAGACAAAAAAAAAAAAGAACTCAGAGATCAACAAAATTTGTTAGCTGAAGAATTTAGTCAGCTAGTAAAAGACAGAGAAGACTTAAGAGACATTTTGACCGATACAAAAGACACAACGATTCCTCTACCCGTAAATATTGATAGAATTTTATGGAATAGTCGCGAACTCTTTTTGTTAAATAAGAGTCAAGAAAATCAGCAACCTTGTGAAATAATTTCTGGTGTAAAAAAATTAGAAAATTATTTTATCGAATCTATTTGGCCGGAAAAATATATAACTTGCAAAATGTTATGCAATTGTCCAAAATGTGAAATTAAAGAAAATGTTAATTCTTTATTGAGAATTCATTTAAGATCATCTTTAGCCTTCAAAAAGATTTCTTTTAAACACAAATTGTCTAGGGAAGCTTTTTTTTGGGTTCTTAATGAAATATGTATTCAATATCGCAAAGCTATTGCCTCACCGGGAGAAATGGTTGGAACAATAGCAGCGCAATCTATAGGGCAGCCAGCTACACAAATGACCTTAAATACTTTTCATTATGCTGGAGTATCTGCAAAAAATGTAACACTAGGAGTTCCTAGACTAAAGGAAATTATAAATGTTTTTAAAAATTCAAAAACACCCTCTCTTACAATTTATTTACACAAACATTGCTCTTCCTCTCCAAAAAGAGTAAAAAGGCTTCAACAAGCTCTTGAGTATACCAGTCTAAAAAGCATTTTAGATGAAACACAATATATATATGACCCTGATCCTTTTAAGACAATTTTTGTTAAAGATAGATTTTCTTTAGAAACTTATTTTGAAATTCCTGATGAAATAAGCTATTTTTCAACTTACGGACCATGGATATTAAAAATGACTTTACGACGAGATGAATTCATCGATAAAAAACTGAATGGAAGTCAATTGATAGAAAAAATAAACAGAAAATCTAAACCTTTGCCTCTTTTTATTACTACTTCGAATGAAAATTCAGAAACTATTTTTTTTAGATTAAGAATATTATGGCCCGGAACCGTCACTGATGTGATTGAGAAATTTCCTTGTTTTGAAAGAAGATTTTTAAATAGAATGAATCATTATATTGTCAATATGAATATTAAAGATTTTGGTACCGTTGACTTAAAACGAATTTATGTAAGAAGGGCTGAAGTAAAAGGATTTATTTCAAATAATGAAGGAGTTGTTAAAAAATTTCAAGAATTCATTTTGGATACCGAAGGAACCAACTTAAAATATATACTAAATTATAATGGTATTGATTTCAGGCGCACCCTATCTAATGATATTATAGAAGTATGTAAAATATTAGGTATAGAAGCAACCCGAAAAATTTTAATTCAGGAACTTAAAAATTTAATATCTTTTGACGGCAGTTATGTTAATTTTAGACATCTCGCTCTCCTGGTTGATATAATGACACATAAGGGAAAATTAATAAGTATTACAAGGCACGGGTTTAATAAAATGGATGTAAGCCCCATCGCTAGGTGTACATTTGAAGAGACAGTAGATATATTATACCAATCTGCTGTATTTGGAATTTGCGACGATCTCAAAGGAGTTTCCTCGAATATTTTGGTCGGAAACCTAGCTCCAATTGGAACAGGATTAATTGATTTATTTTTATGTAAAAATTATGAAAAATTTAAAACAATTTTTTAAATTTTAAAAGATGATAGTTAATTATAATATAATAATCTAGTTTTTTAAAATGAAAAAAATCCAACCAAGTGATCTATTTTTTATTTTAAAAAATTTAAGAAAAAAAAAGATACAATGTTTTGATAAAAGAATCCCCTTTATTTTATTGATTTTAGTTTATAGTAAGTAGATTTTTAATATTGCTAAGATATAATTTAAAAATTTGAATGTTTAAGATTTTTTATGGAATATTTTTTATACAGCAAAAATGCTAACTAATTTTCGGGGAAAAACCATAACCAAAAAAAAAGATATTATATTAGCATGTATTTTCTTTGCAAAAAAAATCGAAAGAAAAACAGATAAACGGTTTAGAAAAGATTTTTCAAAAAAAATCAGGAACTTTGAATGCATCATAGAACCACCGAGTCGAAGAAAAAAAAGAAATATCTTGAAAAAAAGGTCTTTAAAGACAAATAATCTAAGAATTGTTTAGTTTTTCTAAAAAAATTACAATTTAATTAAAGGGTTAATTCAAATTATTGAATCGTGACTAATAAATCAAATTTTAAAAAAATTTAAAAACTTTATTGTAACCCTTGGTCCAATTTCTTGGAGTTTTACATCTTTTCCAAATGTTGAAAATATGTATCTATAATAACGAATAAACAAAAAATTTTTTCTTTTATAAAAACTCAGAATCTGTCTCCCCTCAAAATTTGGGAAAGCGAAAAAAAATTTCTTCAACATAAATCCAAGAACCTTTCCGATAGTTCCTTTAAAATTATCAAAAAGAAGCTCAGGGTTATGAGAAGATATTTTACCACTTTTTTGGATGTTATTTTTTAATATAATTGAAATTAAACAATATTTTGCTAAAAAATTATCGTTTAAATCAATATGCCACAATTGAATAGTTTTTTTAAAATTTTCCATAATAACAACTAAATTTTCAATTTTTTTTTGTTTTAAATATGTAATTATTTGTCGTATTTTAAAATTTTTTCTTTTCATATAAATTGAATTTGGAAAAATACTTTTGATATCATGTAAAACGAAAAAAATTGTTCTGCTCGGATTGATTGAAGTTGTAAAAACTGTATTAATTGAATTTTGTTTCATTTAAAAAATAGTTTATATTAAATTTTTAAAATTAGTGCAAGAGCATACGTGGCCGAGTGGTTAAAATAACAAAAAAGGCGAGAGATTAGAAAGCAAAAATCTCTTGGGATTTCCCGCGCAAGTTCGAATCTTGTCGTATGCGATTTAATGGAATATTTTTGTAATGAATGTGGTGGAATTGTAGATATCTATTTATCAGATTTGATTATTTGTAATTTTTGTGGATCTAGAGTTCTATATAAATCAAGAACAAAACAGATCCTTCAGTATGAGGCCAGAAAATTCTAAAAAAGTCTTTCTTGTCCACTTCAATATATTTTTGTTTTTATATTCTAATTTCCCTCATCGATTGGATTTTTTTTATAACTTATATTTTTCGAATTTAACTGCTAATTCAGTTGAATCTCTTTTTTTAATAAGTTAAAAAAAAAAAAAATACAGTTGCTTAATTCTATGAATACTAACTTTTAGAAAACCAAGGATGAGTTGTAACAAATAATTTCTAAGATACTAAGGAATTTCGCTTTATATGTAAAAAGGAAAATGGAACTTTACGGAAAAAAAAAATTTTTATTTTTGTAAATTTGATTTTTAAAAAGGAACATAATCTTACAAAGAATGTGGCGTTTTCTTTAAGAAATAAGACAAAAAAAACAATTATAAATATGAACCTTGACCTAAAAAATGATGACGAAAAACAAAAATTAGGACCAGAA
>Ga0115006_10000468_pt1 | contig 21943 bp, 14 predicted proteins | sample ArcOceMetagenome_3_FD_88943 | JGI IMG/M metagenome (GOLD analysis project Ga0115006, IMG submission 88943) | Marine eukaryotic phytoplankton communities from Arctic Ocean - Arctic Ocean- Svalbard ARC20M Metagenome | ecosystem: Environmental > Aquatic > Marine > Oceanic | place: Arctic Ocean...
AATGAGGCACTTCAAATGCAATCACAGAACGATAAAAACACACACACACAAGCACACAAGCTCCTACTAGTACGTAGTTGCTTGCTAGCAGAGAGAGATGCTGGCTGCTGCCCCCCCCGCCTGCTCCTTGCGGCCACTAACACAGCATGATAGCACTAAAGGCTTGTTTGGCGCATGCGCGCTCCCCGTGCTTTCTGCTTCTCATCGGCGCTTGCCGCCATCGTAGTGCGAAGGTAAAGAAGAAGTTGTTGAACTGCCGTGGGCGAGCCGGTGGTGAGGCATCGTTGCATCATTTCTGCTTTGTTGATCCTGTTCCCTTTTCGGAAGCTCGTTGTCGTCGACGTTCTAACGTCTTCTGCTTTTTGGCGCACCCGCGACGCCACACTGTCATTTTTTGTCGAGCGAGCTGCAACTCCATCCCATCCACTCACACGAACGACACTCCCCAACTTGCATCGCTTCTTCAATTCTCTCGTCCCTTTCGGATTGATTCCTCTGGAAATAATTATCGACTCCAGGCTATAACAGACGAACTATGAATGGCCACGGTGGCAGCTCCACCGTCACGGTCCTTTACAAGGTTGCCAACGCCGGGAAGGAAGATGCCGGCCTCTTTAATGCCTTCGAGATACCCCGCGGCTCCGGTCTTACCCTGGCCACAGTCAAGAGGTGAGCTTATGGAGGAGAAGGTCATCTTTTCCCATTTTATATCATGTGTGTCTGGTTATTAATATCAAACGTGTATCGTTGTTAGTTTCTTGAGGCTCACATGTGTTTCTTTTTCTGGTGCCATCGGCTTGCGCTTCCGACCGCGATGCACCGCCCTTCAGTCATTGCATGGCTCTGAACCACATCAATGCCGCCGGAACCGACGGATATCATTGGCGCGTCCGCATTGACGAGAAGACGTCGTCGGACGGCAGCGGCAGTACCAAGGTCCTGGCCTACAGCTGGTGGGACATTCAGGATGAGAATGCCAAGCTTCCCGTGAAGGAGGCCTCGATGTCCGAGTTGGCGGCTATGTTCCATGGGGGCAGCGGCAGCAGTAGCAGTGGCGGCGCTACCGATGACATGACCAAGGCCGCGACTGGCGCGCTCAAGTCGCTCGGCAAGGCCATGAACAAGGTCGCTGGTGCTGTGGACCATCATCACGGGAGCGGTGCCGACCACGATCACGGACCTCGCGTGAGCTTCATTGCCTTCAAGCTTACCGAGATTGACCGGATGTTTGGCCGTGTCGGTGGTGGAAGAGCTGGTGGAGGTGTCGCCAAGAGGGCGCCTGTTCGTCATCGACCTGCTCAGCCACGCCCAGCGGCTGCGGCTCCTCGGAGGGCTGCTGCTGCGGCTCCACCTCGTGCCGCCGCTGGAGCAGCGCAGGCGACTGCGGCACCGGCCCCTCGTGTCCGTCCTCCAGCTCAGAAGCAGCCCTCGGCCGATTTGATGGGATTTGACAGCTCTCACTCGGCAGCGGCGGCTGCGAGGGCCGGTGCGCCTCTCCGTCCTCCGCCGAAGCACGCCACCTCGTCCCCGGCAGCCTTTCACAATGAAACTCGCGCTCAGCGTCTGAAGCGCGAGTATGAGGCCAAGAAGCAGACCGCCAACCGCGTTTGGGACGACGTCGATCAGCGATGGGTCGAGGTTGATGCCAAGGCCGGATCGACCGTCCATCGGGGCAGCACGTCGGCACCGCCGGGCGTGTCGAATGGCGGAGCCGCCTCGGCGGCCGCCCCGGCCAAGAAGGAGGTAGGTATCAAACTCGACCCCAACAATGCCCGGGGCAAGTCGGCGGGTGTTCAGGCGGCGGTCAACCAGCGAGTGAATGACATGAGAGATTCGCAGCAGAAGGCAGTTCAGGAGGTGCGGGAGCGCGAGCTCAAAAAGAAGGAGTCGGAGGCCGAGGAGGATGAGGTCCGAAAGAAGTTCGAGCCCAAGATCAAAGCTTGGTCGGAGGAGCATGGCAAGAAGAAGCAGCTCAGAGCCCTGCTATCATCGCTCCATACCGTCCTGTGGGAGGGCGCCAAGTGGAAGACCGTATCGTTGGGAGATATTCTGGATGCCAACAAGTGCAAGAAGTTTTATCACAAGGCCACGCTGGTTGTTCATCCCGATAAGACGGGCAAGCTCGACGCCGAGAAGCGATTCCTCGCCAAGCGTATCTTTGATGCCCTCACACAAGCCAAAACCGAATTCGACGCATCGAATTAGATAGAGTCTGGAGTGTGGAAAAGCGAGCGGATACATCGCGGTTGAGTATGATTTTCTTATTACTCGTCTACCTTAAGAACGCCTTTCAGCATTTATTGACACCTAGTAGAAGTACAATTTGAATTCTATCTACGTAGCTAGAGGTTCCGCTCTCGTTAAGAGCCCTAGCTAGCTAGAGAAATCCTTCACATTTTTTGTAGACTGCATTTCTAATTCGGCTCTATAAATTTCTTATGTCCGTATGTCCAAGGGACGCAATTCCCTTTGGCCTGTCTTCCACGCTCCTCGGCTTCTTGGCACGATTTATTTGAATCCACGGTCACGTTTTCTTCAGCTGCGGGTACGACGTAGAAAGCACGTTTTGATTCTCATTATCAATCCACTTCCATCATTATAGATCATACACCCATGGCGACCAATTGCCTGTACACGATCGCGGTGGTCTTATATGCTTCCCAGCTGATTCCTCAGGTCCAAGCTGATCCTTTGATCAGATGGGTTCGTCGCCTAAAAGGCTGTGGTTCACTTTCCGCTGCAAGTCCACGGAGAGGAAACGGCGTAGTCTCGGCGCCGAATGGCCAGACTGTTTGGATTACGGATGATGGAGGGGCGCTGCATGTACTCGACACGATCAACACCACCAAAGAAGAAATTTATTTTCGGCCGCCTTCGGTGGAGCATCGGTGGACGGAATCGAGGTCTTCGGTTTCACTTTTTGTCAACGTGAATGGAACTGAGACTGAATACGCGGTGTATGCGGTCACTGATGTGGCTCACGATGACCAGAATTCAACTAGTAGCCGAATCATTGCTGTTCACGGCAGTGGTGATTTGATTGGAACTCTAAGGTGGCAGTTAGAGGTCGAAGGTGTCGCAGTTCAAACGCCTCAGATAGGAACAGATGGTCGCCAAATCTACGTGACACACAACGATGCCAGTGGTGGTCGAGGCTATTTCTCTGTCATTGGCGCAGAAGGGAATAGAATCACTCGCCAGTCTAGTCTGAATCCCTTTGGGCCGATAACCATACAATCGGTCGATGGCATTGATGAACTATACTGGGGTGAGGCCAATGGGCGTGGTCACTCAGCTTCAGGAAGGATTTTTCGTTACGATAGCAGCCTTATGCAGACTGACGTTGGATTTGAGATTGTTACCAGCACGGTGGTTCCTCCGGTTATTTGGAGGGAAAATAAAAGACGTAGGATGTGGATCGGGGGTGAATCCTCGACAATACATGGCTGGGTCGATGGTAGATCATTTTTTGATGCCCCTTCTTGGAGCCGTCAAATCTCACCGAGTCTGCGGAACGAGACCTATCCCATCACCACGAAAATCATCTCATCTCCTGATGGATCGCGGTTGTATGTTGCATCCGCATCCACTTCCTTTTATTGTCTGAATTCCAAAAATGCCAATATAGTGTGGAAGGCAAAAAGCTTTGATAGCGTATATACCGAAATGGCGATATTGTCGCCAGATTACTCGAGCATTTACAGCATCCGACATCGTGACGGAACGGTAGAGAAGAGATCCGCAACGACTGGTGATCTGATCTGGAGCTTCAATTGCACGAGCATACCAGGCAGGCATCCTACGTGCCAAGATAGTGTCGAGGCCGAGTTCAGTCTCTCAAGTATCGGTAACACTTTCTACTATGTCGACATATGGGGTACTTTGATTTCTCTCCAAGTGGGTGATTTCCCGACCAGTCCACCCTCGTTCTTGCCAACAGTCACACCTTCTGATAGACCTAGCAGAAGTATGCATCCATCATCCTTTTCAAGCAAGCCCAGCGCGGAATCAATTGTGAAAGTTTCTAGGGAACCAAGCTCGGAACCAACGCTGCCCACCGAACCCAGTGCTGAGTTCAGCATCAGCGTAAATCAATCGTCCGTACCCTCGTCTTCAAGTGAACCCAGCCCCAATCCTAGGAACTATGTGCCCTCCACACATGTTTCTACTGCGCCGAGCGCCTTCTTGAGCGAGGAAATATCCATCTCACCCACGGTCACGGCGGCCACAGAGTCATCTTCATACCCACCATCGTCTCCATCTGCACTCGAAAACAGTGGCGATGGCGTCGATTCCAGAGCCCCTCAAAGAATTCCGGCTTCGAATGATGCACTTGGCAGTCCAACAGAGTCAAAGACGGCATCCAGCAGCGCCAAAATTTTGCGCAATTTTCCTCTACTTTATGTGCGTTTATTTGCGGTTGGAGTGGTGTGGCTTGTATTAGTTTAGAGGATTATTACTATCCTTGCTTGCTAATGAAAGATTGAGTTCTTGATAAACTCAATGAGACCGAGCTTTTCAGCTCCTTGCTCTATGAAGAGAGTCGCCGCTACTTTCCACAAACTAGACAGAGATAATTTACCGAACGGAACCATAGGTTTTACTGTGAGAGGGGAATCGTCATCGCCGTATCTCTCCTTCCATATCATACTGGATGGAAGGAAGAGGAATAATATTGATATGCTAAAGGCGCCGGCGTAGTCAAGCAATTTGCAGGCGTTGACAGCATCGCTCGCAGATATCAGGGCCGCTGGAACCAAAGACCCTGCAAAAAGTGCTGGCCTCCACCTTCCGGTCCTTATTTGTGCAGTGTCTTCGACATTGTCCACGAAGAGCCTGGAAAAGTTGAACAAGGTTCCCGCGACAACTAGCGTCGAAAAGACACTGACGAGTCCTCCAAGTAGGCCACCCTTGCTTTGCAGCAAGGCCACTGGATCCACTCCAGCCACCAGGAAACCTGATTCAGACATAGCGTTACCCAAGGTGATGGCGTTCCAAAGTAAAAACAAGATGAAGGGGAAAGCTGTCCCGGTAATGACTGAAGTGATGATCTTGTTCTTGTCTCCTTCCAACATGGAAGTCACCTTCGGCATAACTTGCTGGTAACCAAGCGACATAAAAATGAGTGGGAGAGCATTAAAGACCGCCTTGGGGTTCTGGTTCTGTCCTGCGACCAATGCTGTGAAGTCAGCACTTGTCCCTCCAACACCGAGAGTGGCAAGAAGAGTCGCGACTGTGCCAACCAACAAACCGGTGTTTATGGTGTCCTTGGCAGACGGTTTCACTGCGAAGGAAGCCATCCCCACTACGCCAGCAAATATCAGCTCCTTGATGCCAAGCGCAGAACTCAATATATTCCCAATGCCTACGCTGCTCAGGAGCATTCCGACGTTTTCACCTCCAGTAGCAATACAAGCAATGATGACAGCTAACTGCAAACCAAAATACGCGACCGTTCCAATCGTCGAGGGCACTTTTCCCAAGGACTCCCGAAAGAGTTTCATCAATTTAACATCGCGCTTGCCAGTTGTTCCCATTTGATTGATGCATCGTTCGGCAATCAACAGGCCGGACATTACCGAATATATGTACGACGGCACCATAAACGCCGAGGAATAAAGAAAACCAGAAGGGGCGACCGCCGAGGGCAGATGGAGCATTGATACACCCAGGGTCGTCCCGGCGATCAGCGCCGTGGCCTCCAATGTTGATCCAGACGCATGCTTTGATGTTGATACCTTCCCATCGACCGATTTGTCATATTTGAGGTTGCTGTCAGGGGGGGGGGGAATGCATGTTTCGATGATAAAAGGTGAGTGGAAGAATATTGCGAATCTCAGGCCACATTCGCTTTACATGTAGTGAAACTTACCTGTACAGCCGGGGCACTTCTCCACTTGTCAATTCAGGAAACGCAATCCGACTCTCATCTACGACGCCCACTTTCTCGGCCAGCTTCGAAAGCAGCGTGCTCGTTTCATTCCCACTCGGGGGCAGTGTCTTTTCGTCCTGCTGTTCGTACTGCTGTTCGTACTGTGCGTTCTTCGGTAGCATCGGGACGTCATGTGTTGCAATCTCGTCTCCATTGATGTCTTTAACCGACCCAGTGTTGACCGGATGTTTCTCAATGAAGGAGCTATGCAGTGAAAAGCCGCCGCCGCCGTTGCTCGTTATCGAGCCTCTGTTGCGACCGCTACTGGTCGTGGTGGCGGCAGCAAACCTTCCTCGAAGTGACGAAGAACGTTGAGGATGATGATGCGTCCCGCCAAGGGTTGGGCTTGGAGGCGAAAGATAAATATGAAGTGGTTGGGTGAACGCTTCGGCGCTCTGTGGGACATCACATGAGGCGAGGAGGGCAATAGCGGCGGCTGTAGCCGCCGAGCGGCGGGCGCGGGAGGCCACCATTTTGCAGAGCGCAGAAAAGTGGAAAGGCGGCAACAGCGCAACAGCTGATGACGCACATCTCGCATCGCATCGCATCGTGCGGCCGAGTCAGCTTTAGTCGAACAAGTCCGATGTGTTTGGGAAGTTCGACGGATCGACGGATGAATGTGGAATGAATGAATCGAATTCATCCATCGAATCGAATCGAATCGAATGTACACGCACCGATAGATCTAATGCGTGTAATCAAAACATAACTTGGCTTTTAATTCCTTCAGCATCAGCCTACGTGTACACGTACCGGTACATGTACATGTACCGGTAGTTGGACCCAGCTGCAAATCCATTTCAGCTTTCTACAATGCCTTCTGGGCATCATGAAATTCTGCCGAGGTGCAAATGGTGCAGAGGAGATAAGACTTCGTCTGCTTAAACACAGAGCGAGTGGCCGGGCCAAGAATGATAATCCAGCGAATGAAACGAGAATAGCCAACAACGTTAGCAATGTGGTTTGTTTTCCATGCTGCCATTGATACTTCGTCAAAGATTGTTGGATGATCAAGCACTTGAACGAGGGTCCCCGGCAAAATGTATCGCGAGAAAAATGGCTTGGGAACGAGTAGACCGTACTCGTCGTATTCTCCTATCTGCAACCATATTGGAATGTCCCAAATACAGATGATGCTAATCGAGTCCTCGATGAATTTGCCAACCATTTCTGCGGTGCCTTCTTGCCACCAAGGGAGCAGCACCTGGAAAATCTGGCCGAATGAAGCGTGGGCCTCCTTCGAAAAACGCCAAGAGATTGATATTCGCGCCACCTCGAGAAGAACGCACACCAGGACGATCGACTTCCATATAAATGTAAACCTCGAGTTGGGCCTCAGCAGATGATGAGCGAGGAAACCATTCAATTTCTCCCTTCCAAAAATATTCCCCCTCAGACTGACGAAGTTCTCGTAGATTTCTTGAGCATCGTGTCTGTAAGATGGTCGCTGAGGACTTGACTTCAGGTCGGCAATTTTCCGTTCCGTTTCTCTTTGACGCTCAATCATTTTTTTCTCGTCGTCGAAGCTGCTCTGTAACCGGGCGGCCGTCGTCACTCTCTTCATTTTCTGTAGCTTCCCGATTGCTCTTGAATACGTAGCGAGTTTCCAAGCTTGTATCTTTGCCTTTATTTTCCATTCCTGTTCCAGATATTGAAGTTGCTGCTGAAATACACTTTTTCGTTCCAGTGATTTCACTTCCTCAGCTATTCGATTCGTACGCATACGGCTTCGCCACGAATCGAGAGATCGGAGTCTGAGTTTATCGACGAACTTAAACAGAGGGATGGCAAACTTGGTCCATCGAATACCCCTCACGACCTTCCTGAAACGAGAATAAAATAATATCGGTTTCCGCACCGCAAAAGGAAGAGCTGTGTGCCAGATAAAGTCGTGCTTGGCGCCGGCAAGATAAGAGGCAAAGACATGATATTTCTCCTTGCAGAATGTAAATGAAAATGCTATCAAGGTCGAGGCTACCGCGAAATCGCCGTTTTGCTTTTCAATGGGAAGGCGCAGAGGTAGGAGCGATATCCACGCCACAAGTGTCAAAGATGCGTGAGCCCAGACGCGAATTGTGTGACGATCCAGTTGCACCTGCTGTATCCTTCGAAGCAGCCTCCGAACAACGGTTTCAGAAGGTGGCTCATCCGTTTGTTCGTTCTCGTTCTCAGGTACTAGTATGGTTGCATCATCCCCTTGACCCATCAGATGCAATCCAATCGACGAGAAGTTGGCCGTCGACGAAAGTTTGCTGAAGGACTGGATCGAGGGAAAGGTCGTAAAAGTTAAAACTCTCCCGATCTGTGCCTCGCAATTCGTGAGAAATGCATCGTCGGATGCCCTCTGCTTGGCATTCTTGGCTCGCCGGATGGCTTCGGCGAAGCACAACAATGCAAACACTATGGCGGGAATATCAACATCACCTGGTCGCGGCCGATTGGATTCTTTGGTCTGATTTCGATCAGTGCCTCCTAAAGAGTCCGGCCGATCCGACAGCCCTTGAAGTATGACCGTCCAGCAAGACGCAATGTCAACAATGGCTGATGTCAGGAGGAGACTGGACCATGTCAGAAGGCGACGTCTGCTTGTTGGTTGCTGTGTTTGGTTACCCGCGCCGGCGCACACACCACACGATGGGAAAGTGGTCATACCTTTCTTATTTGAATTGTTCCACTGGCCAAGCTGTTTCAATGATGCGCGCGAAGTCAATGCAAAGGACGCATCCTCTACCCCACACTTCAGTACAACTTCTCTCAAAAATGATTCGATTCGAGGAGGCGAGAGCAAAAGTGAAAGTGGCTTCCCGATAGTGCGTCGAATTTTCTTTATACAAATTGTAGAATTCGGTTTGTCTTGTTACGTACCGGTATCACGTTGTAGAATGTTCCGCTCCGGGTGTCTTTTTATCCATTCATTTTCAGTAATTCTATTCTGATTACGATTGACAGCCACAATGTCTTCCGCCGGTACTGTTGGGGTCCCCAAATACGCAGCTACGAGCAAACAGCGGTAGGGTGCTTTTGATTTGGGCATCCCCATTCAGCGGTAGGGTGCTTTTGATTTGGGTATCCCCATTCATTCCTCTCCTAACAGCAAGGTATTTCGCAACCATTGTGCCACAATTACGAATTGCTGGCGGCATCATTGCCAAGGCCTCCACCAGCAGCAACATCGTCAGCAAGAGTTCTTTTGCAAGTCGATCGCTATCCTCGATATCAGCGAGAAAAGTTGGTCTGTCGTCTGCAGAGCAAACCGTCAAAGTGCGAGTCTATCCCTCTAACATGACAGCTACTAGTACAGCCGACATGCAAGCACTGCCGGAGCCAATTGACGACATCGAAGAGCTGCATCAGAATGCCGTGCTCAAGGGTTCGACGACCTACATCGATCCAGCAACAGGCTTTACAGTGTTTACGGAATTGGCGCATTTGCGGAGGGGCAAATGTTGTGGTAATATATGCCGTCATTGTCCGTATGGGTGGGAAAACGTCAAGGGCCACGAAGGATCGGCACCACCGAAGAAGGAGGGCAAAATCAAGAGTGGCGACAGGGCATCTGCGAGGAAGTTGCTGAACAAGTTGAGTTCTGAAGCTGCCGCAGCTGCTGGTGCCGCGCCGAATGGTATGAAGTCGAACGCGTATGTGTCGAGTGGAGTCATCAAGACGCGTCCAAACGACGAATATGCCGAAGAAATAGCAACCAATATCGAATCCTGCATAATCTCGCCGCCATCGCGTACCATGATTGCCGATGCCCATATTGCCGATGAAAAGAAGAGCGAAAGTCCCGATACGGTACATACCAAGGAAGCTGGCAAAGGAGGCAGACATGGAGGGCTCAGTACCAGCAAAAATGTACCATACACCCGAGGGGGAGACTCGGGGACGTCCCAGCTGTTTACCGGAGAAAGACGAAGCAAAACAGATATTACTTTTGAGGCAATGGGCACCGTTGACGAATTATGCTGCGTCGTTGGGACTGTTCATGCCGAGCTGATGGCTTCCACCAGTGACGTTGATGCCAAGAAGTACGAAGAGCTAGCAGAGTGGCTGTTGGATGTGATGAGCCGATTATTTGATTGCGGAAGTCACATTGCCAAGCCACCGAAGCTCAAATCAAAGAGTGAAGAAGAAGATGATGATGATGACGACGACGATGAAAGCGACAGCGATGCCGCCGATGATGAGCCTATATTCAAATCAGATGGTGTCGGTGGTGGATTTGATGCCGATCACGTGGAGCGACTGGAGGAGTGGATCGATGTCATGACGGACAAATTGCCCGAACTCACGTCGTTCATCCTGCCCACGGGAGGGCGAGCATCGGCGCAGCTCCACGTTGCTAGGACGGTATGTCGCCGTGCGGAGCGACGGACCGTCGGCTTGGTTCAGGATGGTGTTTGCGATCCCAACGTCCTTCGGTATCTCAATCGCCTGTCCGATTTCTTCTTCACGGCCGCGCGATGGACGAATTACTGCGAGGGCCAGGAGGAGATCCAATATCGACGGCCCTTGCGTGGAGCCAAGCAACGAAATCGCGTTCAGGTGAGTCTTAGAGATGAACAAAAGTAAGTACTACGTAGCTCTAAAGAGTAAGTAACCAATTTTGCAAAATTCTGAGATATCGATTTCTCTTTCCTACATAGATCTAGCTAGTTATATATAGCTGCGTAGCCTGTAGAAGACATCCGTATCCTGACTCGATGCTTTGTTGTGTGGTTTCGTATTTACTGCTCTACACTACACGTAGCTGCGTGCCGATTCTTACTTACGCCTCTGGGAAGATGGTCTTCAAATACTTTTCCAGTTGTACAGCGCAATCGGTGTAGGGACTTTCCGTCCCATTGTACAGCTTGCAGTTGTTTACCATCCTCGTAAGGTCTACGAACAGCATCTCTCTGGTTTTGTAGAACGTTCCCTTCCGAATCCTCTTCTCGATTGTGCTCAGATCGATGGGATCCTTGACGACTTCCAGGTAATCGGGAACCTCGTCGGTGTTGACCGGCTCCCGGAAGGGCCAGGCACATTGCTGCTCCTGCGTCTTGCGCCACAGAGCGAGGAGCTCCGACTTGAGCTGATTCGCCTTCCGATCGCTGTCCTTGGCGGCGCCGGTGCAGGCCTGCAGATCCGACAGGGTCCAGCCCGCCTCAGCGACGCCGGGGATGGCCATCGACCGGGCGGCGTCCTGATTGGAGCGCGATACGCCGGTCAGGTCGGGCTCCCACCCCCGGGGCAGGGGCGGGTAGACCACCCGGTGGGACTTGGCCACGGTCGCCACCCGCTGGAGGAGGAAGGCCTTCTGGGCCTGTATTATATCCGGCACCCGGGTGAAATCGATGGAGGGGTGGACGTAGCACTCCATGATGGTCCCGCCATCGTAGTCCTTGATGAGGCCGTGGTACCGTCCCTTTGGCATCGTGATCGCCTTGGTGAATCCCTGTTTCTTGAAGTACCCGATGGCGTAGTTGTCGGCGTAGGTGATGCTGTACTCCAGCCCCTCCCGGACCATCTGCCGCTTGAGGAGGTTCATCAGTTTGGTGCCGTATCCCTTGACCTGCTGGCTGGCCGACACGGCGCAGAAGGCAATCTCGGCGAAGCGCATCTCCGGGTAGGCCCGGTAGCAGATCCCGCCGATGATCTCCTCGTCGCCGCCCCTGTGCTTGGGATCCTGCGACAATATCGCCAGGCTCTTGTGGCGCCTGTCGAAGACGAGGCGGACGATGTACTCCTTCGGCATCTTGGGCAGTTGCCGGGCGAAGAGGGACTTGAGGCCGATGAGCTTCACCATGGAGTCGGGAGTGCCGTCGTTCGTTACGATGCAGTGCTTGATGGCATCGTATTCGTTTTTCGGGCGGGTTGCCGATGCCGTTGCCGGTGCCGGTGCCGATGCCGATGCCGATGCCGATGCCGATGATGACATTGATGATGCCGGTGGTTCGTTGGCTGGTGCTTCGGCGGAGGGAGACGCCGGAGCCTTCCGCTTCGTCCCCGCCTTCAACGCGGCGACAGTATCCGAGCTCTCGATCTCCATGTTACCAGCAGAATAATGAATAAATGAGCGAGAGATGTTGAGGGGATATGCAGATAGGGGTCACCCCCACGAGATGCTTTGGTATCAAGACATCAAGACGTTTCGACATTGTAAATTGTAATCAAGACGGTTCGACATTCGTATTCGTCTACTACACGTACTAGAAGTACACGTCGCCATGCTCCGCGCCCCCCTCTCCCCCTTCTCCATGATGCGCCTGCTCCTGATCGCTCAGGGCACTCTGCGGCGATCGTCTTGTCGTGTTTCGGCGTTTGCTCCTCCGAAGGCAGCACCAGTAAAACGAAGCGGCACCACCCTTCATGCCGGCGCCTCGACAGAGGAGCCCCTCGTTACCCTCGAGGATGGTCTGCACGAGGACGAACAGACCATCAAGAAGAGTCGCTTCATCGGACTGGCCGCCAACTGCGTCTCTTGGAATGCCGCGCAGGATTTCATCGCGCAGGTGCGGGCCGACCATCCCAAGGCACGGCATGTCTGCTTCGGCTTCGCGGCCGGGGTCAACCCCGTGCAGGAGCGGGCCAGCGACGACGGGGAACCGACCGGCACCGGCGGGGCGCCCATCGTCGGCGCCATCAAGGGAGAAAATCTGAGCGACGTCGTGTGCTGCGTGGTGCGGTATTCCGGTGGGATAAAACTGGGCGCCGGAGGATTGATCCGGGCGTACGGTGGTACCGCCCGATTGGCCTTGCGGGTGGGTCCCAACAAGGTATTGATCCCGACATGTTCCGTGAGGGTGGTGGCGTCGGCGAGCAATTCTGGGGGCGTTTACCAGGCCATTGGCAAATTTGGCGGCAGTACCAGCGATGAGTGCTACAGTGACAGTGGTGATTTGACGGTGACGCTCACCTGCGAAACGGAGTTTATGGAACAGCTTCAGAACGACATTCGCGATGCCACAAAGGGCGAAGCGACGTTTGGCGAGGCTACTTGAACCGAACCATGGATTTCTATTTTATTTTGGTGCTGGGGCTCATTCTTCTCATTCTTGGCGCGGTTGCCACCAAAAAGAACTGAGTCAGTTCTTTGGAGCAATTCGCGGCGTCATTTTCGTTGCGATGGTATCTTTTGCGTCGGTACTGCCTGACGAGAAAGAAGAAGGCAGGCGCAGGCGCCAAGATGGAGCTGCTTCTGGTACTACTTCTGGTATCTTCTCGGACGACAAGGGCAACTTGCGCTTTGTGAATCTCATCGTCCGAAGGCCTCTTCTGGTGTTTGGTAGCACGCTAGTTACATGTTTCCTTCTGTCGGCGATACTGTTCCGTGTGGTGTTTGCCAATGGCAACCCGATCACCGACGACCAAGCCATGTACGATATCAACGATCCTCGGTCAATTGCCTGGGATTCTGTTCGTCTTGCTCGACGACAGATTGATATTCAGTTTGCTGGGGCTAAAGCAGCCGCCCTTTCTGGAAGTAGGAGTATATCTGCCAATAACGGCAGCACCGAAGTCAGACAGCAAGAACTACCAGGGGATTTCACCTATTGGGTTTTTGAGGCCAAAACGGACGCCGGTGTCTTTGGCACGAGGGCCGGCATCGGCGTTCTAAAGGAGGCGGAGGATATGTTTTACAACGATCCCACCTATCCGGACTACTGCAAGCTGATCTATGACGACGACGACAATGCGACATGTGAAAGGCCACTGTCGGCTATGAATAGCTACTACGCTAGCACATGGAATTCGACGACAGCACAACGCATCATTCATGAACTCAGTTCAGCAGAGAAGCGATCGACTTTCAATGGTATCGCACCCTGCCTCTATGGCGTTGCTTGTCAGGAGATTTTGCCTGCTGTTTCTGCCAATGATCTGCAGTGGGCTCAATCGCTCAATCAAGATATGAATGCCATCGTTTCTGCTTGGGACGGAGAAGGCGATCTCAATTCCAACATTACAGAAGTTGCCATGTTGCATGCCGTTTTTACCCAGATTGGAACACGAGCTGCTCTCGTCGCATTTTTTTACGACGAAAATTTCTCGCTTAAAAACCTCATCAGCATGTACTCCCGGTCGATTGTGATGTGGGGAGCACCATTCAACGTATCCGAGGCATCCGAGATTATCAGTGAGGACGGTGGGCAGCAGAGCAGCAAGAAAGATACTGAATTGCGGAAGGAATACGTATTTCAGTTTCACATTGACGCCATGGACAAGCTATCGGACCCAAACAACAACGAATACGTCAATAGCTACTACTTCATGGGCTCCGTCATTTTTGGGGTGGTCCTCGACATCATGATGAAGGACGCCCTACGCGCTGTCGCATCCTTCGTCCTTATCTTTGCTTATCTAAGGCTCAATCTGGGTTCATGGTTTTTGTCGGTTGTTGGAATGCTGGAGATCGTTCTGTCCATTCCGCTCGCCTGGTTCTTTTTCTCGGTTGTCCTGCAGATTGAATATTTTGCCGGGCTCAACACACTATGTCTCTTTATCGTCGCTGCGATTGGAGCCGACGACATATTTGTCTTTTTTGAGGCCTATAAACAAAGCGCATACAAGGGCCAAAATGTCTTGGAATCGCTTGATTCGAGAATGAATTGGGTCTATAGGAAAGCTGGAGGGGCCATGGCAGTCACATCGGCCACCACTTGTTCGGCCTTTCTCTGCACCGTTGCTTCTCCCATCGCCAGCACCAAGAGTTTCGGCATCTTTGCAGCTCTCGTCATCTTCTTCGATTACGTGTTAGTAATGACTCTGTTCTGTACAAGTGTTGTAATCTATCACAATCGATTTGAACGACCAGGCTGTTGCTGTTTCGGGGGGCTTTGCTCGAGAGTAGAGCCAAGTCCGACGGAAGTAGCCTTGAAAAGGGCAAAGGCCAGTGACGAGGATGAGGTGGGAAGTCTCAAAGCTTCAAAGGTAACGAAAGTGTTCAGGACAAAAGTGGCCGGATTCGTTCTGAACGGTCGCAATAGATTGGTCCTGTTTATTCTGTTCGCCGCTTGGTTAGTCATCGCCGGATATTTCACTTCTCAGTTGGAACCCGTTCAACGATCGGAGCAAGATTTGGCCAAGGACCACCCGTTGCAACGAGCTGTCAACATTTTGCGAGAACGATTTCCAAGAGCAGACCAAGATACTCCGGCCGTCATTTCTTTCTCTTGGGGCATTGGAAATATTGATCGAACCGGCGTCAATCAATTATTCGACACCGATGACTTGGGGACTGCGACCTTTGTCGATGGATTTACATTTGATGAGCAGTGCCAAGGTCTCCTGCTGGACATGTGTGATGCCATCAAGATTGACGAACGCCTCGAGCCCTACATAAAGAGAGACGACACAGGCCAAGGCGCTGTTCATTGCTTTATTGAGGAGTTTGCCGCCTATTTTGCGCTGGGAAGTCTTGATGACTGCGCGGCCGTCAAGGCCGGGGAGTGGAGATGCACTGTTTGGGAGCAGCCGTTGGGGAGTGCCAACAATGCAAGCATAATGGCGGATTTTCTCAATTCCAACAGCTGTTTCGCCCGCGATACCATTCACTCCCACTACAAAAACAGCATTGGCTACAACGGCACGTCTTGGAGATTTGCCGGCCTTACCGTTGAAGATGCGGTGCTCGATCCCTGGGCAGCATTTCCCGAGGACTTAGTTCGTGATCACTACGATGCCTACACGGCAGCTGCCCGAGAAATGGATGAAGACATGGAAGAGGTCTGCGGTGCAAAGGTCATGGTTTCAGACAGCGATCAAAAGTTCATTATGATGAACAACCAGCGCTTATACCGAGAGACAGCCATATCTGGAGCCTTTCTGGGCGTCGGAATAGCCTTCTTTGTTCTTCTGCTTTCCACGCGTCGAGTCATCGTCTCTATTCTGGCCACGCTAAGCATATTTTGCGTTCTCATAAGTGTGATTGGTTCCACGACTATGCTGGGATGGACGCTCGGAACAACTGAGAGTATTCTCATCTGCGTCCTGGCTGGTTTTTCTGTTGACTATGTTGTGCATCTTGCGCATGCATTTGTCGTCTCGAAAAGCAGGGACAACGCCGACAAAATTCGAGATGCATTCGGAGACATGGGCATGAGCGTGTTCAACGGGATGGCAACATCAGTCATCGCGTCGGTGCCTCTATTCTTGTGCACATTGGTCTTTTTCGTCAAATTCGGGACCTTTCTGTGTCTGACGATTGTCTTTTCTTGGGTGTTCGCCAATCTAGGGTTTATGAGTTGTCTAGCACAGATTGGCGGCTGCGGACAACAAAAGTCTAGCGTCAGTGGTGGTTCGGAAACGATTGTTGTCGGAGGAGATGGCAAAGGTTGTGGTGGCGAATTGGCTGAGGCTGTGGTTTGTTGATAATTACATACATGTAGGAGCCACATATTTGCATATTAGATCTAGCAATTGCAGACTACTACCTCTAGCTCTAGCTAGGTACATGTGCACGTAGATCTACATGTAGTAGAGATCTACTCTTTGAACTTGATCCAGATCGATCTGATCTGCAATAATAAAGATCGTGAGACGCGACCCTCAAAACACCTCTTTTGCGATTTTATTTGCCGTCAGCCGCCGCGCGGTCCGCGCGCGGTCGCAGTGATCAGTGATCATTCGATCATATCACCGATACTCGTACACCACAACAACTGAGTTCGTGCGCAGCCAGCAGCTTTCGTCTCGATCGCTGGTACCAGCTTGAAGCCCGCACTCCTTGAAGTCCACCTCGGTGCCGTGCGTGGTGGTGAGGGTGCTGAGTGCTGCGCTGCCGCCATGATGCAGATGCAGACGAGAACAAGTCGCCCGCGCTCACACTCCATTCATGTACTTTTGCATTTGAGCGTCCTCCTTCTCCTCCCATTCTCTCCGCTGCAGCTTGTCGATTGCTCGTCGGCGTCAATCAAAGATAGCTGGGAAAATGAGAAAGAGATACGGCGTAACCTGAAGGCATACTTCACATCGGAAGAGCTTGAACGACATAGGTCAGAAGAGCTTGGTTTCTTCTGCCAGCTCATCGCCGGCGACGCGGGCCTGGGTGGGTTAGTCAACGACGAGGGAAAGGCAATAATCCTGGCGGGGCTGGACGAGCAAGTTTTCGTCGAGGAATTCAAGGCATGTGTCCAGCAGACCGGTAACCAGAAGTTCGAGGTTGGAGAACGACCCAAGTTCGACGAGTTCTTCATCGGAAAAATATCCGATCCCTTCGTATACCGCCGATTCGTTCTGAATGACGCCCTGTCGGACTATCGGCAGCTGACCCTGTCTGAGAAAGTTGATTATGACCTCGTGGACTTTGCCGAGTTTGATGCCTTAACATTGGCCGAGATGGAGCAGATCGTTCGCAACTACAATGCCGTCGGAGAGTCATGGGTGGTCCATCCCGGCAAGTATGCCGAGGCAGAAATGTGGACGAAGCACCCTGAGCTCCACCAATTGTTTGTCGACGTGGCCAAGGTTCCCGGAGAACTCAAATTCTACGTGGGCAAATTGGACAAATTGCTCGAGTTGGGCCTCCAGGAAGAGACGCAGGGATCTAAAATGACTCTGGTGAGCAAATTGGATAGGTTGTTCGAGCTGCGCATCGAGGATGAGAGGCGCCAGAGATCCGAAATTAGAACTCTCGTCGGCACGACAGATGAGGCCTCGCCAAAATATCAGACGAAGTTGGATAATAACAGGAAAAGGACAAAGGAGGAATTGTTTGATGAGATTCGGGACATCTTGACGAGTCGGGGCGTCAATGTAACGGATGAAATACCTCCCTATCTGTGGAAGCTTTCACGGATCCGCGCTCTGCGAGAAATGCAGTCCTACATGGACTCTGGAAATATTCGCTGGTCAGAGCGGTTGGTGTTGGAGGATTTCTTTGTTTCCATCCGCGGTGCTAGTACAGTGACTCCGCCCTTCGGGTGGTTGGACGATAATTATCATCACTGCGATTGGGAAGGAGTTACCTGTGGCGTCGCAAATAAGAGAGACGTAGACCCTCGGTGTATGGAATTACATGTACCGGGAATCTTCGAGGCCACCGAGCAGCGTCGTCCATCCCCTCAAGAAAATGATCCGAATTCTAGTCTGACTCGAACATACCGGATATACTGCTCCAAAGACCGCATGGATCCACCTCTTGAAGGAGTCACTATGATTGAGCTAACGAACAAGAACCTTCAGGGTACCTTATCTCCCTTCCTTCATCATTTAAAGTGGCTTCACAAGCTCCATTTGTTCGAAAACAAAATACAGGGCACAATTCCTGATTCGTATGGGGCATTTCATAGCATGCAATCGATAGATTTGGAAAACAATCTGATTTCCGGCACGATCCCATGGTCGTTGAGTCGGCTGAGAGAGACACTGCGAGAGTTGTGGCTTGGAGGCAATCGTCTTGGAGGCATATTACCTCCCGATTTGCGTGAGTTGCATTCGTTGGAGTATTTCGGTGTGGCGGGCAATCAACTTACTGGACCGATTCCTCCGTACGAGGACATGGTTAGTCTTCTCAGCTTTATGGCGAACGACAATGTCTTGACTGGAAATTTCCATCCATACTGGCCGGGAAACATCGAGCTCCTGAACGTGGCCAACAACGATTTGACTGGCACCATCAGCGAAAAGTTCAGTCAGTTAGAGACTCTGTTGGAAATCAATGCCGAAAACAATCGTTTGAGTGGAAGGCTTTCTGTCCAGTCCCTTTACCAGCTGCACCGCCTTGTTACCTTAAAACTTGGCAACAATGATCTCAGCGGTGAGATTAATTACGAAAAGAAATGGTGGGACGGAACGCCGGAGCTGGAGCTCATTGAAATGCAAAACAACAATTTTGTTGGCCCTTGGCCAATCCATCTCTTCGATGCCAACGGAAAAGGCGAGCACCTACGACATATCGACCTATCGGGAAATTCTTTGGAAGGGACGATGCCTTCATCAGTCCAAGCCTTGAAAGTTCTTCAAAAGCTTGATCTTGCATACAACCAAGGCTCTGGAAATCTTGACTTCCTTGGAAATATTGGTTATCAGTATCAGCTCAATATTACTGGAAACAAATTCACCGGTAAGGTGCCAGACTCTCTATGTGGCAAAACCAATAAAGCCAAATGGAGTGAATTGTGGGTGGCATGTGATTCAATAGCTTGCCCGCCGGGATACTTTCATCCTGATGGGGCAACGAATTTTCGAGGCGGTTGTTTAAAATGCACTGATCCGCCAGAGCCGCCAGCCGAAGAGTTGGTTGAAGGTGTATTTATTTACGCTGTCCCGAAGCAAACGCGCCTTGGACAATCGATCTGCAATTCCCGACAATATTCTGTCGGCGACCTCAATGCTGATGCGGTTGTGTACGAGCACGAAGCGCTTCGTCTCCTTTGGTCGTCCACGGGGGGCACAAATTGGAGTGATAAGTTCTCGAACTGGAACGATCGCGCTAATACCAAAAAGTGCAGCTACACGGGGGTCACTTGCAACAAGGCAGGAGACATTGTTAAGTTGGATCTGAGGGGCGCTGAACTCTGCAAAGGTGGAGAAAGCGACTGCTGGGGGCTTCCGAAAGAAATATCAGTCATGGAGCATCTTGAAGAATTGTACCTCAGCGGCAATTCGTTCTTCTCAGGTACCCTCCCCAAGGAGGTGAGCTCACTGAAGCAACTAAAAGTCCTCGACACCTCTCGATGCATCAGATTGGGCGGCACAATACCTCCTGAGGTAGGATCCTTGAAGAGTCTAGTGACTCTGAATTTGTCAGAGTGCAATTGGTCGGGAAGTATTCCAACGGAGCTCGCTCAACTCGCATCATTAGAGGAACTCAACATGGGAAAGAACCATCAGATGTCTGGACCACTACCGGAAAACATTGGCGACTTGCACAGTATCAAGGTAGGAATTCCGAAGTTTTTGCATAGCACGAGAGAGGCAATGATGCTAATCGATGAGCGGTTTGTCTCGCCATGTGGGAATTCCTAATATATATTTCACTGAACTGAATTTCTACCCCACCCCACCCGCCCATCCACAGGAAATTCTATTATCGCGAATGAATTTGTCGTCGACGATACCGCACTCGGTTGGTAATTTAACGAACCTCGAAAACCTCGAACTTTATGGCAATAAGCTCGAAGGAGAATTGCCGGATCTTTCCGCCAACAAGAACCTCAAGGTACATTATCTACTGGCTGTTGCATCATTCTGTGTTGTTGCTATGCTGGTTTTATACGCTAAAAGGCACATGCTCATTTATTATTTATCTTCTTTCTCAATTGAAATTCTGTGATCGTAGAGAATAGATTTATTCAATTGCCGCTTATCAGGTACTTTCCCATTTTCACTGACGAAATTACCGATGCTACAGATTATCCATCTCAAGACAAATCGCATGGAAGGCACTCTTCCCAGTGAAATCGGAAGTCTCAGTATGCTGTCCTGGTTTGACGTGAGCATGAACCAAATTATCGGCACCATTCCTGAATCCTTCGGCAACCTTCAAAATTTACGAGACCTTCGACTCGCAGGAAATATGCTCTCCGAGCCCATCCCAGAAGCTCTGTGCTCTAGCGCGGCGGTGCATGCTGGATTAGCCCAGCACTGCGGCTGTGATGCCATTATTTGCCCGGTGGGATCTTATTCTGCCATGGGTTTTGCACCCGGCAAGAAAGGGTGTACAAAGTGTCCCGAGGGGGAAACGACACGATTTCTCGGTAGCACGGAATGTCAGAATTTCTCCCAACAAGACTTTCTTGGCATGCTCTACGACGCCGTTGGCGCTGAAGACTGGTGGCCAATCGATCGAAGGGAAGGTTGGAAGGATACCACCGTGTCCGAGTGTGAATGGAAGGGTGTAGTTTGCGATGAGAATGGCGATGTCAGTGCCCTCTCCATTCCAATGGCGAGGAATGCCCAAGTCAATTCGAATGGACGGGCAAAAGTCTACGCCAGCAGGACGATCCTGGATCCTCGACGAGAAAGGCCGCCAAAAATCGACTTTTCGGAGAAGCTGAAGAATCCTTCTTCTCCGGATGTTGAGCGAATTCTGGGGCAAACTTTTGAAGACTTGAAGGAGTACTACCACCGGCACTAGAGCTCTACTTATAATTCCTAGATCATCTATGTCAAGAGGAAAAGAAGCCTAAGCAAGATCAAGCAAGATCAAAGAAGCAGAGGTACCTACATTAACATGTACGTACTACTTGATCGTAACGTAGTACGTGCACGTGCAGGAATTTATTAAAAAAATAGGGTAGGAATTCCTAGATCTCTACTACAAAATGTAGGATACACATGTACCTAGGTACGAGTAGATCCAAGGAAGGGCTGACATTCATCCCTTGGTAGATCTACCATGGTCTACCGTAGTATAAGTACCGGTAGTACATGTAGACTCTCTCTAGATCTAGATCTAGCTAGCTACGTTATCTACACATACATGTACCAACAGTGTAGATCTAGGAATTCCTATGCGGTAGAGTCTGCCGTAACAACCGGTGCGCGGTAGAAATTTCTACATATGTACATTGTACGGCATTATCAATCGTAGACGCGACGACTCTACACATGACATCATGGCTGTGTAGATCTAATATGCATTGCAGCAGCAGAGCATGCATGCGATGAAAAGAGAAGTGGTGATTTTGCAATTTACCGGTCGGTACAAATGTTGTACATGTCATGTAGGAATTCCTACATTGTACATGTAGAGAATTCATCAAAGTGACAGAAAGGCTTATGGCGTCATCAGGAAGCAGAAAGTGGCGCGGCGGCGGCAGCGCAGAAGGCAGAAGCGATCTTCCTGGCTCTTGGTTGGTGCTGGTTGATCTTTATGGTCCTATGATCTGACGCGTTGATACAGTGCAAATACTTTCTGATACCTTAAAAATCCGTGCCATTTTGTTAAATGAGACCTTAAAAATACATGCCGTTTTACGTATTGGACCTTAAAGGTTCGCCGTATTGATGACAAGTTCATTCGAGAGGGGCCTCTTCTTTGCTTTCTTTTTCTGAGATCATCGATGACTCAGTCTCTCGCTCGCT
>Ga0115006_10000469_pt1 | contig 21903 bp, 19 predicted proteins | sample ArcOceMetagenome_3_FD_88943 | JGI IMG/M metagenome (GOLD analysis project Ga0115006, IMG submission 88943) | Marine eukaryotic phytoplankton communities from Arctic Ocean - Arctic Ocean- Svalbard ARC20M Metagenome | ecosystem: Environmental > Aquatic > Marine > Oceanic | place: Arctic Ocean...
ATTTTATTTAACCTTAAAGAAATAGACAACCAAAATCAAATTGAAGGATTGCTTGATTACTCTTTAGATATTGGCTTCGTACGTTTAGAAAGAGTGCCAAGAGCTTTAGAAATTAAAACCATTTTAAAAGAAAATTTCTGTTTGGTTTTACCAAAAGATCATCCAATAAACGAAAATAATTTTAAAAGTTTATTACAATTTAAAGCAGCATCTTTTATTCTATTTGACGCTAAATATAGTACTTCGTATTACGAAAAAGTAATGCAAATTTTTGATGATTGTGGTTTTACGCCATTAGTATCTCACAATACAATTCACGCTAGCTCTATTTTTAAGTTGGTAGAAAATAATTTTGGAATATCGATTATACCGAAGTCCTTAGCGCAAAAAAGAGGGCATAAGATTCAATTTATTGAATTAGATATGATTCCTCAAAAAACAACACTTTCTGTAATTTGGAACCAAAAAAACACAAATCCGATTTTAAATGATGTTTTAGAGTTGCTTTAGTCTCTGAAAACAGGAAAATATAAGTACAAAAAAACCCAAACTCTAAAGTTTGGGTTTGTAAGTGGTACCTCCAGGAAGTTTTTGGTTTTACTTCATTTTACGTGTTTTTCTATAAGTGAATGAAAATCAATAGTATAATGACTAAATCATGATAAAATAGTAAAGAGAAATCAAACCAAATAACAAGGATTTAAACCTGTGGAGCAACCTCTCGAGCAACCGTTTTCTATAATAAATTTTGTTACTAACATTTGAATTTTATTTTTTGTTAATTTCAAAAAAACAAGGAATAAAGATATTTTTACGCAAAAGGTTTGTCAACACCAAAAAATTCAGCTAAACTATTTATACTTCCTTTTTCATTAGCAATAATATTTCCATCGGCTTGTGCAACTTCAACTAACCAAGAAATTATTGAATTTGCAAACGTTGGATTAAACCAATCTTGAGATTTTAAAAACTTTACAACTGTTATCATTTTCTCTTGTACTTTAGCATTAATTTGATCTTCAGGGGTTTTATCGATAATCGAAAAATACCAATCATGTGCAGTTTTTAATTTTTTATCGGGTTCATCCGAAGCATATGGCATACCATCTCCTACCCAGTGAGCAAAAGTAATTTCACTAATTGATTGAATTTTTTTCATTTCTTCCGGTGTAAGTAAACCATCAGTTACTTCTGCATTTGCAATAAGAATGAAATTTAAACAATCAATCCAATCATATCCAACGCTTTCACCACCTTTCCATTTTAAATACTGTGGGTTATATCCTTCCATAGTTTTATTATTATTTAATTATTAAATATTGGTTTGTAAATTTTATTGAAATTAATTTTATTTAAGGATTTATAATAAGTGTAATATAATGCACCTATTTTTTAAAGACATACTTAAATAAACCACGAGGAATAGATTTTTTTTTGACATATTCAAAAATAATAAAACGGCAACACTCTATAAAAGTATAACCGTATTATTTAGTTTTGATTTACTTCAATTAAATCATATTACTACAGAATCTATTAGTGACTTAACTTATATTAAATAAGGTTTTAAAAACACTTAATTCTAATTCAATCCATAAAACCAGAAAAATTATTGAGAGAATTAACAAGTATGTGAATCTTCTGTGATCTTGTTTGGCCTTATTAATTAGTTTTTTCTTTTCCAAATTTAAATAATATCGCTTGTATCTTTTGTCAAAACTGCTTTTTTGAATTTGAATATAGTTAGTGATATTATTGTTAAATAGATATTGCAGCTTAGAATTTAATTCGATTATAAATTTATTTTTAAGTCTAATATTATGAGATCTATCATACTGTTCTTTATCCAGTATTTTCTGAAGTATATTATTTTCTATAATGTGTTGATTGGAGATAAACTTTTGTAAGATAAGATATTCTTCATCTGATAAATAAATCTTGTAATTTTTAAATTTAAGTCTATTTGGTGTTATTAAAGGGTAATAAAGGTATTGATGGATCGAAAGAATTATTAAAATAATAATACTGAAAAGAACTAAAGCCATTATTACTTTTAAATTGTTATTTTTATTGATGTGTCTAATAGCTATTGAAGTTCCAAACAGCTCCTTTTTAGTTCTTGACATTAATATCATTTTATTATTAATACTTTTTACGATAAAATGATATAAATTATTATAAAAATATATTTTAAAACGTGACTGACGCTTCAAAAGTATTGGGCTCACATCATATGTCTTAAAACTTAATTCTTTATTGAAATATAGATACGCTTTACCTCCTTTAATTGTACCGGCGCCATTTTTAGTTTTAAAAAAATTTGAGTTGAAATATTTAAAATATTCATTCGATGCAACTTTATTCCAGTTCATGTCTTTAAAGGAGAACTGCCAAGAATCATTTAAGTTAATTCTATTTTGCCTGTTTAAGCGATCTACATTAACACCACCCATGATAATAAATTCATCTTTATTTAATAGAAATGAATTATCAAAACGACCTTTTGGAACCTCATTATTTTTTATAATAATTGACTCCCATTCATTAGTCAGAAAATCATATTTGACCATAAAATCTCTTGAGCTAAAAAAACCATATCCTCCGTATCTGTAAATTTCATTATTGTATATAAAGATTGTACTACCAAATTGCATTTTATGATTAAAAGAATTATCAATGCGAGTTAAAGTATTTTCTTTTAATTTTAAAACAAAACCACCTATTCTACTAATAAAATAAAACACACTATCTATTTTTATAGTACTGAAGTTTTTAGTGTCGAATCCATTATTATCGAAAAAATTAGGTTCTGATATATTGTAATTTAATAGGTCTACTGTATAATATTCTTTTTCTGAAAAAAGATAAATATTCTGTTCATCATTATAGGTAGAAATTATGTTTTTAGGAATTTCAATATCTTGTGAAAATACAATTGAAGAAATAAAAAAAAGAATATAAAATAGTTTCATAAATGATGCTTTTTAAGATGTTTAAATAGTAGGTGCAGTTAATTACACCTACTATTTGAACTACAAGATAATTAAATTTGTTGAGATAATAAATTGATACGTACATTTACCTGCCATTAACTTAAAAAAAAATATCCAAATCTGCATTTCTTAGGGGATTAAAGTGTGAAAAATCAATTTATCTATACAAAATATAAATCATGTCTTTACAGCAACAAATAGTATCGCTTTTTTGTCAAACTTTTAAAAATGCAAATGTAAAAAAAGTAGATAAAGATAATCATCTTGATATTCACATTCCTGCTTTGCATGAGAAGAGAGGTACTCATATATTTTTTAATACCTCAAAAGAGAAAATAAAAATAGGGTTTTATTGCAGAGACAAAGAATATGTAGTCTCATTACTTTCAAGATATTCTGAACAAATTGAAGTGTTTTCACAGGGAGTCAGACCGATTAAAAACCCAATATTCTTAACTGCAGAAGAAGCTGTAGATGCAGCAATAGAATTTGTATATCTATTACTGGGTAGAAAGCAGGATAATAATATAGATAAAAATGAGAAAGATTCAGCGCGAATACTTAAAAGATTTATAGTAGAATGATGTTTTATTTTTCTAAAAATTTATGTAACTTTACTTACATAGGATAATGAATGAGGAAAAGAAAACTTATCACCCCTTTATTTCTAGGGGTAGTTTATTTGAAAAAAAACAACTATCAAAAATGAATTTATTTTTATTGATATTGAGGGATCAAAATTCAATTAAAACATATTTTATTAACTTAAAGTCATAGAATTAATAATGAGTAAAACGCCTGAAGAGAAGTTTAATAATATTAATATTGAGCCGGATACAATTATTCAGTCCTTTCGGTTTATAAAAATTGATGGGATAGACTGTAGATATGAAGAGTGGATTTGGGATGGTATTGAAGCGGAAAGTTTGATTTTTTGTACCGACGAATTAAAACTCACTGATGAGCAATATTTAAGGACTTTACTTTCAAAGTTTCTTAGAAAAGATAATATTGATTTCAAAGAAATGACAACTAAGTCATCGGGTAATTACACCTTTATTAACTTCAATTTTAAAATTAAATCTTAAATATAAAATCAAAAACAAGATTCAATAGATTTTGGATATACATTGATTTGGACAAAAAAGAAACAAAATACGAAATTAGTAAAATAAAATTATGAAAAAATTATTAATTGATATGGACGGTGTTTTAGTCGATTTTGGTAAAAAAGTAAACGAAATTGATTTAGATGATACAATCTCCATGCATTTTAAAAAGTCACCTGATGAAATAGAGGGTGTTTTTAGAGATTTAGAACCATTAAAGAATGCTGTTAAATCAGTTATAAAATTACATGAATCTGGTAAATATGATTTGTTTATTGCAACGACTGCGCCTTGGAATAATCCAAGTAGTTTTTCTGATAAAAGAATTTGGATAGAAGAGCATTTTGGAGAAATATTTAAAAAGAAAATGTTTATTACGCACCGTAAAGATCTTTTAATAGGGGATTATCTAATTGATGACCGGTTAGCTAATGGTGCTAAAGATTTTAAAGGGGAACTAATTCACTTTGGATGGAATTATGAGGCACAGTCTTGGAATGATTATAAAGATTGGGAGAGTGTTTTAAACAAATTAATATAGTATTTAATACCTTCATTAACTGAACTTCATCTTCATCAGGATTTATTTTTCCTCTTAGGAGATTTGCGATCTCCTAAAATTGAGCCTACTCCAAGGTAATGTAATAAACTTGAGGTCCCTAAAAACTTTCCAATCTAAATATTGTCTATTGTAAATTATTTAATTTTAATCAAAAACAATCATTTTTAGACTAATCCCAGTTTTCTTTGAATTTCATCAATTAAAGGATAAGTTTCTATTAGTTTAAGTTTTTGAATTTTTGATAAGTTTAAACTATTTGGATGAGGATTATTATTTAATATTTCTTGAAATTCTTTAAAATTCGAACAAGCGACCCTTAATATATCTTCATATAATTCATTTAATATTGCAGCATTCATTCTGGAATCATTAATTATAATTACAATCAATTTATCAAAAGCAATTAATCTTTCCATATTACTTCCACTTAGCAACCACTCGTCAGTTTCTAATAATATATTTTTTAATTCACTTTCGGATGTGTCTTTACCCATCCAATACTTCATTATATTATAAGTTTCTCTTAATTCTGACATTTTAGTTTCTCCGTCATTATACTTTGAAAAATATAAAAATATATAAGAAAAAGCATGACCTATAGCTAAATTATTTGGTGGTTTCTTCATGTTTATGGATAATAAGTAGATTTTAAGTTACAAAAATGAGGAAATTCTGTGATTACTTCACCTGTTTTTTCATTAACAACATCAATTTCCATATCACTAATTTCATTTGTATCTTTCCCACAATCTTTACAGAACGATTTTTCAAAAGAATCTACAAAACTTTCACCAATATCAATTAAACTATTATCCGTTAAAAGAGGTAAAAACCCACAAATACAATTTTCATCTCTACAGCTTACCTTATTTCCACAATTTTCACAAAAACTTAATGATTCGTGTGGTCTAAAATACTTGCCTCCTCTAACATTTCTCTCACATTTTTTACATTTTTTAACAAAAGTATACTCCCCCCACTTTACATTAGATCCACACCAAACACAATATTTAACAATTTTTTTAATAAAATTAATCTCCTCTTTTTCATTAGAATCTTGCAAAGAAATTGAGTCTAGGTTCGGTCTTTCACAACAGTTTTTAGAAAAGGAATATTTCTCTCCACATATTGAACAAAAAACAACATCATACTTTTTCATTATATTATTAAAAATTAATTAAAGAGTTTCATTATTGCCCTTTGAATTATCATTTTCTGTATTTGCCCATGTTAAAAGCTCATCCCAGGAGCTGAAATATTTATTGTTTGGAGGCAATAAAAATATGCTAGCTCCTTTATTTTCTGCAACTGTCTTTTTCCATACACTGTCCCATATAGCTTTTATAATGTGCAGTGTAGACTTATTTCCTGGCCCATGTGTGTCCACAAAATTAACAATCATTTCATTTCCAGTTTTAGGGTGAGTTCCTTTAATTTGAAGAGAAGTAATGTTTTCGTTGTCTAATTCTAAGTCCTCTTCATTGTAATATCCTTCTTTAATCCAATCGTCTAGTAAACCGTTCCAACCCTTTTCTACACTAATACTATCCCATAAATCAACATGTATAACACAGGTTAATTCATCACTGTTTTTATGATTAGTATATATACCGTTTTGCTCAAAAAACAAAAAGGACCCAACATCAAATCCGTAACATACAAAAGGCATAAACCAAAACGGAGATTTAAATCCGCGATTATCAAGTTCAGATCCTAGTGCTTCATTAATCCATGTTAAATAAATACAACTTTTAGTTGAATTAATCTTATTTACAATTAAATCTATTTCCTCAGTGGAAAACCTCCTAAATAAATCTTTTTCAACATTATCAGAATCACTCAATTTGGGAAAAGGGATTACTTTAAGATGATTATTACCCGAACCCAGAATAACCTTGTCATCTTTAACTAGACAGTTCCAATGATTTAGTTTAGTTTGAAAATATAATCCTTCAGGGTATTGATCGATTTGAGAAACTTTTTTTAATTTAGAACTATCAGATTTTTTTTGAAATTCAGGAAAATTTTCTCTTATACCAGAATTTTCAGGAAAAGCTCCGTCAAATAATTTTTCTTGAACGCCCCATATTCCTTTTAAAGCCTCTATGAATTGAAATTCATTATCGTGACAAAATCCATCTGCATAGGAGAGCCACTTTAAATCTGTTAAAATTAATACTAATTGTGTATTGAGTTTATTTTGTTTCTCTAAATCTGAAGTTGTATTGTCTTTGTTGAATTTATTTATAAAATAAGCTTTTATATCATGGACACATTGATATAGTTTTTCAATAGAAGAATTTTTATCCAATTCAGAAGTTACTGCCTCAAAAGTTTTATTGTACTGTTCATCATCTGCACCCGTATTCCACTCTTTCCAATATTTCTTCATCTTCTCTTTTTCTCCTTCGTCAAGTTCATCATCAATTTTGAAACAGAAAAAAACGAAAAGAAATAAAAGTTTTTCATTAAAATTCCAGTTTTCAGGAAATTCAATTAATTCACTCTTATTTTTTAAAAAATCTTTATTTATGTTTCTGTCACGAGAGAGTAATCCTAATCCGCCAGGCACGTCAATTGAATTCCAAATATAATTTTTCAAAAAGCTCCAGGTATCTTTATTTGGAAATTTAAAAAGCAACCTAATTCTCCACCAATGTTTTAATAATGGGTGTTCTTTGTCATTATCAATTAAATAATCATAATCAACATATCTGTTTTCACTATATGAATCTGTTATATAGTTAATGGATTTTTTTGCGTCTTCATTTGAGGTTTTATTAAAAAAATTATCTCGATTAGAATCAATAATTGATCTTAAACTCCATAGTGGAACCGAAAAATTTGTATGTGGTAATATCCAACCATTAAGTATATTATGATAGTCAGCATAACTATTATCTAGTCTTGAAAACAAGCATAATGCTAATGCTACTGTATCTCTTCTAAATCTTCCATTAGAATAAGAAAAGTTAGGATTGTCCATTAGAAGATCATTCCAATGCAAAGCAACTATAGAATAGTGACAAGCCTTATCACGTAAATCTTTACTTGTTAAATTTAAATCTTGTTTATAAATGAAATCAACAAAAACTCTAGTTAAATTCCATAGAGTTTCTCTCTCTTCTGTGCTAGGTTCTCTTGTAATTCTCTCAGATGTAATATTTGTTAAAGAATCTATTTTTTCAAATTCTAAAACTGCATTATTTAATGTTTCGTCAAAAATATCTTTTGTGATCATGATTTAATTTAATAAAATGTAACTTATGAAAATAAAATATAGCCCTAAAAGAAGAAGGCCCTTAACTAATCCAATTTTTTTATTTGAAATTAAAATTATAAAAGTTATTAGAGTTAAAATCAGTAAAATGGTCATAATTTTTAAACTAAATTCCTGTACAATCTCACTCAATATTATTGGATTATATAAAATAGAGTAAACTAAGATAGGGAAACCTATAGCAAATCCAATATCAAAAACATTACTTCCAATCGCATTTGAGATAGCATCATTATAGTTTCCTTTTAAAGCATCTTTAACAGAGAGTATAGTGTCAGGAATACTTGTTGCTGCAGCTGCTATAATTATTGCAACCACTGATATTGGTATGTTCAATCCTTTTAAATTATTATATCCAAAAAGAGAATACTCTTTCTCTCCTATTAATTCGCAGGCCCAAACAAGAACTAAGCAGGATGCTCCCATAAACAACAGCGAAGTTAATAGTAAAATTACGGCCCTAGTATTTGTTGTCTTTTCATTTCCAATTAATGCGTATGATAGATCTAATTTTAAAAAACTGATGAAACGATTTTTTACATCTATAGATTGAATATCATTGGAATAATTTGTGCTTGTAACTGATTTAGCTTTCATTGATGTAATCATATAAATTACATAAATAAAATACAAACTAACTAAAATAGTACCGCCAATAATATTTAATAACTGAAAGTAAATAATAAATATAAGTACAATTTGAAGAGTAATTAAAGCAATAGAATCCCTATAAATCACTTTCCTTGAAACTTCAATTGTTTTTGATATTCCATAATATATAACTACAATTATTGATAGGGCCGGAATTACCATAGCGTTAAATACTGCACTTCCTGCAATTGTTCCTAGACCACCAGAAAAACCCTCCGAATCTTTAAGATAAATTAAAAAGAAGATACTAGTTAATAATTCTGGTATTGAGCTAGAAATCGCATTAATTGTAGCTCCCTTAACACCTTCAGTTAAGTTTCTACCAAGAAATGAAGAAGCATCATCAAAACCATTAGAAGCTCTCCAGATGATAAGACTAGAAAAAACAATTAATAAAAGAGGAATTATAATACCCATAAAATTAAATTAAAAAAAGGGCAATCTGCCCTTTTTTAGTTTACATATACTACAATTAATTTCTGTTTATACTTTCGTGGCACAAAAGCAACCTAAATCGCCTGCTAAAACAAAATCAAATTATGTAATGTTGCATTTGGAATAAATAATTTATCCTTGCAGATCATCGAGAGTAATATCCAAACAACCCAAACATATTTGCATAAATCCAATCTCATTGTCATGAACATTCCCATCTGCATTAGCAATTGCACCAAGAGCTTTTCCAATAAATATTTTATCAGATTTTTTCAAATTATCACCAATTTGTAACGCTAGTGAAACAATAAATGCGCACCTATCTTCAAGTGTATCAAAGTTACTCCAAAGACCATAAGTCTCATTTATTAACATTTCGGCTTTTTTAATATCACCACCTGTTAGGCCTTGATTAACGATTTTAACTAATTTCAATAATTCCTGTTTGTCAATATTGCCGTCAGCAGCTGACATTTCAATAAGCATTGCAACGATACCATGATGGTAGGTAATTTTTTTTTCACTCATAATTTTAATTTTTAGATTTATATTCATTGTGAATTTAAGAAAACAATTATTTAAGATATAGGTGTAATTGATTACACCTATTATTTAAGCCTCTTAAAAAATAGTGAATTGATTAATTGCGTATTTTTATAACAATCATTAAATTTCTTTAAAGAAGATATGAATTTAAATAACAGATTTACAATTATGAAAAAGTTATTTAGACAACTATACTATCAACGAATTCTCATTTAATGTAATTGAAAGAAATTTTAAAGTATCTAAATGATACGTAGAGGAAATTTTTAAAAGAAAGATTTCAGAAGGCATTTATAAAAATTATCAAATGAAAAATGACAGCTTACTTAAAGAAATAGGTTTGAAGTTTGTTAAACAAACAGAAAACTTAGCGTCAGAATGTCTAAACTATATATTATGAATCATATAAGATATCAATTATCTAAATTTATGAATAGGGGAATTAAATCTCAAATCATTCTGTTTGGGGTACTTACTTTGGTATGTATTTTATTAATATCTGTGTTTTATAGTTTTTTAGACCCTAGTTTAAATAAAATTGATGTTTTTTGGAATGTAACTACTTGGATGTTAGATGCAGGAACATATGCCGATAATACAGGGGCTTTAGATAGATTCTTTTCTTTTTTTACAACAATAATTGGGATTCTATTAATGAGTTCATTAATTGGATTGCTCTCAGCTTTTATATTAGATTATATATTAAAATTAAGAAAGGGTATTGGAAGTATTAGAGCAGAAAACTACACATTGATTATTGGATGGAATTTTAGAGTATTTAAACTATTATCTGAATTAATCATAGCAAATGAGAATCAAAAATCTCATACTATTGTGATTTTATCCAATATGGATAAGCTATTAATGGATCATGATATAAATATGAATTTGAAGGTTCCTAGAAAAATAAAAATTATAACTAGAAGAATACAACCATTATTATATAATAGCTATAACATCATAGATTTAAATTTAGCTAAATCTATTATTCTCTTGAGTGAAGCATCTATTATTAACGAAATTAATATGCTAAAGCTTTTGCTTGTTGTGGATAAAATAACTGATAATTTAAAAATCCCTGTGATTTTTGAAATCGAAAATGAGAAAAATAAAAATGTATTAAAACCTCTTTTAAAAGAAAATTATTATCCAGTATTTAAAGAAGCTATTTTTTCAAAAGCAATATCTCAAACAGTTATTCAGCCTGGACTTACCAAAGTTTACTCTGAATTATTTTCTTTTGAGGAGAGTGAAATTTATATTCAAAAATTGCCTTTGGAATTCATTGGAAAGCCTTTTTCTGATGCATATTTAAGTATTATAAATTCATCTTTAATAGGTGTTTTTGATATTAATTCAAATACTATTCTAAATCCTGATAAATCAAGATTATTTGTTGATTCTGATGAATTAATTCTAATAAAGAAGGATGATTATCGTTTGATTATTGAAAATACTTCATCTAATCAAGACATAGCTAGTTTGGCACTATCTGATTACATAGAAATTAAAATTAAAAATATTTTAATTTTAGGTTGGAATAGTTATTCTTTAAATATAATTAAAGAGATTTCTAAATATATTAATTTTGAAGTTCAATTTACAATAATAGCAGATAAGGAATATATTGAAAATGAACTTATAATAAATATGTCCAAATTGAGTAAAATCAACTATAATATTATTAACGAAGATCATTTTAATTTTGAGGCACTTAGCAAATTAGATTTTGAATTATTTGACAGAGTTTTAATAATGAGATGTGAAAGATTTGCTATAGAAGAATCAGATGCAATCGCTATCTCTACAATGATATATTTAAAGGAATGTTTTAAAAAACTTACAGACCCTCCTGCTATCACATTACAAATAGAAGTGGAAAAGAATCAAGATTTAATTGAAAACGACACAATTTCGGAGTATGTAATAAGTGATTCTTTAATTAGTGGAATAATTTCTCAACTTTCAGAAAATCAGAAAATTAACAATTCTATACTTGAATTGATAAATGAATGGGGTAATGAAATTTATTTTGTTGAAATAAATAAATTACTTCAAACTAACGAACAAAAAATAAAATCTAAAGATTTATATAATCTTGCATTAAAATTAGACTCTTGTTTAATTGGTGTGAAATTAAATAGCTTAAATAGTTATGAAATTTTATTAAATCCTCACAAGGATAATTTTAGTAATTTTTCTTTAAATGATGAATTAATACTAATCGGAGATTATTAAATTATGGGAATATTTATTGTAATTGGATTTAAATTTTTTTCAAGCATCATAATCATTTCTAAGATACAACTCTTCTTCTATTTTTAAAAACATAAATATAAATAAATGGGATTTCAAAATATACTTATTAAAAACATTAAAATTCATATACCTAATAAGTTAATGATTAAATTTTCAATTAACGGCCTCAACACTGTTGGTGAAGTTTTATCACTTTCCAATATAGAATTTTCTAATTTTAAGGGTGTTGGGGTTGGATTAGTTGAGCTTTTTGATAACTTAAAAATATTTTTGAATTCAAATGAATCATTGTTAAATGAGACTAACTTAAAGAATACTAAAATATTGGTGATTCCTAAATCAGAATTTACTGAAGACAATACTTTTATTGAAATTTTCAGAAATTTTGTTAATGACTATGTATTATTATTGTCAAATGAAAAACATAAAATTATTCTTACTCATTTTTATGGCTTAAATGGTGTTGAATTTTTAAGCTCTAAGGATTTAGCTATACATCTAGGATGCTCAAATGAAAGAATTAGACAATTACGCATACAGATTATTGAGGACTTAGGCAGCTTTATCTTTAATGATAATTTGGGTAAAATTAAAGTTAATGATGCCTTTAAACTTAAAGCGAATGAAATACTCTCAAAACTAAAATCTCTACAATTGTTTTCTCTTAAACATTTTCTTATTGAAATAGGAGACAATACATCTTCAAATTTATTATTACCCTCAGATGAGATTAGATTAATCCTAGATGTTTTTGAGCTTACTCTTTTAGGAAAAGTTGAAACTACTTTTACAGAGGGAACTTTAATAATTAGTGACAAAAAATTAAAATCAGTAGTTTTGAAAATAGCAAAATCTGCAATTGAAAAATTAAAAGATAATATTATTTATATTTCAGAATCAAAATTACTAATTGAGCTTAAGAAATTAAATAGATTATATGAAAATAAGATTCTATTAAGAGTTTTAGAATCTTTACCTGAGGTAAAAAGCATTTTTATTAATAATTCTAAATGTTATCAAATAAAATTTCAATTTTTATCAAGAGCTGCAGATTGCGCATATAGAGTGCTTTTTGAAAATAATGAGAAAATGTACATTGATGATATTTCATCAGAAATAAATCATCGTTTTGCTTCTTTAGGATTAGTGAGAAAATATAATCGTAACAGCTTGACCTTAGTTTCAGACAAAAGATTTACACCAATAGCTAAGACTGGATACTGGGCTTTAAGACAATGGAATTTAAACTCACTTTCTATAAAAGACATGGTAATTGATACTATGCATAAATTTAATAAGCCATTAAGTACAATTCAAATATCTAATATTCTTATAGAAAAAAGACCTTTATTAAATAAAAATTCTATAAGAGCGATTATTGGTTCATATTTGATTAAAGTCGAAGGAAATCTTTGGATATTACCTGAATGGTCTAAAAGGTTCTCTTATTTAGAATTAATAATAAGGAAAAAAAAATTAAATAATAGAACCCCACAATATAGAATTGAACAAATTGAAGCTATAAAAGATTACTTAAACAAAAAGAGTGAAAACAAAGATTATGCCCCCAGTATCATAAGTGCTTTAAAATCTAAAAGCAAGAAATATACAAAGCAATCCTTTTATAACTTATTTAAACTAGAAAATTATTTTAGCAAAGAGTTTGAAGGTAGTAAATTAATTGTATGTCTTAAGAAATCATCGCAATTAGTTGATAATAAACCAATCAATTCCGTTGAATTAGGAGAGTCTCAGAATAGAGAGTTTAAATCTACTTTAAGAGTTAATTTACACACCAATTCTCCTGACAAAAAAATGGAAGTAGCTTGTATAAAAACTATTGCAGCTTTCTTAAATACTTCTGGCGGAATTCTATTTATTGGTGTTGCTGATGATAGAAGTATTTTGGGACTAGAAAAAGATTTTGAATCATTTAAAAAACCTGATAAGCTAGATGAATTTCAAAAACACTTGGACAACCTTATTCAAAATTACTTTGATAATTCCTTTTTCTCATTGATCGACATTAAATTTCCTACTTTAGGTAAAAAAATGGTTTGCACGATTGATGTTAAGCAAAGTGATAAACCAGTTTTATTAAATAATGAGGAAACAGATTTTTATATTAGAAGATTAGGAAGTACAGTAAAATTAAATAAACGTGAGATGATGGAATATGTAAAAAACAAATGGTATTAGATGATATTAGTTTAGCATTAAAACTCATTTTCATCATTTGCTTTTTGCATAAATTTCACATTTACACTTTTTGGTAAATTCAGAAAGGTAATCACCTAATATCTTAAAGTTTCCAGAGGACTCTTGAGATAAAATTAAGTTGTTTTTAAACATCGATCCATTATTTAATGAAGAAAATATTGAGAATAAAATGAGTAAAAAGAAGAAACAAAATAAAAGAATCAGAGATAGTTATGGAACTATCACATTGAAAGAATTAGAAGAAAACGGATTGGTTCCTAAAAACTTCCACCTATTTGACGGAGTAGATATGAATGAGTATCAACTTAAAAACAAGACCGATTGGTGGGGAAAAATGTCTACAAAACAAAAACTTGAAAAAATGCAAGATAGCGCACCTCGTTACCTCACAAAATCACGTTTTAGACAGGCATTAGATTGCCCAACAAAATTGTACTACACAAAAAAGGATAATTACCCCAATTCAATGAGTAATGATTCTTTTCTAATGGCACTTGCCGAAGGTGGATTTCAGGTTGGAGAATTGGCAAAATGTTATTTCCCTGATGGTTATGATATAACAGATAAAGGGTATGAAGATTCCCTAAATAAAACAAATGATTTACTAAAACAAGAAAATGTTATTATCTACGAGGCGGCAATTAAATACAAAAACCTTTTTATTAGAGTAGATGTATTAAAAAAAGTTGGGAATGAAGTTGAATTGATAGAAGTTAAAGCTAAATCATCTGATGGAAACGATTTTAGTTCTTTCTTAGGGAAGAAGGGCGAAATAGCGAGCGGTTGGAAACCCTATTTGTTTGATGTTGCCTTCCAAAAATATGTAGTTCAAAATGCATTTCCAACATGGAATGTTAAAGGATATTTAATGTTAGCAGATAAAACTGCTCGGGCAACTGTAGATGGTTTAAACCAAAGATTTCAATTAAAAAAAACGGATAAAGATAGAACCTATGTTGAGATTGTTGGTGATACTTCACCACAAGCATTGGGGCAACAAGTATTGAGTAAAATAAATGTCGATTCAATTATTGACAATCTTATAAATGACCTGGGTATAAGGGTGGTTCCAGATCAATCTTTTGAAGAGTATATTGAATACCTGTCTTCAAACTATAACAAGGATAAAAAAATAGTCCAATCCATCGGTAGTCATTGTAAAAATTGTGAGTTTCAAACAAATGAAACCCAAGAAATAGCCGGTAAGAAATCAGGATATAAAGAATGTTGGAAACAACAACTAAACTGGTCAGATGATCAGTTTAAAAAACCATTAATCTTTGATATTTGGAACCTTAGAACTCCCAAGCTGTTAGAACAAGGTATTTATTATATAGAAGATGTAGAGCAAGAACATATAGGCGAAATAAGTCCAAATGGTGATGGATCACTATCAAGTAAAGAAAGACAATGGCTTCAAATTGAAAAAGTAAAAGATAGAGATGAAACACCTTATTTTGATGTTGATGGTTTAAAAAAAGAATTAGATTCCTATACATATCCACTTCATTTTATAGATTTTGAAACTTCTATGGTTGCCATTCCTTTTTATAAAGGACGCAAACCCTATGAACAAACTGCTTTTCAATTTTCACATCACACGGTTACAGAAGATGGGTCAATAGAACATAAAGGACAATATTTATGCACAGAGAAAGGAAAGTTTCCTAATTTTGAATTCCTTCGTGCCTTAAAAAAAGAACTTGAAAATGATGAGGGAACTATCTTTAAATATGCCGCCCACGAGAATACAGTACTTAATCAAATTTCGGTGCAATTACGAGACTATACTTTAGTAGAGATTCCTGATAAAGACGAATTAATTGATTTTATTCAATCCATAACACATGGGGCAAATCATAGGGGAAATAGAGATATGGTGGATATGCTGGATTTGGTAAAAAAATATTATTACCATCCATCAATGAAAGGATCAAATTCTATTAAAGCGGTATTACCGGCTGTTTTAAACTCTTCAGAATTTATTAAAGAGAAATATTCAAAACCTATTTATGGTAAAGACTCTGAAATAAAAAGTTTGAATTTTGAGTCTGGTAAAATATGGATTGAAAAAGATGATGTTGGGGTTGTAATAAGTCCATATAAATTATTGCCAAATTTACATAATGATATTGATTCTGGAACTATTGATGAATTTATTTATGGTGATAAACTAGCTGATGGTGGTGCTGCAATGACAGGTTATGCCAAAATGCAATTCATGAACATCTCAGAACAAGAACATAAAGATATTGCAAATGGATTATTACGCTATTGCGAATTAGATACCATGGCCATGGTGTTTATTTATGAGTATTTTAAGGAGTTAACAGGTTGAAATTTCACAATTTAATAAATAAAAATGATTATGAATTACATTGTAAATTCAGCCGGTGTTTTTGAGTTAAAACCACGATCGTTTATTACCCGAGATTTTGCTTACTTATATGCAACGAAAAAACTATCAAATACCTAGCAATTTGGAGACATTGTACAAAACAAAAGTAAAACTCGACCCACATGGTACTCTTTCACGTTTCCGTATAGGAAAAGAAAAGAACCTATTAAATAGAATTGGTAGGGCTAAAGATTCTGGTGCAATTGCGTATGTACCAAGTTATGTTAATATTTGAATAAGTAGTAAAAAAAGAAAATAGGATATGAACGAAATTATTTGCCCAAATTGTAAGAAAGCTTTTAAAGTTGATGAAGCTGGATTTGCGGATATTCTTAAGCAAGTCCGTGATCATCAATTTGAAGAAGAATTGGAAAAACGACTATTGCTTGCAGAAAATGATAAAGAAAATGCTATTAAGCTTGCAGTGGCTAACACAAAAAATTCATTACAAGAACAGCTTGCAAAAAAAGACAATGAGCTAACGGTACTAAAAGCTAAAAGTGATAGTGAACTTGCTGAAAAATTAGCAAAGAAAGAATCAGAAATTTCTGAAATGAAATCCAAAATTGATACTGCAGAGATTGAGAAAAAACTCAAAGTGGCAGAAGCGGTTAAGGAAATTGAAAAAGAGCGGGATAGTCTTGCTAATGATCTAAAAATTAAGGAAACAGAAAAAGAATTACTCAAAAAATCCTTAAACGAAAAATTTTTAGCAGAACTCAAGACTAAAGATGATATCATTAAGCTGAAAGATGAAGAGATTGTTCTTCGGAAAGACATGAAAAAGAAGCTCTCAACCAAAATGATTGGAGAAACGCTTGAGCTACATTGTGAAGCCGAGTTCAACAAGCTCCGAGCAACTGCTTTTCAAAATGCCTATTTTGAAAAAGACAACGATTCAAGGTCTGGAAGTAAAGGTGATTTTATCTATCGGGAAACAGATGAAGCAGGCAATGAAATTATTTCAATCATGTTCGAAATGAAGAATGAAAGTGATGAAACTGCTTCAAAAAAAAGAAATGAAGATTTTTTTAAAGAACTGGACAAAGATCGTACAGAAAAGAAATGTGAATATGCAGTTCTTGTTTCGCTACTAGAATCGGAAAGCGAACTCTATAATGTGGGGATTGTTGATGTCTCTCATAAATACCCCAAAATGTATGTTGTACGTCCTCAATTTTTCATCCATATTATCACTCTTTTACGAAATGCTGCCATGAATTCTATGAAATATAAAGCAGAGCTAACTTTGATGAAAAATCAAAATCTTGATATAACCAACTTTGAAGATAATATTAAAAAATTTAAAGATGGATTTGCATATAATTATGATTTAGCTAGTCGTAAATTTAAAACTGCTATTGATGAAATAGACAAAACAATAACTCACTTACAAAAAACAAAAGATGCATTGTTATCTTCGGAAAACAACTTACGATTGGCTAATAATAAAGCGGATGATTTATCTATTAAAAAATTAACCCATGGAAATCCTACAATGAAAGCGAAATTTGACGGACTTTCGGATAGGTCTAAATAAATTATAGAAGGGTGACAGAACCGATACATCTGAATCAAATGATAATCTTGATTTAAAGGAGTTTAGAGCATTTCTTGAACAATATAAAACTGATAATAAACCATAAATTTATGAAAACTACACAATTTGATGAGATAGAAGATTTTAACAAAGCAATAAATAATTGGAAAAATCAAAAAACAGAAGAAGTTGCCAATTATGTTGAAGCAGGAAATCCACTTTTACAATTTTCAAATGATAATGCCGTAATTGATAATTATTTAATATCAATGGTTAGTGGCGGTAATTTAAATCAATCTAGATTAGATCAATACATGGCTAAAGGTCTCGATATTAATGCAACAACTTCTGATGATGATAGATACACTGCTTGTCATTTTGCTGCATGGGACGGTAATAATGAAGTCTTGTCTATGCTAATAGTTGCGGGTGCAAATCCGGATATAGTCGGGGGTGATACTTTTACTCCTTTAAATCTTGCATCTTCTAATGGTCATTTAGATTGTGTTAAAGTATTAATTGCCAATAATGTTAATATCGATAATAGAATTTTCCTAGAAAATATTTATCATAGTATTAATGGGGGCACAGCATTAAGGGATGCATTATTAAATCTATTATGGGATGTAGCAGATATATTAATTGATGCTGGTGCTTCAGTTCAAGTGTTAAATGAAAAATGTTTAAATGGAGAGGATTTTTTTGAAGTAATAACTCAATTTGCAAAAAACTCTTCAGATCCAAAGTATAACATTTTAAGGGTAGAACAAATAAATAAGCTAGTTAATGAAAGTTAAACTATTTCAGAAAATCAACTACTAGAAAATGATGATTAAATTAACCCATGGAAATCCTACAATGAAAGCTAAGTTTGATGGCATTAAATAAACTCAAGCAGTATGAAAGAACCAAAACTGCTATTGGAATTGTTTAATGTAAAATACCAGCACTCAAAAATAAATTTATTCAAGTGATGTTACCCCATTGCTTAGGACGGTTTAGATTGATAAATATGTTCTTTATACTAAGTCTAATTCCTTATATTTAACTAAATAAAAATCTATCATGTCTATAAGTAATCTCAAAACTATTAAGATCAAGTGCGAAGGGCCTGGGTCAGAATTCTGTCAAGGCTTTATCTCTAAAGAAAACTATAAAGCATGGCTTGATTTTAATAATCCCTATGGTTTTTCGATGATCTCTCCTTGGGATGATTTCTGCAGAGAAGAGCTTGAGTTAGACGGTTACTGGGAGGTTAATAATGTATCGCATTTTACAGCGATTCACCTAGATCACTGCAACATCGAAATGCTATTGGAGGATAAAGTAGTATTCAAAGGTTCTTATGATAGTTTTAGAGAATTATTTGAGGAGGAAGATACCATAGAATCAAACTCGATAAATGAAAGCAAGGAATATGGTTCCTGGGAATTTCCAAAAAATGCAGATTACTCAGAATGGCTGCGAGAAAGAGCAAATAACTTAGTTAAGCAGGAACAAGTCTTGGTAACGGTGCAAACCGATGAGTACTTCACAGTTGAAGAGCTAATTCAAATCGAAGGTGAATTTGATATTAATAAAATGGGGGTAATCCGATTAAGTACCGATGAAATGGGATTTGGAATAGACTTTGGGGATTATATAAAAGGAGTCGTGTATAACCAAACTCCCTATTACTTTGAGTTTTCCGGAGGTGTAGGTTCCTGTAAACCTAACTTTCAGTAGGGTAAGGAGGATCTATTCCAAAAAACGCTGCTAAATTATTTATCGAAGCTTTCTCGTTTTGAATAACACTCCCATCAGCTTCAGCAATCTCCATTAGCCTTTCTACAATACTTATATTAATTAAACACAATATGAAAAATTATATAATATTTATTTTATTTATTTTAATGTCTTGTTCATCACCAGACGCTAAATTAGAGGATATTAAAGATAGTTCAGAAACTTACACGCTTAAAGTAGAGGTTGGACCTGGAGGATCTGTTTCATCTGAAGGAGGGATTTATGACTCAGGGACAGAAATTACAATTGACGCTATTTCAAATCAAGATTTTGAATTTGTTAATTGGTCAAATGGTTCTACAGATTCTTCATTGGTATTTATAATTACAGAAGACACCAATCTAATAGCAAACTTCAAATTAATTGGGCTTAATTTTTCAAGAAACAGCTTTAATATTGTTAATCCAAACGGAAGAAAAGTTGATTTATTAACAACTTTAAATAGCAACCCAGGAATATTTGTGTATCAAAAAAATGGTTTTAGATATTTGATAGTACCTGGTGTGTCAGATGCACAACAAACAATAAGAGATAGTTCTCCAAGAGGAAAGACTTTTGTATTTTATAAAGATGCTGCTGGATGGTCAGATTATACTATAGAGAACGATCAAGCAAGTACTTGGGTTGTTAGAAACTTTGATTATAACTCCGATTTCTTTGTTCTGGGGGATGCTAACGAAATTGGAAGTGATTGGAGAAACTGGAAAGGTGATGTTGTTAAAGGAACCCCATATAATGGAAAGATAGAGTGGGAAAGAGTAACGAATCCATCTCAAATGGGTTTTTTCCATGACGTTTCTATTGGTAATCTAAATTCTGATAATATACCTGATATACTTGGTGTAGGTTTTAAGTTTTTTTTAGGAAATCAAAATGGATATGACTTTGTAGGAGACGATACAAACTTTAACAATCCATTAATAGATTATAATTTCAATAGACCTTTTGCTATTGAACTCTATGATTTTGATGGAGACGGGATTGATGAAATTATATCATCAGACTATCATGAAACTTATGGGGCCTCCGAGTCTAATAGGGTAACTATTCATAAATATAATTCAACTGAAACAATTTTTAAGCAAATTTTCACCTCTAACACTCCCACTTCACTGCACAGTGAAGATATGGCTGCGACATCAATACAAATTTTTGATTTTAATAATGATGGAAAAAAAGATATCAGTATTGCAAGGGAATCGAATAGTGGAGAATCTTTTGAAATATGGATAAATAATGGTAATCTAACTTTTAGCCCTCATTTTTCAAAGAAATTTCAGTGTAATCAATTCAATATGTTAGAATTCGAAGTTTTTGATGCGAATGCTGATGGAAATTTAGATATAATTTTAAGACCAGAGACTTGTGGTGGTCAACCAACAGCATCATTCTTATATTCATCATATCCTGAATCAGGAAAGGGGTTAAGATTAAATGATTGTATTTGGTTGAATGATGGTTCTGGTAATTTTAGAGTATATGACGATGAGGAACTTATATCTCCTCTTTGGGTCGATTATTTATTTCCATATCTACAAAATGGTGTTTTACATTTTGTAGGTTTTGAGTATGACCCGGATAGCTACAATAATCAAAATAATTCTATGAATATAGATGTTATTGATTTTGAAGTTGACTTAAGATAACTACCGTTCCATCAAAAAGTGGCTAAGGGATCATCACATCCCCATCCACAAGGACGGAAAGGAATATATCGAAGAATATATTCCTGTGCAAGTTTGGAAAATATTGTCTGTAAAATAGTACACTTAAAGTAATCAATCTTTTTAGGTTGTAATAATTAAACAATTGATTAACAGTATTTTAAGTTTTTTTTAAAGAAAAGTAATTTTATGGTCTTAATGTATCCCAAAATTCCTAAGTTTTAAATTATTAAATTGCACTTGATTCACTAAATTTTTAAAATAATTCTATGAAAGCTCCATTAACAACTTTATTGATTTTACTAATCTGTTTTACTTCTTGCAACGAAAAAAATACGGATCCAATTAAAATGATTCCAATCTCAACAGAATATGGTGATTTTAATGTGTGGACAAAACGTGTTGGCAACAATCCGTCTAAAAAAGTTTTATTACTCCACGGAGGTCCAGGAGCTAATCAC